>Ga0208785_1000008_pt1 | contig 79774 bp, 62 predicted proteins | sample DEB08_DNA_2_FD_185499 | JGI IMG/M metagenome (GOLD analysis project Ga0208785, IMG submission 185499) | Aqueous microbial communities from the Delaware River and Bay under freshwater to marine salinity gradient to study organic matter... | ecosystem: Environmental > Aquatic > Marine > Coastal ...
AAAATCAACAAGAAATAGGGTACCTCCCTCAACAGAATTTACTTGTCGAAGCTTTTCCTCTCTTAGCATCATGAATCTATGAAAACGGTCTATCTTTCCGTAATACATGTTCTCTATAAACCAAAAGTTTCTAAACAACCCTGGGTATTGTTGCCTTATAGAATCTGGAATCCCTTCATTATTATATTTGCCCCTCTCGTTAAAGAGTCTGCGTGTATTTGACTCTGTATTGGAGCCACGAAACTTTCTATAACTCATGATCCACCCCCCTGCCCATTCATAGAGTTAGCAAGGTTTTCTATTTCTTTCTCCAAGTCTGCACAGGTTACTATCAACGTATCTCCAACACGACTCTGAGGACTCATAATAGAGGCAAGTCCGTCGCCGCTGGTCGTAAACAAACATTCTAGAGTTGTTGTGTATCCAGACTGGGAGATTGAGTGATTAACGCTTATCACAACGTGATAACCACCAAGACCCATGATGTTGGCATTTGAATCTTTTACTCCTGGGTCTCCTAAAAGGTCAGACCCAAGACCTCTTGGATTAATGAAGAGTTGACAGCCTGGGTAAAACAAATTGTTTCCGTACATGGTAACAGTTGAGCGGTAAACGTTAGACAGTTGAAGTTCTGGCTTAAAATCACTTTGCTCGTACCTTGCTTCACGGAGAAACGGTTGGTTTGTAGCAGAAAACTCCATAGACTTAACCAGCCCTCTGTCTAGTGCTGTAGTTGCATGGAATATGCCATTCGACAAATCTCTCTCGTACCTGCTAGAAAACTCACTTGACTTCTCAAACGCCAATCTTCTTGGCTCTTTACCATAAGCATAAATAACAAAAAATTCATAACTTCTATCTAAACTTTTCCTATTGAAAGAATCAAAAACAAACTTTGTTGTACCATTGTTTCTCTTGTTTTTTCTTCCAAAGATTCCGTTACTATCATGTTTTGGTATTGGTAAGTTTTTACCATACTCATCTAAGTCTAGGAATACACCATCTCCTATCTTTTCGGCAATTGGATCTCCACCACCAGATGCAGAGTCTGCGCTGATCTGGGCGCTGTCTAGTAGCAAGTTAATTCTATTATCCCCGCTGTTACACTCTGGTCCAAGTGCTTCGAATACCAAATCCTTCATAACATCTCTCATAAAGAGAAGCAAGGGATAAGTATTCTTACGACCCTTTATGATCTTCTCTCTCATAAAATCAGTAAAAAGTTCAACGGACACTGGTATATCTGCTATATTTAGCATGATCTGTCCATCTTCACGAAGCGAAGGATTATCAAATGGGGCAGGCCCTAAAACAAACTTTATGTTTCCAAAATTTATTCTTCTAACATCAGAACTTGAATTAGTAGTTTTTTCTAAAACATTATTAACAGCAACTGCATACAAATCACCAAGAAAGAAATAATTTATTTTTCTTACACCAGGCTCTAGAATATTGATATATTCTAGTGGAGCTGTGTCCTCACAACCATAATTCACAATATTGAATTTTATTTCAGGGTCGGAAACACGATCTGTATCGGAAGTCTCTGTTACTGCTTCTGAAGAATTAATGTTAGCTGTATAGATACAATTATTGCTTGTTAATTCCTTTAATAAAGATAGATAAGCTTGCTCTCTTTCAACCTCAACTGTCTGTTCGTAAATCTTTCTCAGTTCTTTAATACTATCATCTGTACAATCAGAATTCTCTTTACTTTGATTAAGGGCGATTCTTGCGGTTGATATTTCATTTATTTTCTTTGCTCTTTCTTCTCTCCTAGCTATTACCTCTTCACTGAATAGAACATCAGATCTCTTGTCCAACAGAACAGATTCAATACGTGCTCTAAAATCTAAAACTAATCTAACTGAACCGTCATCTTGAAACTGGAACTCATGCTTTGTTACAACCAAAAACATCTCTACTTGGTTATCTTTTATGGCTGCACTTAGATCATCAGATAACAGCCCGCCGCCACCCGTTGCTCCCCATCCTGCTCTTACTTTTATCTCATAGAAGTTTGGATTAAACTCTCTTATTTTCTTATTTGTGTTTTCTTCTAATACATTTCTGTATTTTGGTTCTAATAGCACAAGGTCAATAATTCTATACCCACCCTCAAGAGACCTTCCGTTTTGATCTATACCTGGCCTAGTCTTAAACAACTCGTTAAAGTTCTGTGCATAGACAACCAATTTTGCTTCAATATCTTTTTTTGCAGTAGCAGGCTGCACACCTTTAAAGTTAAATGTAAAGCTCTCTATACCTATACCTACACCTCTCTGGAGTTGGCTATTTAACATACTCTGCAAATCCAAAACTGGGTCCACATAAGTCGAAAACTGCATCTCAACTTCTCTAGGGGTCTTACTAGAACCTTCATAATATTGTTTATAAATACGAACAGAAGGAGTCAACTGTGATAACTGATAATGTCTTATATCCAAGAACTCAGTACAACCTTTTGTTAGTCGTAACCTGTTCATGATAGTACCAGGGTCCGTTGTCGCAAGCTTGTGTATATTTTTATATTTTATATCTGTTCTTTTTCTCCCTGTTCTCTCTTCATGAAAGGAGGGTACAGGCTCAGGAGCTATGCTTTCTTCTATTACTTTTTTAATATTTTGTATTAAAAAGCACTGATCATCGTAAAGTGGCCTATCTTTTACTTCTTTTTCGGCGTCTTCAGAAACTTCTTCTTGCTCTTCTTCTTGTTCATCTGTAGCGGCCTGCTTCAGATTTTCTAACATTTCTTCGTCTAAGAAACATGCAGGTATTTGATTACCGTCACACCCAGCAACCGTCTCTTCTCCTGCATTGCATGGAACACCCCTTTTCTCCAGCAACCTGTTAAATGCTTCTTGGGTTTCACATCTCCATATACCGTCAACACCATACTGGGGCAGAACTGTGCTTGGTTGGTCTTGTCTACCTTCCGGGTCTAACTCTTTTATCATTAGGATCTGGAGGTCTTTTACCCTCTGGTCTCCTAGACCTGGGCCAACAGGGTTGGTGCTCGATGCTAATCCTTCTTCATTGAAGGTTCTGTCAACACGGCTCCTGTCATCGTTACCAGTACCATACCCAAAAGGTTCAGAGACGTCAATATTATAAGCTTCCAGATCAACACTAGGTGGAAGGTTTGTAGTATTTGGTCTCTCTGGTGGAGTCTCTTGTTGTCTCTTGTCTGTATCGGCTCCTGACATCCTTAAACTCCGAGGTAGCTTAGAACCCTATCAATCGGGTGTGGTATGTAAATAACATCTCCATAACTTACGTTGGCCTCTGTTGGTCTCTTATTGAACCAAGCTATGACCCACCAGAGCCTAGAGTCCCCGTAGTGGTCGAATGCTAGTTTGTAGTATCTATCGCCTGTTTTCCAAACATGGTTTATAATATTTAATGATGCTATCTGCTCTCTCGTGGGATGCTGTAATTCTGGCGTAACGTATTGTCTAACCCCTGAAACCTCTCTTTCCTCAAAAGTTGCCTCATAGAATTCATCTTTATTAAATATTATTTCTCTTCCAGAATATCTAGACATTAATCATTCCCACCTAATATTTCGTTGATCGCAACTTCTTGAATAGCTTCGCCGGTATCAAAATCGCCAATGAATGCAGTCGAGCCCCTTTGAGATCCCGCAGACCATGGGAAGAGAGAAGCGTCTGCCCCCCATGACGGTGCTGCTGCCTCTGCGAAATCTTGCCTACGATCATTAACTTTTTGTACATCTCGTGTTCTCGGATTGCCATTTGCTCTATTTGCGGAAAGCTGTACAGCTTCTGACTTCTCCCACCCAAGGGTGTGCTGGTGCAGGACAGAAAAGCCAATACTTAATGTGATAAGCTTTGGATAAAGCTTGTTCACAGGGTCGAAAAACCCTTCTTTAATGTTTGGGTTCCACCGTAAATTGTTTATAACACCAAGCAAGCCACAAGTCCTGACATCTCCGTCAAAGCCCCTAGATGCATCGAATATAAGATTAGCAAATTTAATCTTTACAAGCGGCCCCTTAGAGATAGTAGAAGCACTGTCAACTCTAGAATACTCTGGATACAACATTCTTGTTAGAGTCGAGGTTTTTTGTAAGTTTCCTATTGAATCCTGTAGACTAAAGGCAGGAATTTTCCAGCTTAAATCGATATTTCTTTGTGTGCCTTGATAAGTTTGTATAGGATCCGGTCTCCCTAGCACTGGCTGAGGGTTCCACCGACACTGGAAGCTCTCTGTATACGTCTCTAAGAAAGCTTTGAAAGATACTTGAGCACCAGAAAAAGTCTGATAGAATTCCAAGACTTGTCCTTTTCTCTCTAATGTGTCTGTAGGATCATACATTATGATTTCTCCTTACTATGGTGCATCAAGTGCTGCCACTCTGGCATCTATCTCTTTCCCATCTAGGAATATTTGGAATCTGTAGACGGGCTGCCCTTCGCTATCTTTTTGTACTTTCCCTGCTTCTCTGTCTCTAGCTGCTATGGATTCACCTTTTATTTTTTCTAAGTTTTCAGTCGTAACGCCCATCTTGGCCCCTATGTTAGTGAGCATATCGTTAACAATTTCAAGGGCAGCACTAATACCTTCGTTTCCAACAACCGCGTTTCTAAGATTCTCTGCTGATTCAATGGCTGGTGTGAATGTGTTTTGGTTAACTACATCAAGTTTTTGAGCAATTCCATCTACCCCAAGAGCGACATCTTCAAGGATTTGCATATTATCTTGGGTCGTTCTCCTTTTTTGCGCTTCGTCCGAAAGTTCAGATTGAGATTTTGCCACGGCATCGGTCGTATCAATAAGATCATTAAAACCCCCATCTAAAAGCTGTGTTAGCTCTAGGGCATTGTTAATGCCTGGAGTTGCCGCTACAAATGCCTGTATTTGTCGTCTAGACATATTTTCGACGCTTACCCCAGCATCTTGAAAAGCTTGTGACAACATCTGCATTCTTTCTACGGGCGTCTCTGCCATTGTTAGTTCAACAGAGTTTAGGAACGGCCCACCCAATAGGGCATTAAGTTGCCCAACAGCCTGTGTAGAACCTTCAAATGTGTCTGTAAGATTAAACACTTCTTGAAATTTACTAAATTCTAAACCTGTTGATTTTGCGGCTGCTGCTGTTTGGCGGAAAACTCGTTCTGCCTCTGAACCAAACATTAGCATACTTGGCATTTGTGTGTTAAAGGTTGTAAACATCTCTTGAGACGTAACGCCCAATTCTTCTGCAAAGTTTTCCAATCCAAGTGTAGAGCGGACAATAGAACCCTCTGACTGGTTAAGTCCTTTTCTAAGAATCTGGAATGTTGCTGCTGTTGTTTCAGAACCAATCCCAACAGCCTCAAGAGCTACTGCTGCATCTGCCAGAGCGGTCTCGGCTGGACTTATGCCTCCTTTCGTAAAATCAGTAAATGTTTTTGTAAGATTAGTATATACATCGCCCATCTCCGCACCGGACAGGCCGAATTCTCTATTCCTAAAAGTAGCATCTATAATTTTTTGATTGTATTGCCCAGCAAAACCAGTGCCTTGGTTAAACGACCTAGCTGACTCTAATTGGTCTCTTATCACTCTCCGAGTAGCACCAGCGAGCCCTCCGAGTTCTCCCTCAAGCAACGCTATCTGTGTTTTGTAAGCCACCACGCCGCCAACTCCAGCAGTAAATGACTCCATCTGCTCCTCAGTGGCTCCGGTGGCATCCATAATAGCTGCCTTGACCTGATCAAATGCGGTACCTACGTCAGTAAAATTTGTTACTGTATCAAATATACTTTGACCAAATTGTGTAATAGTATCTGTAGCACTCTTAAATGACGTAGTCAAATCGTCAACCTGTTGCTTGGTCACGGTTATCCCTTGAGCACTGAGTAGTTGCATTATTTGATTTGGATCCATAACAAGCCCTCTATCTTATAAGTAGTGCTTTATATTAGATTTTATTTCTGCCTACTTCGTCTTCTTTTTGTTTTATAAGGCGTTTAACGAACCATCTACGTATGGCAATCGGGAGCGAATAAGACTCTGCGAATGACCAATTGCCATAGTAGCTCAAGAAGAAAAACTCTTCATACATGGACTCTACGTAGTTTTCAGGAAGGCCAAAAAAAGTCGATACCTAGTGGCACCGCCCTGACCACTACGTGTTGACAGTTGGGGCACTCTATTCTCTGATCCATATCGAGTGATGGTGTTGCCCTGTCATATGCTTTCTTTACTTCTCTAGAATCCATAGCTGGCATGTTATCAATAAAATTCTCTACTTCTTGTCTAGCGCTAATAGAGTTTACAGACACAATAACCATCTTTAAGAAATCAGTTCTGTTCCTTTCTGGAAGGTTATTCTTTCTATTTGTATCCCTCATGTTCTCTAGATAGGATTGTTGTTTTGCACTGAGAATTCTTATCTCTGCTGTAAAGCCAGAACGTGGCAAGACAATACTAAATGTACCAGCTGGTGAAACAGTGAGGTCCTCTGGGACTTCCTTGATAGGAATATTAACCAGATCTACAACATGATCATGGTTTGTGCCACACGATGGACATTTAACATTAGAAACATACTCTGGGCCATAACCTGTTGCTCTAGCAGCAATCATGATAGCACTCTTGTCGCCAGGATAAAGTGTATTGACATCGATAGAACTATCTACCAACACACTTTGGATAAGCCTATCAATCACAATCCCTCGACTGATGAGAGCTTGTGAAGTAAGAATATCTTCTTCTTTTGCTGACATATAACGAATCTCCACTTCAGACTTAAGATGAAGTGGGTGCCCCTCAGGATAGAACTTTCCTTGAGTTGGTAGTTCTACAAACTCTGTTGGGTTAGTGAAGCTCAAAGCTCCACTGAACTGTGGTGTAGGAGGGGCTGCTTGAAGAGCAGCGGTCCTTGCACCATTATTTCTCTTAGCCAAATAACACCTCTATTTATTAGTAACTCTGCCCAGGACCCCAATACTTGTTTAGGCCAGGAGCCGGATCTTCTGAGCCTGGACCTGGATCTGCCTTGTTCTGCGTCTCAATTGCAGCCCAGTCATATCGGAACTTAGCAGTAAGGGAAGTAAGGCCCTCTTCACCATACTTGAGTGTTCCACCGAAATCAACAGATGTGATGAAAGCGTTTGTAAGAGTCCAACGCTCTAGAACGGTACCATCCGAATCAATTTGCTCGATAACAACAGACTGGACAGCATCAACTGCTTCTCTCTTAGAAATAGTTGTAACATCGTTAACGTTTGTGGGTGGCACATAACCAGAATCAAAAAGAATTCTTGTTAAGTTGATTGAAGCATCTGGGCTTACTGGATCAACCAACTCGATTGTTACTTCGTTCCAAGTAACCTTACCGGGATAGTAGAAAGTATGGTTTAAAAACTCATGGCTACTAGGGTTCACTGTTACTGATGGTTTGGTAACGGACTTAGCATACCATGTAGCTCCATCAGGCATGGAACCAATACGCACTAGAAATCTAAAATTTCTTTTTGGTGAAACTTGTGAAGAGGTCCAAAAACCTGCTGAATTTGCCATTTATAGTTTTCTCCTTATATCCTGTTTTAATTAGTCACTTAATTTAATTAATCATCAAATGAAGCGCCACTTCTTGTGATCACGAAGTCAACCGCAATAAACTCGATTGCCCTTGCTGGCTTGAGGAAAATCTTGGCATACAAGATGTTTCTGTCAACAAGGTCTGGTGTTGTGGTTGTCTCGTCAAGAACAACGCGGAACTCGGTGAGACCCAATCTGGCCTGAACGGAACCCAAGAACTTATCTGCCTCTGTCTTGAAGCGAGTCCAAGTAGTCTTGACGTTCTGGTCGAAGAGGATACCGGCAGCAATTCTAGAAATTCTCTTCTTGAGGAAGATAAGCAGCCTACGAACATTGATTCTGTCTAGGGCACTTGGAGTTACCTGTAGTGTCTTCTGGCCGAAGATTACAATACCCTCTGACGGGAATGTAGCGATTGGGTTGATGTTGGCCTCATAGAGATCATCACGATCCTCTCTTCGCAGTCTCTCGACCGTTGAGAGGACGGGGAATCCACCAGCACCAGTGCTTAGGCCACCTCTTGTGAATCCTGCTGGAGCAAACCAAAGCTCAGAGCGAGCCTCAGAAGAAGCGAACGTTCCAATTGCAATAACAGAAGGCGGTACCCAGAGTGAGCCGTTAGAGATATCATCTCTGATTCGTACCCATGGATAGAATGTACAGCCATAGCTTGTATTAATTCTTCTCTGCTCAAGGCTAGATACAGTGGAAGAGACACTACCAACTCTACTCTGGAAATCAAGAGTGGACTCTGTAGTTGGGGTGTAGCCCTCCTCTATGTCGATGACTGCAAGGCAGTCAGAACGAGCCTCAGCCACCGAAAGAAGCTGATCCGTAATGATTGGCTGCGTGATACCCGGTGCTGCAATGATGTTTGCTTCCACAAACTCTGGGTCTGCAACAGTGTCGATGGCTCTTTTAACAGTATTGTAAGCATAGCTAGTCGCTTCTGTAGGGCTTGAGCCAATTGCTGTGTTGTTAAAAGGCTCTTGCTCGCCGATATCAACACCATCATGACCACCCCATAGAGGCATTGTAAACCTGCTGTAACCAGCGTCTAGAGAGGCTGTATGTGCCCCAGCAGCGCCATTTAAAGAAGTTTCAGCAGCAGCCGAACCTGACTCGTAAACTCCACCAGTCTTCACATCATCTAGTGTAAAGATGAAAGAATACTCAAACGATCCACCAGCAGTAAACGTAGAAGACGCACCGGGAGCAGGTCTAACATAGTCAGCATAGCCTGGATCGTGTCTAGTGCTAGTAGCAGTAGTTGTTGGCTGAATTCCAAAATAAGCCTTAGTAGGATCGGAAAGGCCCCCGTCAGAGGCGTTTGATCTAAGTGGGATAGATGGGAATATGAAAGAAGCAGTGAATTGAGCACCCATTCCAGCATGATGGAAGAAAGCAGTGTCATCCAAATCAGTTGGTCTTGCGTCTGCTGGCACTCTCGCATCCGAGCCTGTAGCAAATGTATCAACCTGTGAGCTGTTCGAACCTGAGTCGAATGTATCGACACTTCCAGAAAACACACTAAAGTCATGTGGCTTAGGAGGACCATAGAAGCCAAATGGCAGCAAGGAAGGGGCAGCCAAGCCATCTGCCACAATAGCGTTCATGACAACGTAAATGTATTTAGACTGGTTATCGAACTCGCCATACTGGCGAAGTCTTCTTTCTGTAGTATTCCACTGTACATACTTATCACCAATCTTCTTAGCAATGTAATCCTCGGAAGCAGGATTCAAGTTGCAGCCTGTGAACTGCTCAACAATTTCAGGTGCATTATCAGAATCACTTGCACGACGAATCTGAACAGTGAAGGTTCCGTAAGCGTCAATATCGTTTCTTGGAGCCTTAATATCAGCGATTGAAATCTTAAGGTTCTTTGAAGCCCACTCAGCGTGATTTAGGGCCACGAATTTGAATAGGTTCTGTGTATCTACCTGAGCATCAAAGCTTGTGTAGGTTGTAGAAGTATTCTGCGAGAACACAAATCCAGTCTCACCATCGTCAAATTCTCTTCTCTTGTAGGAAAAATTGTTAGCTGCTGTCTCATCCAGGCCAAGTGGGACAACAATTCCGTAAATGTCTCCAGATAGGCCAGGATCGTCAATGGCAAATCTCTCAAATGTCTCACCAAGCCAGTATTTGTTGGCTACGTTTCTAACATCGGCCTGTGTTGTGTGATCACCATCTCTACCATTTCCAAGTTGTGGGTTCGTGTTAAATACCTTTCTAATATACTTGGAAGAGTTTCTGTCAAAGTTGAAAGAAGAAGTGTAATGACTTATTCCATCGCTAATAACTGCTTTGAATAAAGAATCGTTTGTCTTCAATAGACCAAGGGTTCCCTTATCGTCTGCAGCTGCGATATTTGTTCCAGAAAGTTCTACCGTGGCTCCGTTAGTGTAGAAAACAGCTGCAAGACGACCATCACCAATATCAACATTCTTCATGTCAGTGGATGCAGAAGCGAACACAAACAGACCATAAGCTCCATCATTAGTCGCAGTGACAGTCGTAGGACCTGCATCGCCAGCCTGCCAGCCAGCTAGTCCCTTTCCTGTTGCGCTGCCGTCCTGTGCCCCAAGTAACCTAACATAATTAACAGGACCTACTCCAGCACGAAGGTAAGCCATGGCTGCGTAAGCGCCGTATGTTGGCCCTACGTAGTTGCCATCACGCCATACATCGTCACCACGTCCACCTGGGATCGGGTTACCGTAGAACTCAATAAACTCAGAAGGAGAGTTAATTCTGATTGGACGCATTGCAGGGCCGTAATCAGAACGACCAATGATGATTGGTCCAACATCCGGCAAGTCGTTCGGAAGCTGTGAGTTATCAACTTCGTTAATAAAAATGCCAGGGGATACGAATCTAAACTTTCTTTCAGCCATTTGGTAGAGTCTCCTAAATAGATATCTTTACGTAATAAATAGTATTTTAAAAGACGAAAGTCTGATTTTACTCTCTATAAAACAGGTGGATGCTCCTAGTGGAGTCAAACTCTGGGATATCGCCTACTATAACTCTTTCTCTGGGTATCTTAACTTCTACAGCGTTTTCTCGTACTGTGAGCTTTGGTCGTTCCCTATTCGGGCCTTCTCCGATAAGATAACCCAATATTTTAATTGTTATTGGCACCTCATACATACGTTCTTCTTCACCTAACGAAGCAACGTTGCTTGTCTGCCCAAAGTCTCCCTGTATGAAACCTTCAAAGCGATGACCCTCATGGTCAATAAAAAAGTTATTTATTTGTCCAGTGCTTGTGATAAATGGAGTTATGATTTCGTTTATTTGCTGTTGGTATTCTGTTCTTACCGTTACAGCGTAATCCACAACAACGTAAGTTGGAATAGGCATAGAAATTGTTTCATACACAACCTTGCCTGGGTTCTTTGATGGAAAGTTTTGCTGTCCTACCCCAACGTCTGCAGCACTCATAGAGCCCTCTAGTCTAGCCGTGTCTGCGTTTAAGAAGTTGGATGTTTTCTCCTGCTGTATCTTTCTAGCAACTACAAGCGCACCACCTTTAAAATCATTTGTCTCTGGTATATGAGACCAAGCAACCCCTTTCATGCTAGGGTCTTTCTTCATTGATTTTCTTTCTATAGTGAGCATAGGAAGTTTAAGGATACCCTTATCATCCCTCAGCCCCTTATCTCTCTTGATTTGCAGTGCTCTTTCTGCAGATACCCAGATGACAGGTACCTTCTTAAAGCCTTTATTTGTAGTTACTGATATGTTCAGTGTATCATTAATATAATTTAGGAAAGCCGTATCAATTGTTTCAATCGTGGAAGGCATAAAAGAAACTTCTTTTAGCTTTCCGTCGATTCCTTTTATGCCTGTATAACTATTATCATGTGGCATCGAATAGGCCCTCGCGTGCTCTTATACATTTAGCAGATATCTCTAGCTTGTGGTCAATCTGTCCATAGATTAGCTTTGGTTCAGAAAGCGTTACAATCTCATATAATGAGTTTCCATAAAGAACAAAGTCTCCCTCTCTTACAAAAAGATTTTGATCTTCTGTTAGTCTACGCTTATGAAAATGAATTGTAATTCCCTGTGTCTTGTCCAGGCCAATGTTTTTGGTATATTCTGTTTTAAGGCCGTCGTACTCAATGAGAGCTTTGACTGCAATCGGAGGTAAAAAAGTCTTTTGTATTGCCTCCCCGTATACAGGATGGTACTTGGTTCTCTCCACATCTAGAGGGTAGTAAGCAATTGTTTGGCCCACAACTCTTTCAATAATCTCGTCGTTAACTTGTTTAACGAGATCTCGCTCCTTCGCACCAGTAAAGAGCGGAGGAGGCGGAGCATCAGGTTGTGTCCATTTATTTGCCATTTAGTTATCCTACGAAGATTGGTGAAGGAACTTTCTGAGATATCTTTTCTGCTGCATCCATAAGCTCTGCATCAGTCTTCGCAATCTGTAGATAAGTTGTTTCATCTAGAATCTTCTTTAGCTCATCTACTAATGCTGTCTTCTCTGCTGCTGCTTGAGACAGAAGATCGCTAGAGTTTAGAGTTACATTGTCTCCAGGGATTGGAATGTTGCCACCGAACTTGCCACGAATTTGACCAAGCATTTCTTTACTAAGTGCTAGAGCAAAACGCCTAATCCAATGCTTTCCAATCGCGTTAATGTTAGAATATCCGATGTTATCAAACGGAAGAGAGTTTATATTGTTAATGCCATTGATTCCGGTGTCCGTGGTTCCGTCTTCTTCCCACGCATTTCTCTCAATTGTAAACTTAACAAAGAATCTGTCTGTGATTCTATTGTCCGGTGGTGGGTAAAGAGTAAGTTTATTGTTTATAATCTCATAGGAGTAGTGAGAAACTCTTGTGTAGATATGGTCCTCATACGCCATCGCCTGCATCTTATTCTGCCATGCAGGGATAATCTCAAATGTTGAATCATCTGCAAACTGACCATAAGTAGCCATATTACCGATAACGTTAATGCCACCGTAGTATCCGAAGAATCTCCACATAGCTGCTGGTGTCTTGTAGTAAACCCTTGTGATGCGTACTTTATTATTGCCTACCAGGCCACTAAAGTCCACAGCATTACCAGTGCCAGAGTCCAAGCCAGTGTCGGAAGCACCAGAAATAATGTTTTGTAAATCGTATGTTGGCTGCCCCTGAACCGTGTTGAAAGAAGCAGAATACTCTGTTAGGTTTCCTCCAAAGCCAGCGTACTCTGCTACTCCTTCTCCCACCTTTCTAGCATAATCGAACCGGAATCTAGGATACTTAAGATTAATCTTAGAGCCATAGCTTGCACTAGCGTCTCCACCAGTCATCTGACCTTCATGGTCGAAAGAAGCAGTAGCTTGCCCCAGTACGCTTGGAAGAGCATTCTTTGATTGATGTAAGTTAATCTGGTATGAGTATTCTAAAACTGCTTCTTCATAAGCAGAATACACATTTGCCGTAGTTAGCTCAATATCTAGAACATCGCCACCAAGCTTCTTATAAACATAAGCTACTTGGTCTGCAGCACCTGATACAAAGTTTTCATCATATAGATCTCCTCCCGTTGTATACAAGCCAATTGGATAATTCGTAGAATTACCTGCACCATCTGCTGTTGTGATGGTACTGCCTGTAGACGGGAGGATCACCTTACTAGAGGTGCTAGCGGGTGTCAGATTGGGAAGTGCCATAGAGAGGTTCTCCTAATACATAGTAATTAGTTTGATTATGCTAAAACCCCACATAGCTACAATTATTCTGGCTGTTCAACGCTCACAGTCTTTTTGGGGGCTGCCGTCTTGCGCGGCTTACGCTTGGCTCTTGGCTTACGCTTAGGCGCTGGCTTGGGTGGCTCTTCAGCAACTGGCTCTGGAACTACTGCTGGAACTGGAGCTTCAACAATCTCCTCCTCTTGTAGCAGTGGAGCAGTAACCTCCTCCAACACCTCTGCTGTCGTCTGGGCCTCTTGCTCTTGTGGCAACCCTCTCTTAGAAGCAATTCTCTGTCGTACCATAGCGTATTTTGTGGCATACTTTGCCATAGTCAAACGTTTCTTTCTCTTGCCCATAATAACTCCTTTTGGACTTAAAAACTATAATCAGTTAGTAAAGTTATACGTACCAGAGATGTGGCCTTCACCAACCCAGCTGTAAGTTCCTCCGATATTATGGGCTGTGAGGCGCACAACGCCCATACTACCTTGGCTTGATGTCATGTGGATGCCATAGGACTGGAAAGGACATTCATCAGACTTTACATTACTGTCTGCTCCACCGTCATTGTAGAGGAAAAGGCCGCCGACAATGTTGTTGGAGCCAGTGATAGAGACTGTCTGTGTCATGGATGGAGCGGAAAAGATTTCAAAATAAGCTCCATCGCCTGCCTCTGGCAAGGTTAGCGTAATTGCGCTTGAACCACTGCACACGTAAGACTCTCCAGACTCTGATTGGGTCAGTGTCTTGTCTGCTGTTACATTCTCGACTCTCTTCCTAGAAGCTACTCTAGCTACTCTTGCTGAACGTGCCATTTGTTTTTCTCCATGATAAAACGTTACAGTATAAATAGTATTTAACTTGCCTAAAAGCAAAAAACCCCCAACCGGATGGAAAGGGGCTTAGAAGATTAAAAGCTATTTCTTACTGGTCGCCAAACGCTAGTGTTCCGCCTGTTGCTCTACCAGTACATAGCCATTTAGTGCCGTCGCTGTAGCACTCAAGATAAGAACCAGCTGTACAGCCAGCGCCAAAGGTTACTTTATCTTTATTGGCAGCTGATTGACTTAAGGCATCAATCTCGCCCGTGGCAGACTCTTGAACTAAATATCCATCCATTCTAAGGTTTGCCTCACTAGCATTAATAATCACAGATTTACCGCCACCGACGACGACACTGATCATAAACTTGAAATAAGCTCCATCTTGCACTGCCGGTAATGTAATGACAACATCGTTTGTTGCATCAATAAAATAAAGCTCACCAGTCTCAGCAGCTTGGATTGTTTTCGTAGCATCAGCAGACGATGCATCGATTGTCTCAACTCTCTGGCGGCTTGCAACTCTAGCCGATCTTGCAACTCTTGACATATTAATATCTCCTTTTAATTACAATAATAGGCTTACCGCCTCTCTATCACTTATAAATAGTATGTTGCAAAAGTAAAAGAAAAAAAAGCCCTGCCTTTTTAGGGGCAGGGCTTAAGTCCTCAAGGACTAGTAGCTATCAGCTACCAGACTCACCGAGGAGGCCACGACAGACGACAAGACCGTACATGTCAGGACGTACCATCTTCTTGGCGTAGCGTGTCATCACGCCCTTGCGAGGTACGAAGTCCTCGACACCGAAGATAGTTGGCGTCACCTGGAGCGGTACGTATGGAGCGTACACGTAGCCAGACTCAAGGAAGCTGGAGCCCTTGCGACCAACGAGGATGAGGTTACGTGGGAAGTAAGGATCGACGTAAACGTCGAACTTCTTCGAAACGGAACCAACGTTGACAGCGCCAACAGTGCCACGGTCAGCATCAGCGGTAACGCTTGCGCGGAAGCCGGATGTGAACTCAAGGATGTTAGCAACCTCTGGAGACGTAACGAGGAAGTTTGCACCGCCACGTAGCGTCTTACGATGGATCTGAGCGGACACATCGTTGATGGTCTCGATGAGCGTCTCGTACCACTCGGAAACCGTACCAGTGAAGTCAGGAGCAGCCGCAGTAGCGCCAAGCTCAAGACCCGTGGAACGATCCACGAAGAGGCCAGGCGAACGGCTCCAGTAGTACGTACCAGCGGTAGCACCCTGGATAAGATCGTTTACGATCTCACGGTCGATCTCAAGAGCAATCTGCTCGGAGAGGATGCTTGTAAGCTCAACCTCTGCATCCAAGTTGTGGAATGCGTTGAGGTCCTGACCAAGCTCTGGGGACCACTTGGCCTTGAGCTTCTTAGTCACGGCTGTGACGCTCACAGAATCGACCTTGATATCGATCTCTGGGATCTGATCCTTACCAGCGCCACCCTCTCCTGATACGTTAGTTGCAAGCTCAAGTGGGAAGTTGCTTCCCTCGATAGCACCAGCTGCTGCACCAGCAGTTGTAAACGTATCGGCAACTGGGTACCCAACAACGCCGAATGCATCGCCAACCGCAAAAGCATTTGTACCGGCAACGTGTGTAATTGCCGTACCTGCTGTATTGGCAAAGACAAATCTCAGCGTATCAGAATCAACCTTCTGCGTCAAGCGTCTTACAAGCTGCGTACTTGCAGGCATTGTAGAGGCAGCAGCACCGTCATCAATTGTCAAGATAGCGGTCCCGTCTCCTGCTTCAATAGCGGTTAGAAGGTCTAGGTTGAGGTCCGACATCTTAGCAAAGTCAGTGTCAAAAACTGCAACAGTCCAGGTTGTCTGCGCAAGAAGATCTGGGTCGAAACGAAGAATCTTCTTTTCCGCCTCAGTAAGAGCGCTCACCAACTTAGAAGCAATTTGAATTGTCTCAATAACAAGACCACCGTTTGTGGCATCGTCAGCGTCAGTGCCAGACGTGACAACAGAGCCTGTTGGCGAAGAATAGGCATTTGCCATGTTGTAGAAGCCGCCGCCCTCTTCAGTAATCTCTGTCACACCACCAGTAAGCTGGCTACCAACAACACCACCACCATAAATTGAATCTGGCGTAGTGCCGTCAATACCAAGACGGTCGTTGGAGTACGTAAAGTCGAGGAAGAAGATGAGACCTGCCGGGAGGCTCATCGGCTGAACGCTAACGAGGTCGTTGGCCAAAAGACCACCGAACACGCGACGAACAATTGGGAATGCAACAGCAGCGAAGCCCTCAACATCGCCAGCTGCCATGGTGGAGACCTCACGAAGAAGCTCCTTAGCCTGGTTCTCAAGTAGACGTGACATGCTAGCACGATCACGATCATCGGAGATACCCTCAAGGAGACCCGTGGCCTCCCACTTGGACTGAAGTGCCGCGCCTTCCTTTGCAAGATCGCGGTCAACAATGCCCTCTGTTAACTTCTGTAGTATAGACATGATTAAAATCCTCCTAAAATTTATCTATCTTTAATTCCTGCCAAGAGTTTCATTCTATCTGAGAACAGATTTGAATTGGACTCTTGAATCTTTCTTCTCGGCAACATAGATGAAGGTCTTGATACAGCCTCACTCAGTGATTGCGGACCACTCTTACGAGAAGTTCCCACTGCGTTTTGAAGTGTTTCATACAACACCTTCGCCTCATTTACCGAACCTGCATTAGAGAGAGCTTCGACAATCGTTTCCTTTTGTCGCTCATTCAGGGAGGACTTTCTCAACACGCGGTTCGTATAAAGTAGTTTAGCGTTAGCAAGGTTAACCTCATCCAGCCTCTCCTTCAGAGCTTCTACAGCTTCCTTCAACTTAGCGTTGACGGACTGATGCTTCTGGAGGGCTTCCTGTAGGGTCTTGCCAACCTTTAAAAGTTCATCTCTTTCTTCTTTGTACTCGTCGGACTGTGCCATAGCGGCTGCAAGCTCTTCATTGTGCTGCATGACAGACTCTGGTGTGCCTGCCCAACCGCTCTTTGTTGGCATTAAGTCAACAACAAGACTTTCAACAATTTCTTCGATATTCTCTTCGGAAAGCTCAAGACTTTCTTCGTTCAAGTTTTTCAATGCAGCCAATTCAGTGCTACCACGATCTTCATATTGGCTCTTTTGTTCATCACTTAGGTTTTTTGGAGGGACCATAAAGATTTGATCTTTATGAACCACACTGAGGTCGATTTCTGGTCCACCCTTTGCGGTCTGATAACCAACAAAAAGCTCAGAGGAAATACCAAGTTTTTCTGCAATGTCCTCTAGCGTATCGCCTTCCACAGCAGTGTACGTTTGCCCCTCTTCTCCTTCAAACATATCAATAGTTTCTTCGTCTAGCTCTATTTGGCCTTCATCCATGGACGGAACTACCTCAAGATCCTCCACGCCCATCTCCTCTTCAAGAGCATCAATGTCACGAGTAATGGACTCAAGCATGGCCTGTAGCTCCCCACGAGTAACGTCAATCTCTACTTCGTCTTCTAGATCAGAATCATCGTCTAGATCAGTGAGCGATGCATAACCAACATCTCCAAGCTCCTCTTCCTCGCCTGGTGCGAATGTGGCACCAGTCTCTGCATCAACAGGGTCAGGAGCCATACCTAGTCCACCCGGAGGAGCACCAATATCAGCAGGAGGCGCACCGATATCCATCGGAAGAGCAGCGGCTGCTAGGTCTTGCTCCAGAAGCTTCTCTACAGCTTCTTCAATCTTTGGAGCATATGCCTCAAGCAAAGATGCCTCTGCATTTTTAAGAACAGCCTCTCTAAGAGCCTTCGCATCAACAATTGCATCGTCAAGTAAAGATGACATTAATAAATCCTCACAATAGTTATTCATGAATAAATAGTATTACAATAAAGTAAAATCCAATTTTACCTTATCTGTTTTGTTTTGCTTGCTTCATTTTAAGCTTTCTGAGGACTGCTTCTCTGCGCATCTTGTCTCTTCTCTTCTTTACGGATGGCTTTTCGTAATACCTACCCTTCCTGAAGTCGTCTGCGATGCCGCTTTTCTTAACCTTTCTTAGAAATCTTTTAATAGTTTTCTCGATTGGTTCATTTCCTTTCGGTTGAATCGAAACGTGAGATGGTCTCTTTCCTTCCTTTGGGGGTTGTCTATGTGTATTATTGTATCTTCTATCTCTTCTATCGTCGTAATTTCGATAATGATTATCTCTTTTATATGACATTATTTCCTCTAACTTGATTTATCGACACCAACAGTATCCTCCCATGAACCAGAAGGGACTCTTGCTGCCTTAATTGTCGTAATACCAGCAATGACTGAAGCTGATGTTTCTTGAGAAGAATCGCTCATTAAGTAAAGCTGCGTAACTCTGAAATCTGCGGAGAACGAACTACTAGGCTTAATCACAATGTAATTTGCATTTGGATTATTTAAACCACCAGAGGCAAAGGCGAGCCTGATGTCTGAACTAGTATGTGAATCACCCAACTCATCATTCCTGACAACAACAAACTTGGTCACACCCGGAAAGGTGATCTTGGTGTAAGTATCGGAAGCTGACGCTGGGACATCCAGCGAAGCTGTTGCAAATGGGCGACAACTAACCTGATAACTTCCCACATGGTTAAACCCTGGTTCATGATATCCGAAAATTGGTTGCCCCGTTTTGGGGTCTGTGTTACTAGCCATTAAACATCTCCGTCTTACTTAACTAAATAGTGTTAAAATATTAAATATCACTAAAACCGTTTCCTGTGCTTGATCCGCCGCCAGAGGAGGCTATTACATCTTTTACTGCAAATCCTCCTTTACCTCGCGCACCCTTAGAGCGTCTTCTGCGTCTTTTATTTCTTTTCTCTTTAGGAGTTTCCGACTCGCTGGCTGAACCTGCGACATAAGAAACTTTTGGCCTATCAGCTACCGTACCGTAGGCAGCAGAACGAAATCTTGGACCACTCTTCGTTGCAGCAGCTGTATCGTCGTTACTATAATCTTGTTCTGCTATAATGACGATTCTAAATTCATCCAAGTCTGCCATCGCTTGTCTGGCAGTTGCATTAAGAGTAATCTCATTTACAGACCCGTTGCTCCATGAAGAAGCCTGCTGAATTGCCGAGAAAGCAACAAAAGGGAATTCTCCCTTTCCGAAATCTCCATTAACATATTCGGCTGTGGTGCTGCCTGTCGTAGTAGAAGAGCCCTTAAGAACAATATAATTATTTTGTTTTGCTCCTGTGCTTGGCGCTGTCAATTTTAATGTCGCCGAAGCAGGAGCTACGGTAATAGAGCTAGTATCAAACACCATAAAAATTCTATGAATATCATAGGGTCCAACTGATGTCGCTATCTTTAGGCCGAGAGTAGTTGGTTCTGACGCAGTACCGGAACTAGACTGCCTAGCAGTATTCCAAGTAGCTGCATTGTCAACTTTAATAACGGCACTATTTGATGCGGTAATATCAGGCATTAGATAGTAGTCTCCGTAACAGACGTCAGGATTCCCCAACCTCCATTTTCTGTTTCCTCTTCAGTTGTAAAAAAATACTTTAATAAAAAAGATCTTAAAGTGGGTACCGTCTCTGTCGTCTTAGAATTTATGTCTGCCTGAAATTGACTTAAAAACTCAGATGCCGTTAGGGATCTTGCAATCCAGTCGTCTCCCTCTTGGTGTGGGTAGTCCCAAGCCTGAACAAAGCCATTTTGCCATGTAATGACAACAGAGAAAGTCCTCATTAGATAAGGTTCTTCCACTTGTTGCCACCTAAGGCCATAATGCCAGAGATATCAATTCCAGAATCTCCAGGGTCTGTACCACCCAATGGGCTAGCCATCTGTGTTGCAGAGCCCTGTGCTGGTGCTGGAGTCGTTCCCTCAAAGAGATCAACACCACCATATGCGTCTGCTCCAATGGCTTCCATTAGGCGCTTACGGTGCTCCGCCACCCTGTCAGAAACAGACGGTGCTGGAGTTTGTGCAACCTGCTTTTTTTTTGGTCTCTGCTCTGTCTTAGCTTCCAAGACTGGAGCAGGAGTACCTAAACCTTGCCTGACCTCTGCGATTACGTTAGATAAGATGCCTTCCTCAAGAATACTCTCTCGTATGCATTCTTTGATTAAGGGTTTTAGTAATGCTTTTAGTTCAGACTTTTTCATTTTATTTCCTTAAAATTTCGTTCATTAAGTTGTGTAAATTTTGGTTTTTGTTCTCACCCAAGCTAATACCAATTGACGGAGTTCTCTGTAGAGAGATGCCAGACATTGGCTTGATAAAAGCTCCCGGTGCTGATGGATCTGAAACAACATCAAAACAAATAAGATTAAAATCATCTTCTACAACAACGTGTTTACCACGCTGTTTTACAGACCCCAAGCCTCTAGAAGAAATACCGATGCCACAAGCAGATTCTGCGAGGGCTCTCAAGGTTCTTCCAGATGGTGTATTCAATACTTCAATTTTTCCCATAACGCTGTTGCCTTCCCACCAGACCTCTGTGACCAAGTGAGAACAATTCTTCAACTCAATCACAGAGGAGTCTGGATGGTCTAACTCGCCTAAGGCACGTCTAGTGTCTATAAGCTTCTGGTAGTTTTTCATTTCTCTTGCGAGAATCTGCTTCGGGTAAACTCGTCCATTTCCGTTAAGAGCATCAGCTTCCTGAATCTTACCGGTCATATAAAACGATACACCTTCTGACATTCTTTTTTTCTCGCTCTCCGTGAGGTAGTCAGGACAAACTCCACCATCACAAAGTGCAAAATATTCTGTTAACAATTGCTTAGACATAATGAAAAAACCCCTTAAGAATGCGGGCGCTACCCGCGCGAGCTACGAACCGGAACAGCAGCGTGCGACAGGTCGTAGTAACCAACTACGACTTGATATGTTGCACAGTAGTGGCATATCTCACCCCCTTATCTTGGATTATCATGCTCAACATGTAAGAAGTCCCTGAACCTACACAACCACAAATTAAAAAATTAGCGAGTGTGTAGTCGAAAGTAAATAGTTCGGTCCATCGGTTAATCGCAAATAAAAACCACCCTGCATGAAAACTCATATATCTTTCCATATGGTGTAGTGAACTATCTTATGAACATGTCTTTCAGAAATCATCTTTATTGACTTTTATGTTGGCTGTTTATTTTTATTCCTTCATCGTCCAGTACCATAGATAACATATATGATGTGCCAGCACTGACCCAGCCGCAAATAAAAAAGTTTACGACGGTATAGTCAAAAGTAAATAGCTCTGTCCATGGGCTTATCAAAAACATAAACTTACCAGCCCAATAACCAAAACAAAGCGTGCAATGAAACAACTTTCCGAAACCCCAAAGCCATTCTTTAGATGGCCTTATCTTGTTAAAAATACTAGCGTACACTACAAGATAAGTTAGTCCATGACATGCAAGGACAAACCAAAGTAGATTCATTATTACTCCTGATTCTCTAAAATGTAACTCATCCAGTATGGGCTTCTGTAGTAGCCTGGAACTATAGAGCCCTTCTGCTTGTCTTGTGGAACTTCGCCTAGCTCCGTAGATTCTTCTGAATCTGGCTCAAGTATTCTGTTATTTATGAGGTCGTCAAAGTCTTCCCCATACTCAAAATAAGGTCTTTCACTCTCAATCCACTTCGAAATTGTAAGAAGAATTATTTTAATTGGAGCTTCCATATTTGATTCTGGTATGGCGGCCTCAAAAGAGTCTAGCGTTGAGCCTCCCTGTACTGATTCTGGTGAGATGACGCCACGAGAAGATAGGTATTTAAACAGTCTATCGGCAGCACCGTATGCAACGTCTCCGTTTACGCCATCCTTTTTAAAAGTAACAATCTTCTTTTGCTCTGGGCGTAAGATAATATCTATATCTGCATGATCATAGACAATAATATTTCCATCTAATGTTTTCTTAGCCTTAAGAGTAAAGGAAGCAAGAACCTCATTCTCATCTACAACTTTAACAATCACTTTCTTTTCTGACGGTGTAAACCGAATTCTTACGTCGGGCATCTTAAACCTCCACAACCAAAGCCTGTATCTTCAAGATTGTCTTGATCATTACATCACTGATAGGCTGTGATCTAAAGTTTTCCAATATAGTCAAAATCTCTCTATTTTTATTACCAAGAGATTCGTCTAGGATAACTTCTCTCTTGGCTTGCAAGTTTTTGACCTCGGTCTTTAAGCGACTAATCTCATCATTTATAAAGAGCTTAAATTCTGTGGAGGTCTCTGGAGAAAGTGTTACATATCTTGAAAGTAAATCTTTCTGACTTTCGTTTAGAGAAGAGCCGTATTTCTCGTTAAACTTCTGCACAAAGATGTTGTATGTGATATTGTCAATTGGTTTCATCTTGGGGGAACTTTGGCGTGGTGAAGTCATAAGATCAATCACCTTTTCTTCCAGTATGACCCTCTGTGCAATTGACACCTTTGGGGAAAACATCTGTGAGATTGTAGCTAGGGTCTTGTAGTTAGAAATAAAGTTATTGAAAATAGACTTAGACAGATCAGTGTTGACCTTTTTGATGACTTGTGACTGCTCATCAAAAATCTCTTGCTCTCCAAGCGTATGATAAACTCTTTTAACTTCAGATAAGATTCTTTCTGCTGTCTCTCTCTTCGCATCGGATACTTCACATAAAGTTTTGTATAAGTTTAGTTCACGATGGAGAACAGTCGTAGTATTGAAGTGCTCTTTAAGGATAGAGGCAATTGCGTTCTTAGTAGTCGTATCGGACTGTATGGCAGCCTTTGTCATTTCCTTTACAAGACACTCATACAAAAACGCAGTGTTTCTCTTCTTATTATGCTTCATCGGTCTTTGTCTCCATTGTTTTAAGATTTTCTAACAATCTCTCTGTTTCGTAACTTATAGAGAAAATTCTTTCTTCTTGAATGTTTTGTTCTCTCTCGTAATTAGTAGCTTCCGACGTTATACCTTTCTGGAGCGTGCTAATACTATCATGTCCGTAATATCCTGGGCCTATTGAACGCATGGTACCACCAGAAGCTGCCTCAGGCACTGCGGTCCTCGCTAGAGACTTAAGCCTTGGGCCTCTAGATTTCCTTCCATCCTGCTTTTTCTTACTTGGGTTAGTCCACCTAAAATCTTCGTCTCTTTTGCCTGGGGTTGCCAAAAGTGGGGTAGCTTCTGCCGCTTCTCCACCTCCGGTATCTGCAGCTGGCTCTGCGGCTGGCTCTGGCAAGCCACCAGCATCTTCTCCGCCTGGTTCTGCCAACGGCATATCACTTGCTCCAGGCAAGCCCTCGCCTCCCTCAAAGCCTCCTGCCATACCGGCATCCATGCCACCCGCAAGCGCACCAGCGGCTTGCTGACCAGCAGCTTCACCAACTGCGTTAAGCTCAGCCTCATACTTACGGTCGTGGTAAATCTCTCTCTTGTTACGAATAAATTCTTCCTCAGACATTCCAAAGAGATTTTCTGCGACCCAACGCTTAGAGAAGAAGCCATCAGTAGCGTTTGTTGCGACAGAGAACTTCTGATTCCAATGCTCAAGCTCTTGGATTTCTGCAATCTTAGATGGATTGTTAAGGGCAAGAGTAAAGCTGATTAGGTCTTCACCACGGAACCCTAGTGTATGTAGGTGAACAATACCAATCTTTTCTAGCTCGGATAGGAGTGGACGCTGAAGTCTTTGCACTGTTCTCGCAAAACGGATATCTTTCTGTGCGAGAGTAGTTTTGTCTTCAGAGCCCCCCTCACCTTGGGTGAGGTAAGCAGCAGGGATCTTTAGAGCAGAGAACAACTTGTCTCTCAGATATTTGACATCATCAATATCATGGTTTCTCTCTTGGCCCCCAACGCTTTCAATAGAAGCAAACTTTGTTCCACCACGAACAGGAATGTAATAGTCCTCTTCGATGCTCATTGGATTGTAGCGAAGATCAACACGGCCAGTGTTCTGGTTGACTACTTGATTTCTCTTCATTGCAGTGATGACTCTCTGCATGTACTGCTCGACATCTTGAGGTGGAATGTTGCCGACATCAACATAGAAAGCCTTTCTGGCTGGTGCCCTAACAATACGGTATGCCATCATGGCATCTTCCATTAGTGTAAGCTGACGCCAAATACGGCGGGCTGGCTCTAGGACTGATGTTCCGTATGGGTGGTATTTATCATTCCCTAGGATACGGAAGTGAGCCATCTGCCAGTTTTCAAATGTCATGCCTGCAGCGTTCCACTGGAACTGGATATAGTTTGGATTTGTCTTGTCTTCGCCCTCTAGCCTCTCAATCTCGTTTGGGGGGAGGCCGATTGCATGACGAACACCATATGTTTCGTCAACATCCAAGTAAAGGAAAAAGTCTCCATACTTGCACATTGTACGAGCCCAACCAAAAAGATTAAACTTAACATTTAGAACGTCATTATAGAGACTGTCGAGAATGGCCCTAATCTCTTCGTTGGGACACTTGATCTGTAGCATTTCTGCTAGGGGAGAAGAGGTTGTCATTTCATCTGCATAAATATCAAGAGCCGATGCAATCTCTGGCATGTATTCCATTTGGTCAGAGTCTACATATCTTTCCGTTCTATTCTGGTTCGCCATATAGTTTGAGTTCATAGACTCAAATGGATTATAATGTGACCTTTTGAATTCCTGCCCAGAGGCAGACTTAAACATATGTCCGTACTTATCAAGCTGTTGCTTGCGTATTCTGCGGCCTGTTTGTGTTCTACGGCTGACAATAGGGCCAGAGAATAACTTTGTTAGCCTCTTGTATATATCAGATGCAGGATTTCTAGGATTTCCACTATTTTCGTCAGCCATTTATTACCCCTTCATTAGCCAGATGAATTGTTCTTGTTGCTCTAGTGCTGTTTTCTTTTTATTATCAAAGCTATTATGCCCTAACATGCCAGGTATGGTTGTGTCAAGTTTTTTATTTGTAGCAATCAAAGAACTAAAGAAAGCTTCTCTATATTCCATTTCCCTCTTATTTGCAGTCAATGCAGTATCTCTTACCCAACAAGAAATTGCCAAAGACATGATAAGGTCATCGTTGTAGCCTCTCATGGCCTGTGGCTTTCCATTATTCCAAATAAAAGTCTCCATTTCGTTACATAAGCGATTCGAATGTATAATAACTAGTTTATTTCTGATAAACTCTTCCATTTTAGCAACAACTAAGGGCCTCGTCTTAGTTGTTGTGGAGAAACCCGGAACTGAACTAGCATTAGTGTACGCCACTTCTTGCTCTATGTATTCGTGGGTTCCTTTCAACGAATAATATATATTAGAGTATCCAAGCAATTCAAGCTTCTCTAGAACAGAAATACCAATACCAATATTCTCAACAACTAAGAGGGCATTACCATACTCTTTCCCAACTTGGTCTAGGATACTAGCGTACATGTCAAGGCTTGGTTTGCCCTGATATTCTGCTACCTGCTCCATCGTAGAGACTTTGAATACGTGAAAAGCAGAACTATCTTTACCGTCACCTCTAGCAACATCTGCCACAAGTAAATAATTCTCTCCAGTTACATATCTTTCCCAGATCCAATAATTTCTATCAAAGCCTGTTCTGTAACTTGGCTCCTTGACAGTTTGTTTTATGAAAGCAATATCGTCAGGGTGTACCACAGTTTCGCCGGATGTATTGAAGTTACACTCAAGCTCCTGTGCAATCTGGCGTCTTGACATATTTCTTGTTTCTTTCTCAAACCATTTAAGATCTCGCTCGGGATGAACATCCCATGGGAGGTTGGAGGGAAAGAAATCGTTCTCTCCTGCTTCTGCATCGACATACGTTTTGTGAAACCAGTTACCAATACCGTTTGGCGTGCTTAGGGCGATACAACGCCCACCAGTTGACAGTGTAGGGTACAGGCCCGTCCAAAGTTCCTCTAAGCCTTCGATGTGGGCAGCCTCGTCTAGAACCAAAAGTGAAAGGGCCTCCGAACGACCAGCGTCTCCAGAAGTGGATGCTGCTTTAATCTGCGACCCGTTGCTCAATTCAAAAGAAGACCGGTTGTCAATATTAATATCAGCAATACGAATCCACTCTGGTAGATTCTTCATAATGCTTTTTACTTTCTTTACCAAGTTTGTTGCAGTCGCAAACTTAGTTGCCATAACTAATACATTTTTGTCTCGATGAAAGAGCAGAAGCCAGACAACATAGGCTGCAACAATTGTTGACAAACCAAGCTGTCTAGCTTTCAAGATAATGTTGAAACGATGATCGTTGAAGTTAACCAACATATCATCTTGATATGGGAAAGTAGTAAAGGGTATTAGACCCTCAAGGGGGTGAGAAATCCTACAGTAGTTATTGATAAAGTAAGCTGGGTCTTTGCCAGACTTTACAACCTCTTTTAAGATTTCTTTTTTTGTTAGCTGGTAAGCCATGCTGGCCTACTCTTTCTTTCTAGAATCGTTCTCTGGTCTCTTGCCCGCGAAGCCACCTTGGTCCAAGAAAGTCCTAAATTTAACATCCATACGATCCTCGGATGGGGCCTTGACTTCCTCTACTTCATTTAGTGTACCAATATTGTACATTCTGTGCGCTTGACACCATGTGCGAACTCTTGAAGTGTTCTGAACAATGACGTTTACATCACCGTCTGCGGTAAGCGTGAGAGAATCGCCTGTGATTGCTTTGTACTCTTTCTTTAGGAACGTAGCAATATCATTGATCATAGACTCGACATTAGACTCAAAAGGAGTAGAATAAATCTCTTTAAGCATCACTTCAGAATGGTATGAGATTTTTAACTTCGGACCATGGAAAGAAACGCCAAAGCCATCCATAACACGTTTGTCTATCAGAGGATTCCCCTCTTCACGCTTGAGTCCAACTTTTCTTGCCTTGCCGTCAGACGCATACTCTTCCATGTGAGCCCCGTCGTAAGCGTTGGCTGCTGCTTGCGAGATCCCTCTGATGATTTCTAAAGTGGTTGCCATTATTTGTCTCCCTTTTCTGGACGCCAGCCTGTTAGCCATCTTTCTTCTCTGCCTTCAACCCACTGAACGTAACAATTATAACAACAATCATACTTGCTCATGTAGGCATCATCTTTTATACTGAAAGAAAAAGTTTCACAAACGGGGCAGTCTCTCCTTACGAATTCTTTATTAATTAGTTTTTTAGAAACTAAAATGCCATTGACTTCGTATTTCTCTTCGCTTTCTTGGAAAGATCGTTCTTTTTCTGCCAGGATTTTCAATTGTTCTTTATAACATTCTTCCTTTTCATCGTTCCAATACTTTCTTGGGTTTTCAATTGCCTCTGTACCGTATTTCTGGGCAATAGCTTTTTCTATCCTTGCAATTCTATTTGGGTCCTTCACTATGCCTCCATTTTTTCTTTGATAAGGGATACTAAATTTGATGCATCATGTTCAAAAAGGAAAGGGAAAAACGCATGTACTAAACAAATACAAGATGCGTATAGTAGCAACAGACAAAAGCCTATAGCTCTTAGCATGTGCCCCAAATAAGACATCCCAATAGAGTTTGGATGTTCACGGAATAGCTCTATCAATCGCATATGCAGTCCCAATCCCTAATGCTATACCAGCCACCACACTTCCAGCTATAACTAGCGGAAGGTTGACCTTCCTGTCCTTTTTAATTAGTTCTCGTAATGACTCTATTTCTTCGTCTCTAAGAGAAATCTTTTCTTCATATCTAAAAGTTCTCTCTTCTAGCTTAATGTTTAGAGTTTCTATGTCTAGAATGTACTTTTCTCTTTGTAGGCTTAATTCAAAATTCAATCTATTTTCAAACTCTCTTTCTTGGAATTCTCTCCAAGTTAGAAGTTTAGCAGTAGCAATATCGTCAAAGCATGTAGCTTGAAATGGTACACGACCACCGCTTGGCACCAATGTGAAGCTGCCGTCTTGTGCCATCGCCGGGTTACACAAGACTAAACTTATACTTAATATTTGTGCAATCTTACTTAACATAATCAAAACCAAATGCTTGTTCTATCTGTTCTGCTAGTAGTTCTGGGTTGTCTCTCCGCAATGTGACAACCTCTTCTGTCCTAGAGTCTCTAGCAGCCTCTATGTCACGCTGCACCGTCTCAAAGATGGTCTCTAGCTCTTTTATTCTATCTTGGTACTGCTGTATGACTTGTTTCTGAAGCTCTGCCTCGCGGGCATGACTTTTCCTAATCACAGCAAGTTCTTTTTCGTACCTCTCAGTGGCACTGTCGAAGCTCTGTATTAGAGAAGAACGGTCATAATACCATGAAGCAGAAACGGTTAAAAGCAATAATCCAATTAATATTTCTTTCCAGTATTTGATCAAAAGTGTTCCTAATGGATTCACTGTAACTCCACATGTATAATATAATTAGTTTAACATTCAACAAAAGCATGACCCTCTTTTTGTTCGATAGATATCTGCATATCGACACAATCCTTTAGAGCCTCAAGGTGAGAGATCAAAAGAACGGTCTTGAAATGACTCTTAATCATGTCTAACATTCTTGTAAAGCCTTCCATGTTTTCTTCATCGAGTGCTGTGCCTGGCTCATCAAGGATAAACACATCACCTTTGGGTAGGTTTGAAACTGAAAGCATAGCAAGTCTAATTGCCATGGCAGCAATTGTTTTCTCAGCACCTGACCCCATCTCAAGAGGTCGTGACTCCTGGCCTGGGTGTTGGATATGGATATTCAATCTCTTGCCATCATCCTCAAAGTAAACGTCAAAGTCAACGATATTCATCAAGAACTTAGAGATTTCTTCATTGATTACGGGAAGCTTACTTTTAATAATATCATAGGCTATGCCATTGCTGTGCATGCACTTGAGGTAAAGGTCGTATGCAGAATACTCCTCTTGTAGTCTGACAAGTTCTGCCTGCTGATCTCTTAGGTTCTCTATCTTCTGCTCTAAGGAGCCAAGCTTTTTGTACAAGAATTTTGCTTGATTGTCGAAGTTCTTCTTCTTTGTTTGAGCATTGGCCAGAGCAACCTCAAGGGCTCTCTTATTAGCCATGAGAGTATTTAACCCATCGATAGCTTCCTTATTAATATTATATTGTTGCTGCTTCTCCTCTAAACCTTCTATCTCAGTAATCAAATTAGAAATGATCGCTTTATTCTTGTCGATTGTGAGCACAGCCCTATCCAAAGCTGTTTCGTATTGCGAACGCTTTGACAGCATCTTCTGATGCTTATCAAGTTGCTCCTGTGCCTCTGTGGGGTCAAGGGCATCTCGCTTCTCTTGTAATTGAGCCTTATGAGAGTCTAGCTCAGAAAGCTGGTGCTCGTTTGTAGGAATATTAGCTTTTGCGACATAAGCATCTTTAATAAACTTACAAGTGGGGAAAGAAGAACCACAAGGGATACCCTCTAGCGTTGTTGCTTGTCTTTCATTTTGCCTCTTCTCTTTTGCTATCTCGCTGATCTTTTGATTTAGTTCTTGCATAAAATCATCAATCTTAGAGCACTTATCTACTCTATTCTCATATGTCTTCGCATCAAAGTCATCGATATAGTCGGTGAATGTTTTGATAATCTCTGTATATCTAATCACCTTTTGCTCTAATTCAGTTTGCTGGTCTTGAACGGACACTAATTGGTTTCTTTTATCTTGCAGCCGCCTTGTCAAGTCAGCGATGTCGATAAGCTCAGTGGGCGTTGAATCAATCTTCACCTGAAGCAGAGCTATATCTTTGCGATACCCTTCGATCTTTTCTGCTATTGCTTTAAGCTCACCTTGCTTAGTCTTATGATCTTCGATGCATTCTTCTAGGTCGTACAGAGCTTGGTCGATATCTGCGGCATACTCTTTTCCCTCAAGTCTCTTGAGTGCTCCACGCAGATCAGATGCTTCGACTTTTGCAAACTTGTACTTTCGATCAAACAGTTCTAGGTCTAGGAACTTAGCAAAGATTTCTTTACGCTTCGTTGAGCCTTCACGAATAAAAGAAAGAGAATCCAGCTGAGAGGACATTGAGGTTAGAAGAAAATCGTCAACTGTTCCAAAAACCTTTCTAATCTCCTTATCCGTATCGTTTCTGGTAAGGCCATTGCGCTCTGACTTAAAGCCATCAATCGACACAGACGTAAAGTTAACATCTGTCTTAGCCTCTGTTATTTGCTGGCCCTTTGACTTCTTTGTGTATTTGTCAGACTGTCGAGTAATATTCCACACTGTTCCGTCTTCTGTGAGGATTTCTAGCACACCACGAGCATACTCTTTATCAAAGTTAATTACATTTAGGTTTTTTCTTTCGTTCTTTGATGTGGTGTTGAACATCGTAAACAGTAAGCTATCGATAATGCTAGACTTACCAGAGAAGTTCTTTCCAAAGATGCCTACGATCCCATTCAACTTTGCAAAGTCAATGTGATTATCTTCGCCATAGTTGAACAAGTTGTCGAAAGTTAGGCTACGAATAGCCCAATTGACATTTCTTAAGACTTCCTCTTTCTCTTCGGCCATAAGGTTATACTTGTCATTCAGTTGGAGAATCTTGTTCATGACAGAATCACTAAGATTGTAATCCGACAAAAACTCCTTAATAAGTCTTCTTTGTACCACAATATCTCGTAAATCGTCGTGACGAATATGATCTACGGTGCCAACGTCAAGGCTATTCTGGCTAATGTTTCTATTGAGAAACGTGATGCTCTCTGGCTGGTATTGGTGCTTTGCCACGTCAACAGCTTTCTTCATCTCTTCTAGAGAAATGCTCTCATTTGAGACCAACCTAATGCGAGCCCCTTTATCAACTTGATACGTCGGAACCTTGCCGCTCTGTAGTTCTAGAGTAACGAAGGGCTTTGGATTCTTAAACGTAACGCGCTTGACAGTGAAGCTATCCCTATCTTGGATGTCCCAAATGAGCATACCCTTATCTTCAGACTCTCCAAAGCCTTGCTGAACGGTTGAACCTGCATAGCGGATCTTACCCTTCTTATCCATTGCCTGAGCTTTGTGGATGTCTCCCAAGAAGCCATAATCAAACTCTTCAAAGATTGTCACATCATGCTCACCCTTTTCCATAGTCCAGCCACTGTCCGTTTGGCAGTTAGAGATAGAGCCATGATACAAAGCAATATTAACATTATCGTAGTTTGATGGATCTTGCCAGTTGTCCTCATCGAATACAGACAGGACAGACAGCGAAAAACCATCCCTTAGATAGACCTCTTGTGAATCCTTAAGCAAGTGTAGCTTGGGGTGCTCAAGTGCTTCCACAATGGGCGTTAAGGCGTCGAGACGGCCTGTATTCTTGAGGTTGCCATCGTGATTACCAAGGATCACATATGTCGGAGCAATGTCAGCTAGTCTGCTTAGAAAAGCGGAACACATATCGACAAACTCTGGTGATATTTGTGTCTTTGTGTGAGCTATATCACCACAATGAATAATGTAATCTACATCTTCTTCAAGGATCGCAGCGTAAAGCTGTTCAAATACATCATTATATTCTTTGTGATACTTAAGATTCCTAATATGAGTATCAGCTATGTGCGCAAACTTCAAGTCTCCCCCTTTGCTTATGGTTTAAAATAAACATACTACAAGCTCTTTATTTTTTGCAATAAGTAGTTCTCCGCACTCATTACGGTGGCTTGTTCTTTTCTCTCTCTAAGAACGTTTTCTGGCATTTCTGCCACGTCTTCCCAGCCCTCTACGCTGATTAAGTGAGTTTCTACGCCGTATCTCATCAAACAATCTGCTATGGATGATGTCTTTTTCTTATCCATCTCTGTGTTTTCATCCAAAGCAAGGTACACTTTTGGATCATGGCGCACAAGGTTCTGGAACAGTTTTGAATTAATTCGGAGAGTTGAGCCAACTAGAGGTATGGCAGTACCTACAGTTGAGGCTCGGATCGCATCAAAAACTCCCTCTACTAGAATGACATCTCTATCCCAATCAACATAAAGTTCGTTAAATACAATATCCCTGTTTACTCTTGGATTCTTATATCTCATCCAATCTCCGTCATACGAGCGAGCTATAAAGAAATTGGCTTTGCCTGTCATACTAAAAGATGGAATAATAATTCTACCTCTGTACTCTCCTTCATCGCAGAAACCGATCTTCCAGCGTAAAATATCTTTTCTCGTCACGCCACGACCAATCAAATAGTTCATAGCATTCTGAGCAGAGATCGTATTTGTATTAGCAAGGGAGCGAAACTCTTTTGGAAGCTCAACTACTTCTTCTGGCTTTTCTTCCTCTTCTTCAAAGATATTGTCAAAGCCACCTAATTCTACCCTGTTGGTTAGGGCTCTCCATTCTTGGACGTGCGAGAAAGAACCGTACCTACGGATAACTTGGTAAACATCGCTGCTTCTCTTGTCACAAACCCAGCACTTGTACACGTTCTTGTCCACATTGACAGAGAACTTTCTCTTGTGATGGTTGCAATAAGGGCATATAAAAAGATGCTCTTGACCAGAAATACGAGACCGACCAAGAACATCTTTCAGGATTTGAAGCTTTTCTCTCATGCTCTAGGTGTAGCATGAGAGAAACCAGCAGTCAAGGAATTAACCCTTGATTAATTTTTGCCAGCGATTGTAGATAGATTCATCCAACTCTCCACGAGCTTGTGCTGCCGCGAACTCTCTTTCAAATTCATCAGGCTCTGTGTTTCTGTCGTAAAATCCACTTTCAATCTTTTCCATTTCTATTTTAATCTCTTCAGCAGTCATTTTTATTTCTTCGTTCTGCTGGATACTAACGTCTTCACCTTGTGCGATTACATCTTTTAACAATGCTAACATTGTAATCGTTTTCCCAATCAAACTAATCGCTCTTTTTCTATTGCCTAGAGGGCCTTTGGCAAACGTCATCTTACCGAAATCAGCGATATCTCCCGGCAAGAACTCATCCACTTTACTAAAATCGTAAGTAACAGTCTTAGTCGGCCCTTTCTTGGCCTTGAGACGCTTCTCGATGTTTCTTAAATCCTGAACTGCTTGTTCAATCGCAGGTGCTGCAGACGTCATAGCAACTACACTGCCACCTGTAGCGGCAGCAGGTGATGCCGCCTGGCCTATTGAGAGGCTACTTGACTGCGTGGCGCTCGGGAGAGTACCAGTAAATTCTTTCTTTGAGCGCTTAATTAATTCAATTGCTTCTGATGGCCCGAATTGACGTTTAAGCTCGGCGGCAGTTGCTTGATACCACTTTTGGAAAGCACTATAGGAACTGTCTTTTGGCAATACAGCTTCTTTCAAATTATCTCCAGTGGTCGCCGCAATCCACACTCTAGCCATTTCAGCATGTTTTGGACTCACTGAAGCAAACTTACGCCAGTCAGCAGGAATACCGGAAAGATCAACTGCTGAACTTGACTGTTGTGATGGCTTGGATACTTGAGTTGGCATCTTCTGCCTTAGTTGGGTATACATCGGACTGACAGCATTCTTGAAGCCACCTTCAGCCGGTGGTTCAACCACTAAAGGCTCTGCTAGTAAGCCGAGAATCTTATCATTTCGTTGTAATTCTTCATAAGATTTTGGTGGAGCAGCAAATACATCGCTCATAGTTTTAAAGATCCTACTTGCTACTTGTATCCTATCCTGATCCGTGCTTCCCCAGCTGTTCCATGAACCATTGCTTTGCAAATATTGTAAAATACTGTCTGCACTAGATAGGTTTGCTGATGCCTGCTCAGCCAGAACAGTTTTAACTTCTTGGATAACCATTTCCTCTAATTGCTTGCTTGTGAGTTTCATCTTCTTTGATCTCCTTTGTTGTCTTTCAATTCTTTTAGCTAACCTGACCTGTAAATTATTTTTTGCTCTCTCGATCCTGGCTTTAAGCTTTTCACTGTTTTTTGCTTTTGGCAATAAACTTTCTAATCTTTCAATCTTCTTTACTAAAGCTGGAAATGGCAACGAATTGTCCGAGCCACGCTCAGTTTGCTGTCCAAATTGTTTTGGGTTTATTGGCAATAACTCACCAGATTCTGCATTATTTAATTCCTGTTCGACTGAACGTTCAATTAACTCTTCCATAGTTTCTTTGTCAACTCGACCAGTCGCTTCTAGGCGATTTCTTTTTTGAAAATCAATTACTGCTTTTTCTGTTCTAGGGCCAAAATACCCATCTATTCCAATTCTGATACCTGCTGTTTGTAGCAGCCCTTGTAGAACCCTAACTATTCCTTCTCCTTGCGCACCAGAAGGCAAGGATCTATCAAATTTTTTCAAGACTCCTTTATTATTTAGGATATCTTCTTGTGTGAGGTTAGTCACTTGATATGTTGGTCTAACATTTGTACTGACCGCTGTCTGAGCCTGTTTTCGTGCTTCCTCTGGAGTGTCCCCACCTTTCTCAACCTCGGCAGCTACTTGTTTCTCTGTTTCGGCAACTCCACTTAATACAATTTTATTAGCGTTAACAGCAGAAGATACCACTCTATCAACAAGCTTTAAAAGTGCTGTTTCTGCCGCATCCTCACTCTTAATACGAAAACGATCTTCTGTGCCACGATCTCTAGCATACTGCCATTCAGAAGCGATCATCTTCTTAACCAAACTGGTCAATGAATCCTTCATAAATGCTTGTTTTATTGGAGTCGGGCTAATTGGACTGTTTGCTACTGTTATCTCATTAGCTTGCTCAATAAACGCCTGCCTTCGACCAATCGCTTCCGTGCTTGGGTTATTGGGAGTATAATCTATGGTTGCTGTCGGAGCGTAATCAGCGCCGGACATGACCCTATCTAGACCCAAAGAGGGAACCCAATATTCCTTAAACCTGCTATAAAAATCTGTTGCGTTAAAGATGTAGCTACAGCATTCTGCTAAGAAGTTTGCATACTCTTGTGAGTATGCAACCATTGAGTCACTAAGTGGCTCAGAAGCATCATCTGGTATTAACTTAAGTATTTTTTCTGTGTCGGGGTTTGAGCTACTTTGCTGCACCCAGGCTTGGAAAATATTAGCTAAATATGCAGAGGTTGGGGCACCGACGAGAGCAGTTTGTCTTAGGCTAAACTGCCCTCCTGACGTAAACATTGCTTTGCCAAGACTTTTAAGTACCGGCCCTAAAACTTTAGTGCCAAGGAAACTAAGTGCTGAGCCTGCCATCGGTGCTGCTGCTCTAAGACCTAAAGCTCCGAAACCCACTTCATCCAACTGCCGCTGCTCTTTCATAGCAGACTTAGCTTCTTCAATAATAATTTGATTTATTTCAAATTCGGTCAACTTATGTGCCATTCTTTGCGTCTCCAATTAGCTTGATAGCTGCTCTTGCTATGATTAAACTGTCTGCTCTATCATAAGATACTGGCTTGGGGTTCCCTCTGCTAGTATATTCTATAGTGAAAGACTCTTCATTCTTCAATAAATAGTCCAAAACAACATCTTTTGCCTTTTGGCCTCTGGAAACTTTAATGCCACTTAACTTTCTCGCTTGGGCTGGAGATATATGAACTGGTCTATATCCAAACGTGTCATGACACAGCCAAGAAACAATACCATTAAAGGCTTGAAGTTTCGCCATTGTCTTGGCTGTTGAGCCACCTGATTTAAAGAAAACAAAAGGTTCCTCAATATAGACATGTTTTATATTGTAGTAAAGATTTATTTCCTTAAGTTTTTCTTTAATAAACGATCCTTTATTATAGAGATCTGAAAATAAACGTTTGTTTCTTAAGTCCCATGCTTCACAAATTATTATTTTTGCTTCCTCGTCTAGAATCGTATATCCTGTAACTGAGGTGCTTATATCTAATCCCAATATCATATATCTAACTTAACTTTAAATGTAAATTCCCTGTCTTCTGTTTTCTTAACAGGTTTTGCAACAGTTGTCACGCCAATTAAGTTTTTATCTTTGTCATATATTCCAATTTTTGATACATAGGTTTCCTTAGCGAAGCTACCAGTTGGTGTATCGTAGGAAGAACTTACAATATTTACTGTGTCTAGTTCTGGCTCTGAATACAAAACAGAGCTTGTTATACTTGAATAATAATCTGTGGCTGTACTACGACTTAAGAAAGTTGGGTTATTTGAGTAGTTTAACTCGCCCTTTGGAGCATGAGCAAGCATAGTCATAACAGGGACTTGATTTGATCCAGAGAACTGCATAGAATAGCTTGCAGAAGCTCTAGTATCTGCACTGTGCCCGTCGTTTGGTATACCATCATTCGCCCCTACACCAAAGTAAAGCCATGAAGAAGTTACTGCTGTCCCAGTGTTTTTATAGTTTAATTCTGCATCAGCTGATGGGCCAGTAGTTTGCAAATTCCAACTTCCTGTTAAAATGACAAAGCCCTGCTTGTATAGAGCTATACCAGCTACACTACCAGACCCTGTGCTGCCTTCAGGCCCTACTTGTATAAGTTCGCCATTTCTATTTTCATCTTTAAGTTGTCCGATAAGAGTACCAGTTAGATAATACTTTATATCTAATGTTCCTCTCTCAATTCCACCTCCGTAAAATATACTTGGAATACTTATAAGGTTAACGGGCACTTCATCTAAATCTCTAGAGTATCCATCCGAGAACGAAGCAGAATACCTAAAATGTGGACTCATGAAAGAACTGGCATTTATTGTATTTTTCAAGCTGTTTATATGAGAAGAGGAAAGTAAAGTTTTAAGTCTCTCATATCTCTGTAGGCTGTTCCTTGCGACTGTTGATAAGCTTGTTACAACATTATTCGTGTCGTATGCAGGAAGCCCACTGTCCGTTGTGTCGCCATCTTCAAGTTTAAGTGGTATACCTAAGTGCTCCACCCTCTCGTCATTGATGACTGTTTCGTTATTCGTCCTCATTGTTGAAAAATGATTATCGTCAAAAAACTCTCTGACTATTGAAGACGATAGAGGGTAAGCTGAACCACTGATAGTAGACCCGTACTCAAGTGAATAAAAATCAGTTGTGGAAACCGTCTTAAATGTTGTAAGAGAACTATCTTTTGTGATAAAAGCGTAGATAAGACCCGTATCACTCTCGGTCCTATCTACGTTCATTTCATATAAGCTGATGTGTCCCGATGGAACACCAGGGACACTAGAAGCAAATTCTCCTGCTAACTCACCCCTATTGTTGTAGAATACTTGTGAATTGTAGATATCAAACTTGCAAGAAGGATTTGTTTCAAGAAAGTTTACAAATAAATCGTTATTTGTAAATTTGTAATAAGACATAAGTCCCCCTAGTAATCTAAGCGGACTCTTAGTGTTAACTCATTCGATGGGTCTTTCTTGATTGGCTCTGACAACTTAGCAACAGCCATTAGCTCATTGTCCGCAGAATAGAGTCCGACTGTCGTAATGTATGAATGTGGGTCTGACGCAACAGAACCATCTTTAATAACAATCTCACTTGGGCCACCAGCCGAAGTGGATAGATATGTTGGGTTAGCGCTGTAATTGAATTCAGAGTTGTTGACACGACAGAAGTAAATTGTTGAATTTAGCTCTGTGGTGTTATTGAATTGGAGGTTGTACACTCTATTCCTAAGCTCGTCTGCCATAACTTGGATGGTAGAAGCAGTAACAGCGTTGAAACCTGTTGTGCCTCCAGTAGACACAATTTGCAAAGTGCCCGGTGCCGTGTTGGACAGGATGCCTCCATCGGCAGCGTCGTTAAATACAGAGCCAGAGACAACAGCGACACCTGCTTGATAAAATATAAGTCCACAAGCTGGATTTGTTGTAGCATCGCCAAGAGTTTCCCCTTGGATATTAGCTGCCGAATCAATTGCTGAAGAAGAAGCAAAGAGGACGCCGTACTCTCCAGCCGGTGAGTTTACAAAATATCCGTCCGACCCCGATGTATCAGTTAGCTTAATTCTCTTATCAAAAGCTGTTCCGTCCTGGGATCTGGAGCCCGATACACCCAACTCAAGCTCAAAAGTCCCTTTCTTAATTTCGTCCTTTGTAAGAAGTCTTGAGAAGTTAACAAAGTAACACTCCTTGAGCTTTGTGCCGCCAGCGATGATATCACCGTCTTCATCGAAAAGACGAACAGAACCAGTCTCGTCGTAGCCCATAAGAACCTGCGCCATCTGATTGTAGATATTGATCTTCTTTGAAGTCTGTGATGTTGTTGAGGAACTAAGAGCACTTGAGTCAGCTATGCCCGCAGTGATATCAAAGATATGGTTTGCAGAAGAACTTAGATAAGGATAATCGTAGACACTCTCAAACATTCCATGTGAGTACGTCTTGATATGGGTCTCAGACCCTAATGCGACCGAATCGCCACCGTAAGTACCAGACACAATGCTTCCAGTAATTGGAATGGACTCATGCAGTAGAGTTCTCGTAGATGTTGAATCGCCAGAGGCTAGAGACTTATAAGTTGATGCCATAATTACCTTCCTTTATCAAACCTTGATGTATCTTACTGGAATATCGATGCTGTAGCCCGTTGAAACTCCAGTGACCTTCACTGTTGAATCAATGTGCTTAACGCTTGTTGACCCAACAGTAGAGGTGCCACCAAGCCTAGTAAATAGGGTGTCGCTACCATTAATGTCGAGAGTAGCACTAATTCTAAACTCGACTCTAGTACCCCTACGGCCATTGATCGATGAGCCGTCTGCTGTCAAATCATTGATTAGGGACACTGTTGAGCCAGCGCCGCCTTGAGAAATAAAATATGTTGCGACATTATCCTCGTCAACGAAGCTAGCTGGGATAGATGCGCCAGAACGGCTGACTAGCGTACCGAATCTGTTATCCATCTTAATCTCGTATTGGGTCTCTAGTAGATCGCCTGTGAGTGCTGCAACTGCTAGATTTCCATTTGCATCTACACCTTGATCAATACGAATTGTTGTGGAGTTTGTTGAATTACTGTTCTCGCCGTAGATTACTCCGTCTCTCGTGGAGATATCGGAGCTTGTTTCGGTTGATTGATTAACAGCAACTAAGAAGGCATTCGTTGTCGAATCTCTTGTTGTGCCCTTCGTCTCAAAAAGCTCCAGAATAGGTAGATAGAGGAAATCATTCCGGCTCAGAGTAACAAGCTTATGATGCAGCTGGGAGCCTGGGCTGGTGAAGGCTTCAAGAACTGGCGTCTGTAGGATCTCTAGATCATAATAAGCAGAACCGCTTGTATGAGCCGGATCATATAGTCTATAATTAATCTCATCATCGCCGAGGGCAAACTTTGAAATATTGAAAGTTCCGTCTCCTCTAGCTAATCTACGTCTTCCTGCATCGGTAAGGACAGCATCTAGAATGATGTCGCCACTGTTATCCAAAAAAGCCATTTTCGTTCCTCTCTAAAATTTAAATAGTTCGCTATATGAATAGTTTCTATTTATGAAGTTGGTTTTCTCAAATCTTCTTTGTTAAATGTTAGATTAAAGTCTATCTTTTTTCCTGTCTTTTTTGAGGTAAGACGTATCTTAAATGTCTTATCCCATATTCTATCTTCTTCCTCTATATAGTCTGCCCCCAACTGAACGTCGGGGATATCACTTGGGTCGGTAAAGTCAGTATTGGATGAAACATCTGCCGTAACCTGATCTAGTGTTGGTATGATTTCCATAAACTTCATTAGATCAACGGAAGATACTTCATTATTAATGTAAGGAAACTCATGAGGTTTAACGAGAAGATAAACAGCGCCGCCATCGTCTACTAGCTCAACTTCATAAACAATTGTTGGATTAGAGAAGTTTCCGTGGTAGTCAACAGACCTAAATGTATACCAGTATTTAACATTTGGCTGTAGCTTCTCTTGGTGTGCTATAGACGTTGCTCTAACAATCTTATTGTTTGCTGGTATCCTTGTTGACACCGTGTTACGTAGTTTTCCTGCGAAGTCGGAGTAACTTGTAGGCGGGCTGTCTGTTCTGAATATCTGGAAGAAAGAAGTCGCATCATCTTGTGAAAATTCGATTGCTTCTCCAGCGGATTTGCCTTGAGCCTCCACATGCCTATTAAACAGTTGCGCTTCTCCCTCTTCAATTGGTATCGGAACCTGCTCGACCGTTATGTTTGTAGATGCAAAACTAAACAACAATGTATCGTTAATTGCCCTATAGGGCGTAATTGTGACCTCTGGTGGAGGTGGAGGCTTTGAAAGAACAGAGGTTGTTGTAGTCATATACGGAACCTCTACAATCTCAACTACTGGTGTCATAACAATTTCATACTCTGCCTCGTAACCGTTCAGTTCTACAGTGCTTGCACCGGCTCCAGGCTCGACCTTTTCAATAGAGCTTCCATAATATATAATATTATCATTTCCAGCTGCTTCTTGATCCATGAGGTTATCCGGCGAATAGGATGATAGTTGCTCGAAACCAGTAATAGGAGTCCCGTAAATGCTGTATGAATTTACGCCAGCCCAATCAGGTGTCAAAAGGGGGCCATAGTTATTAACAAGGAAGACATGATGAGATGGAGGAAAACCTTGAACAGCGCCAAAAATGACAAGAGGATTATCACTACTCGTAGGCGCTCTAAATCTAAATATTTTATTATCAAATGCACCAAACCATAACTTTAGCCAATCTCTAACAGTAAAGTCTGATGGGTCTAGCGTTGGTAGCGAGATGGGGTTTCCTGTAAGACGCGCAGCCAATAAAAACGCGGAGGCGACTGAGGAATCCACAGGCGTGTCGGAAGTAACTCTATAATCATCCGACCAAGGAATATTACCAAACAGTTCTCTCCATGAAGGTACACCACCATTAGCTGGCGAATGGTCTCCAAGAAAGGTATTCACCACGAGCGGCTGACCGGTGGCAGGCTTCAAGTTCCATGAAGTTTCCAATATTTCATTTAGTCTTCCAATTGATAGAAAATATGCGTTCTCAGAACTAAACCCTGGAGCATCTTCAACCGAGTCTCCTAGGGTGTAGTTGTACGTTGGATCGTACAGATTTGCGTATACCGCCCAAGCAGGGTCACTAGTTAATGGTATCTCTGCTATGGCTTTTTCCCAATCTTCAAATAGATTAGCAAATCCTGCCCATTTAACGATGTATCCAATAATGATTCCGTCCGCATCTAAAACAGTTTCAACAATTGATGCTTTTGGCTCGCCACCATCGGATTGCTCATACTTGTACTTTAAACCAAATACATACTTAAAAGCGCTAACCTTATAAGTGTATTCCTGCCCGTACTTCACTTGGGAATCAACATAATTGATTTTTGATGCTGGGGATCCAATCCCTTGTGCCGGAATCCATATGTCTTGAATTGGATCTACGTTTGTATTTCTACCAACATATTTTGCAACCCTGTACATAACAGTTTCATTGTGTGCTGTTTTGCCATCTTCAAAAGATTCCTTATACAATCTACCAAAATAGTTTCCACCCTCTGTCGTGTTGAAAGAAAGATTAGCTTGGCTTGAAAGGCCCTCTGGTCCTCCCGCTCCATACTCACTAGGTGAAAGTATGCCAGGCTCGTAGGAAAGCTGTGTGGTTTGTAATATTGAATTATCTATCAAGACCGCTTCAAGAAAGTTTGGCCCGTCTACAGTTGGGTCTTCTTTAAGGGCTAGAGCCAATCTCGTTTGCCCAGAAGAGAGCACAGAAGAATTAAAATCGACAAAAAGCTTTTTCGTATCATCAAAAGTATCTTGAGGGCTATCCTTTGGAACACCATTTGCTGAATCTCTGTGATAGGTTATGGCAGCATTAAATGAATTAAAACTACCATTCTCAAAACCAGTTGAAGAAAGTAAGTAATTGTGCAAAGGCGGAGAAACAGATAACCTCTCTTGTTGTGCGTTTGCAGAGTCAAAGAATGTTTTCTCTTCAAAAGCATACCGAGGATCACCATTTGTCGCAATCGCTGGGTCTACATAATCTTTGTCGTATACTCCAGCTATGTGTGAACCAAAAGAAGCATATAAAAGATTGGTTGCCAATTCGCCCGCAATTGGCCTTACTAGCCGTCCGTCTAATGTAACAAATTCTGGATAAGTCTCCGTTTGAAAATATACAGAGTTGTAAAATGGAATCTTATTTTCTGTTGGGAATATATCTATAATTTCTGGGCTGCTTAATAAAACAGATGTCTGAAAAGAGAAAATAATATTCTTTGCTTTTGTTTCAAGAGAACTTTGTTCTTCGGACTCCAAATCAATATAGATTTCTGGCCACTGCTTATAATAATTTGTATATTTAATGTCTAATGTTTTGTCCAGATCTGAAAGTAAAAACTCTTCCAAGCTCAGGCCAGATGTATCAAATTCATCTTGCAGATATGAATCAGAAAACAATCCTTGTTTTATGATAACATCTTCTTCAATTCCGCCATAAAGTAAGGTATGATCTTTCATATCTTGGTACACTTCGTATGTTCCAAGCCCCGCCGACCCGATTGAAATACTAGGTAAATAAGTTGGTGTAGTAAACTGAGGGCTTCCAGACGCATCTTCGAAGGTAGCCTCATCGCCAAGCCTTTCGATTAAAGAAATATTATAATAGTTTGGAAGTATTTCTTCCCTAACATTAGTTATCGAACCCTCATATTCTTCAATTAAATAATTATATGATGAAGAAGATTCATTATCCGAGCCAAGCTCAGGCATCTCGTATTGAAAAGTTCTATCATAAAAGCGTCCATCACCATCTGTGGGGTTTTGAAAAATGTATTCAATATCTGATTTAAAGACATTAATTGATGAATAATTAATGCTATCACCAGTCACCTTTAGTTTTAACTTTGCAATTCCAGTGGAAGCATCCCTAGATAAACCCATAAACAATTCTGGATTTTGAGGAACAGTCTCCGTGCTTTCTTTTCTCTTAACGACTACAGATCTAGCTGATTCTCCGGGGCTTCTCGGTGGTAAATTTAATTCTGTAGGATCTGCATAACGGACTCCAGGCGAAGTAGGGTCAAAAGTTAATCTCTTTGCTTCGGGATTCCAATTCCCGTCGATAAGATAGTGTTGGCCCATCAATAATCTAAAGTTATCCCTAATCGTAGTTGGGTAAACATCTGGGCTGATGTATTTTTTAGTAGCCACTTGAGCCTCCTCTAGTTAAAGTAGTCGCTTGTGAATTACTTTGTACCGTTTCCGTGGAATTAGATTCTGGCAAATCCCTTCTGCGTATAAAATAACCCTGCTGTTGTTCGGAAGTTGGGACAGGAGTAGCCTCAACAGTAACAGTTGGCAATGCTTCTGGTGTCGGCACAACAGGCTTTGGAGGAATAATTTCATCCGTTATGACAGTCTGCGGCTCTGGCTCTACATCCAACACCGGAGGGTCTTTCGTGTCTTGTGGATCTGGGGCTGGAATTTCAATATCTTCACATTCACCAGTTTCTGAGTTATATCTTTGACCTTCGCCACATGGGTCTTCTGTGACTACTGGCTTGTCTGGGATAGTTTCTTGCGGAATCTCCCTATCATCACAAGGGTCATCTTCCTTAAGTTTTTCTTCTGGGACTGTCTCGCCACTCGTTTCGATAATTCCCAAAGAATCACTAATCTGTTGATTATCTGGTGTAGTGCCGCCTGCTGTTTCTTCCTTTTCTATAACAAAAACAACCTGTTCTGCTGAAACGGGGATCGTCATACTGTAGATTGGCTTCATCCCCTCATCGAATCCAGTAATATATTTTACAGAAGCAATTGTTTTTTCTAACACTTCTTCTTCTTTTATTTCTATTTCTTCAAGCTTCGGGTCTAACTGCTGTTCCTCTTTAGCTCTAGCCATCCTCATACGACGTCGAATCCTTAAATGTCTCCTTGGTAACGAGTCTTTTCTGTCGATAGGAGGCTCTTCTGTCTGCCGTATTTCTTTGGACAGCAGCTTATCTTTAAGCTCTTGCTCTTTAGGGTCTTCTACACTATATGCTTCTTCGGTCTTTTCTCCACCAGTCTTAGTTTGGAAATTTCTTCCTTCTCCAAAATACTTTGCAGAGTCACCAGACTGTTCTTTCTTCTTTCTTCTCAGCCTTCTGTTCTGGATCCTAACACCCATACCCGCCAAAACATCATCAACCGTGCCATCGCTATACTCCGTTGATACCTCATCTGTCCTTAGTGCGCTAAGAGCTTTCTCGTAAGAGCCTGCTAGCGCTCTAGATAACACTATATCTTCTTCTTTAGTCTCAACAACAGTTGGCGTTAGTGAAGAATTATAGACTTTTCTAAAACCTTTTAAATCTTCATTAGTTATTTGCCTTTCATTCTTGCCTACGATTTCTGGGAAGAACTTATTAGCTTCTATGTTGAACCGGTTAACTAAACTATTTCTATTGATTCTAGGAAGCCTGCCGGGACTCTTAGTTAGTGCGCCCCTCATATAGCTCAAGTATACCTTGCTCCTAGAGTGCTTTGAAGCCCTCCACGGCTTCTCGGCGAAGTCCCTACTACTTCTTAGTCTATCGCTCTTCTGAGGCTTGTTCCTGCCCCCAGAAGACCTAGAGGTGTTCTCTGCTACAGATACTTCATGCTTGCTCAAGGATGTGATGAGGGCGTCTAGAAGTTCAATATATTTTTCAACTCCTGCCAAGTTACCAGTTGAAGGATAAAGCGTTTTTTGTAGTTGCTTCTTTTGTCTTCTAGGTATCTTGCGACCAAGCAATTCCTCTAAAGCACTAAAATATAACATAGGAGAAGTTCTCCATGGTAAATTTGCAGCTTTGTTTGCGTTGCCTTTTGTTTTTATATCCAGATTGTAAATCTTTTTTAGGTATGAAAGATATTCATGACTGAACTGGCCTGTCTGGGAATTAAAGTTAGATGGACTCTTTGCTTCTTCATAGTACGACATAATAATTTTTCTCGCTCTACGCAAGGAGTTAAGTCGCATATTGACAAACTTTTTAGTAGGATCTGTCACATCAATTTCGACACCGTATTTATAAGTGCCGTTTGTTAACTCCGACGCTTCAGCATCTACAAAAGAGAAAGCCTTTTTAGTACCAAGGCCAGAAATCCTTAATTGCTCAAAATATCCAATTGTCTTTTCACTTATTTCATCACCGTCTTCATCAATAATATTCTTTGCTGTTGCGACATTTCCAGCTTGCAAACTAGAATCAGAACTTGATACAACAACTGTTCTCTCCGGTGCCCTTGATTTTACTATTCTGGACTCCTTTGAGTAGCCGCCCTCAAAGTCATAAATCTTGTCTCTATAAATTGTTATGTTATTGATCCTTGCGAGGGACATAATTTTTTTTCTGTTTCTCAAGTTCATAAGCTGGTTATATTCCGAGTTCTGACGTAAGAAGCTCTCTAGATCAAAGGCAAACATGCCCCTAACGATACCAGTAGAGTCTCCACTAAGGAATATGTCTGAATATATTTTTGTTGGTGTCTGCTGCGAAGTTAATGCAACCTGCTCTTGCAGTCCCTTCATCCGGCCAAATATTCTAAAATCTCTTACTATGTTTTCATGTTCTACGACTGTAAGTTTTCCATGTGGCTGGTCTGTATGTCTGGCCCCTTCCATGAAGCCCAAGGTTGGATGCCTATGCACAGGACCTTTCCATATACTTCCATCTCTAGAGTAGAATGTATAAGACGTGAAATTTGTTCTGCCATTTGACATAGCCTTTTGTGATGTTCTCCTACCATATAACCCTAGCGGCTCAAACGCAGGGAACACTGTAAAGCCAACAAACTCAGACTCTAGCAGGAAAACTCTTTTTAGTTTTATCGTACAAAGGGTATCATTGTGTTCGGATAGCTGCCTAACAGCATAATCTTTAAGTAACTTATTTGTTGGGAATGAGAGCGTTTTCTCTTTTATATGCTTTTTAAATCTTTTTGGGATAGATTTGATCGACGTAACATTTGAACTTTTTATGTAATCAAATGCTGCACTAGAAGTTGCGCACAGCACCTTGACAGTTAGGGAAGCTAGAATAGGTGGGTTGTACCAATGTGGATTTGCGAGCAAGTCATTCAAGGAAACTGTAATTGTTGCGGCTACAGCTTCCTTTTCGTTAGCATCTAATCTTCTGGTGCCGCTAGACAATCTGTTGTTTCCATATACATTTTTTACAAATTCTGGTCTGTCAACATCATTTGTGAGTAAATCCTCGCTTCGTAAAGAAGTGGGATCACCCAATACAATAGAGTCAATGAAAACATAAGGAAGTCTTTCACCAACTAATTTTCTTAAAACTTCGTTTCTTGAAAGCATTAATATACGGTTCCAGGCTTATCGCTGCAAGGATCATCCAAGTCTGGGCAAGGCTCGGATACTGCATCTGTACTGTAAATATCTACCAGTGCAATATTTTTCACATCTTCGCATTCAAAATCAACATTGATGTATCTGCCATCTTTCTTATTCTCTTCGATTGATGAGCAGATAAGCTGGCTATTAATCTGCTTATCAACATATATGTTGAAATAATATTCAACATTATCAGGTGTTATTGGTTCATTTGACGTTATGATTTCATCATCATCTAATAGAATTCCATCTTGAATATTAGATGGTCTTCTCCTAAACTTTAAAGGCTTTAGTCTTTCTACGAGAGAAGCCTCTAGTCCAGCAACACTTTCCGTAGTTACCTCAAACACTTCAATTTCAAAATTATCTTTGGTAAATTCTGAATTTAATTCTTTAACTTGACAAAGTAATATTTCAGGATCAATATCCAGTATCTCTCCATTCTCAAACTGGATCGCCAGTTCAGTATCCGATATGAAATCTCTGTTTGTTATAGTATCTATTTTGTAGGTCAGGTCTACATTGATTTGTGGAATATCAAGCGTTGGCCTTGTAGAGCTAGAAAACGTATCTGTAGAGGAAGCTATCTCTCCACGCAGAAGTGTGATTGACCAAGCTGGAGCTTTCGTTGTCAGCTTATCAGTTGTGCCAAGCGCATATTGAGGACCATAATAATCTCTGTCAAATGCACTAGTATCTGATAAAGACTTTAGGTTTTCTTTTGCTTGTTCTATCTCTGCTGGTAGCTCTAAGCTAAGCTTGGGTGACAGCACTGGTCCAGTGTTAGCCCCCCCTGGGGACGGAGAAGTTCCTGCAACTCTCAACCTAGTCGTCAATAAGCCTGTTTTATGAAAAACATTTCTATCAGAAAAAACTGTTTGTGTTGCAAGTTGCGGAGTATCTTCTTGAATTCTGGGTTCTATAGAATTCTGCTCTCTTTCGGGAGACTCGTTTGGTCTACCATACTGACTCTCATAAAGAATATTGTCGTCAAAAAACGCATAGTATTCTGGCTTTAGTCGCCCTACCGACAATAAGTATTCACCATAAGGAGTTAGGACCGTATCTAAAACTTCTTCTTTTTTATCTAGAAATTTCATTCTTGTTCGCTCCCAATAAGGTCAATTTTGGCGTCTATTTTAACTAGCTCTACCATAGAAAAGAAGTCATAAGGCCAGTTGTAACTATATTCCGTTTCTCTCTTCTTACCAGCAATCTCAAATTCAAACTTAAATCTCTTATCATCTAGGTTATCTCCAGACTTTGAAGCAACCTTAGAGAAGTAGTTCTTAACTGCCTTTTGTTTGACTTTGAATACCATCCACTGAAGTTGGTCTGGGACCTCGCTAGAGTTTAACAGCTGATCTTCAAGAACCTTGTGGCTGATTGATGCTTGTTGTTCCTCTACTCTTTCGATTGATTTTGGAGGTAGATTTTGCCAAATATGAGTTAGGTCGTCTGAATCAAAAGTGTGGCTAAACTCGAAAATGTACATTGCTATTGGCCTAACTGATGGATTCGTCGCAAAATCAAACTTTGGTGGGAATACATAGTTCTGCATCTTTGAATACATATCTGCAATTGAATTATCTTCTGGTAGCTTCCCAGCCCTCATTGCTTGGGCTATGGTATCTGGTATTTCAAAGAAGGCTTTTGATGAGCCTCTCTGAACAAATGGAATCGCCACAACGGCTTCTTTTATTTCTTTAGCTTGTGCTACTTCTCCAAGTCTACGTGGGTCTTGACTAATTCCCAACAAATCAACCAATGACTCAGTATCTGCCCCATCATAGTAGGTTGTTGCATTCGGGTGCTGTGCTAGCCACTCACTTGGTATATCAGTAGCTTGTAGGAATATTCCCTTCTCTGGGGTATCAGGTGGTAATCCAAACTGGTGCCACATGCCACGCGGCACTGATTCAGAACCGTAAGTTGGCATCGTTAAATTACTCTCTAGGTCAACAGGAGAGTCAGCAAAGTTAAACATAGGAGTTTCCCACTTTGGCTGTATCACCATCGCAACATGATTAGCTGTTGGGTCATCAGAAATCTTTGTTGGTTGACCAGTAACGGGATCATATTCTACTGATTTAATTCTAGCTCTGCCATCAGTAATCAACACATCGTCTAGGTTAAGTATGTTCTGCCTAAGAGGTCTTTTTCCGGCTACTAGATTTGGATTATAGAATCCCGCGTTATTGCCAATAGTAAAATTATCATCAAAACGAATGCTGAGTTCTGCGCTGATTGCTCCTAAAATTTCTTCTAGTCTGTACTTCTTTGTCTCTGTCGCGGTAAAAGCAAAATCTAGCCATGCTTGGCCATGGTAATATGGTGGAGTAGCAGCCCAATTGTATCCGCTATGACTGTCCAGCATTCTCTGTGACAGTGTTCCATCATGATCTGTTTGTGCAAGAGCGTTTCTACCTGTTATCGGATGGTAAAAAGCAGATGGCCTACTGTACATTGTAAACGTTTCACGTAAATCTGATTGAAGCGGATTGTCTTGTGGCACTTCATAGCCTAGGCTACCAAATGTTCTAGAAGTGTTCATGCTTCTATACATCTTGACTCTCATCGCATATGTCGTCCCAGATACTGCATTACCGAACCCTGGATCACTTTCTGGTAAAGATGTAATCGTAGTCATGTTTCCGTTTGGCAAGAAGAATTCTGGGCACTCTCCAAAGAAGTTGCTTGCCATCATTCTATACAATGGATCGCCTTGGCCATTCCAAGACGCTGTAAGATTCATGGATGCACTTGGGTGAGGAGCAGCATCAAGTATCTGAAAACCAGCAAGATACTTCTCCGGCTCTACTGCCGCCTCAAAATCAATATATCTTAGTAATGCCTCGCCACTTCCACTAATCGCATAGTAACTATCACCTAGAGTTTGCACTTCAAAGCTGCTTGTCATAACCGGATAAGGAACTCCGATACCACTTTTGACTGAATTATAAACAATGCCGGGTGCGAATACAGGCTCCAAGAATGGCCTTATTTTAGCCTGCTCGTAAGTAGAATCAGCACCTTCAACTTTAACAAACTGTGCATAGGAAGAAGAAAACTGTGTTGCCATCTGTAGTGTTCTTTCCGCAGGATAGAAGCCGTTATATGGTAGGAACTTCATGAGAGCTTTACAGGACAAAGTAATCTCTCTATCGGTGGTTACATCTCTATGGTCACTATCTATAATATCAAAGTGCCTAAGGAAGTCGGAATTTGAGTATACATTATAGAATTGCTCATATGAGCTATCAGTGGGGAAATCAGAAGAAGCTGTCGCCCCGAAGATATCAAATGAAGCAGTATTCTCTGCTAGGAAATCCCCAGCCATAGTCGATACATAGTATTCCATGTGATCACTAATTCTAAACTCTGGGACCACTGAATAGTCCTTACCATGATACCTTATCTCATTTGCATAATCAGAGTATGTGTTGTAAGCAGGATTGGATCTATCGCTAGAGCCGGTCACAAAGGAACCATTCTTTATCGCTCCTGCAAGCTCTCCCGTCTGCCACAAAGCGTTACCATTACCAATATCGATGTAACCAAAGATATCTCCACCTGTCCCTGCCGCAGAGCCCGTCTGTGAAATTACAATACCAGATGGAGCTACGACAGAAGATGTTGTAGCAGAATAATGCTTGTGAGAGTATAGTGCTGATGCCGTGATGGCTGTCTTTGTACCGTGGTGCGTGTAAGTTCCAAAGTTCTGTAGCTCTCCTGCTGGATCCGTGGCGTCGTTCTCTGCCTTAATACCAGCTACATCATAGGTAGTAAATGTTGGCTTCGCATCAAGAGCCCAAATGCTGTAGAGGCTACGACCACCAAGGCTTACCTTATTCGCTTTATTATCATTTCTCGTATCTCTGTCAGAGTGCCAGAAGTTAATTTCATAACCTTCTCGCTGACGGATTCTGTTATCATAGACGTTTCTTTCAGATGGATACACGGTCTCTTCATACATTAAACCAGCAAATCCATATTCACCGTATAGCCTCTTGGTATTATTGTAAGCTTCAGAAGAATTACGTGATAGGTGCTGCCTTTCGTTAAGCTCATAACTTGAGAAGAAACTTAAATTGTTTCCATATGTTGAAATAATGTCGTAATCTCCAACCATCTGGACTATTGGCTTGTACCTTGAAATAATCGGAGATTCTCTAAATTGCTTATATGACCCGTATCTCTGTGCTGGGAGCACTCTGCCGCCTGGTGAATAAGTTTGCTTGTCTGCACTTAAAGTAGAAATAATATGCGTATCTCTTAGATTTCTTGCAACTGGATGTTCGCCTACCCTGATTTGGTTCCATGTATTGAAACCAAAATTATCGCCTCTATGAGATAAAATAACATTTAAAGCGTTTCCTATATTTGAAACGGAACCAAAGTTATTTGTCAGGTAAGAAACCATTCCTGTGCCAAGTGGGTATCCTAGAGTCTGCTCTGAAGAGCTTATTGGTTCTGAAATAACTGTATTTAACCCTACTGTATCGACAACTATGCCTGTGGTGGACACGATATCGCTCTGGCTCAAGAAGGTTATCGCGTTAACATACCCAGCTGAAGTAGAGACCTCAAAGTTAGCTGGGGCATATCCAAGCATCTTTCTACCACTAGCTCTCGTTCCGCCTGGCTCTGTTGAGACATAAGATGCTGTAAGCCATGTGTATTGTAGGTCACTCTGCGGAATTGGTCTCGTAACAAACGCATTGTCTCTCACTGATCCCGTGGCCACTGTCCCTAAATCACCAACAAATTCGTTACTGTACTCAATTCTATTCAGTGTGTTTCTATTAATTTTAAAGTAGTTTGCAACACCAGAGTAATCGTCTTCAGTTGCAGACACTCCGTCTTTAAAACCAAACTGTGCCGATGAAGCTGACAGGAGGACCCTAAATGGGTTTCTTACTAATAAATTCCTGTACGGCAGAGCGTTATAGACACTAAACTGCGTTGTTGCAGAGTCTAGGGCACCATGGGCGACATCTGGACCTCCAGGCGAAGAGAACCGTGTCGTCATCATATGAGCAGAGCTAGAAAGGAATTGAACCTCAGTATCTACAATTCCAGTTATAACACTAGATGTAATATTACTTACAGCTACACCTTCGTTCCTTACAAACTGTGAATCTCCGCTGGCCCTGCCAGCTACTTGCACCACTTCTCTAATATTCGTGTAGTTGCCTAAAGTCTCGCTACCAGTGGTTATTTGTAGATTCTCAATATTAACTGGTCTTTTGACTTTTACATTTCTCGTGAATACGGAGTACGGCCTTGTTGCGCGAGGCCATTGGCCTGCCTCATCCAAGCCTCGGAACCTAAGGGCTGTCGCAGATTGATTGACATAAAAGCTTTCCGCTCTAGTCGAAGCATCGTCAGTGCCATCAGAAATATTCTGGTGTCTTGATGAAAATCCTCCTACAAACTTTTCAGTAAACGGAGTTTGCATTGGAATCTCTCCACCTAAGTGATAAGATTCAAATGAGTGTATATTGACAGCCTGAAAATCAGTAAAGGTGGTGTTGTAGCCAGTGTCTAAGTTGCCACTTAGATACCTGAATGGAAGATAGTTTTGTGCTTTTATACCATCAAATACATTACCGGCTGAATAGGTAAAGTATTTTTTATGCATAGGATGAATTACGTCGTCTATGTCCTTGATTGAATCACTTTCTCTCGTGGCGGTAGTTACGACGGTACCGTAATTTTCTGTGTACTTGTCGATAAAAGCTCCAGGTCTTGTTGTTTGGGGAAGGTTGGTACCACCGTGAATAATCTTCCTACCAGTTCCAAATCTTGATATCTTATCCTCGGAGTCTGCCTCAAAAGATATCTTTACGGGTGTCCCTCTTCTCCTCGCCCTATCAGACACTTTACTTTGTATAATTGCTGCCCTTGTCTGGTTGACACCATCGTCACTTGAAGATAAAACAGGGTGTGTTGCTTCAGCGTATTTCCAATAAACAGTGTTTTCAGATTCCAGATTAGACACAGGAGCGTGAGCGTGTCTCCAGTTTTCTATGTCTTCAGGTACAAGCTCAAAAATACCTCTAGCTTTACCAGAAACCTCAAGGGCTGTCATCGGAGTTCTTGCCTTAAGGTCTATAGTTGGGAATTTTGCATGATATTTGGGTCTTTCCAGCACATGGCTTTCAATCATGGTCCGAACATCTTCAGATGTATTGGCAGAAGCAGGAATGAACTGTCGCAAGATGATTGATAGCGATGAATCAATCCATCGATAAAAGTCAACGTATTTATCAAGATCAGGAGTATTTTCTACATTTTCGAAAAACAAGCTTCTTAACTTGCGTAAATCCTTGTACTCCTGGCGGTATCTGTTGACAGGCTCGCCAATTAGGTTATTGAAGCCTATAATTGTAGAGAACATATTAAGCATCTCTTCAGAGATTGTTTGATACATACTCTTCTCAATCGCAAAGAAGTGATTTATTGTCCTACTGTCTCTTGTAAACGTCTCGTCATCAAACTCAAGGACATTCGTCATGTCGTAGCTTGTAATGACCTCTGGCGGATTCTGTACGGCTGTTTGTACATACTCTACAGCAATTGAGCCTGTTGCGCTAGCTGGGAAGAAAAATCCGCGCCCAGTGTATTGGTTAGCAACCGATTGGCCAAAATCACCCGGATATCTATCCCTTTTCTCAATCGAGCCAGAAGAAAAATCGTTAACTAAAAACTCTCCGTTAGAGTCAGATTGACTCACATCTTCAAGGTTCCAGTGCAACGCCAGAGTTTCAATCCTGGGGATAATGCTACCCTCTAGATCGGTATCGTACACAAACGCACTCTCGTATGGCCTCAGAACACCATGAGCGTTAGTGTTCTTCGCATGAGAAATAATTTCATTGTTATCTAAGAATGTATTCCAATGTCTAAGGGAAGTTATTTTGAGATCCGATTCATTTATTAAAGAACCGGTAAAGTTTGTCCTGTGTGCTCCGAAGTAGTATCTTCTTGGGTTACTTATGTAACCATTGTTTGTACTACTTTGCGCTGCTGATCCGGTAATGCTAAATTCATTCTTGACAACTCCAAGTTCAACATTTACACCATAAAGCTCAAGAATTATATCTGACTCCCCCGAAGTACCAGAAGATCCCGATACCTTCTCTGCGGATTCTTTTTTATCGAGGTAAGTCCTTATGGCAAGGTTCCACTTCGTATCATCATAAATATTTTCATACACACTACTTGTGACGAATATTGATTGTGAAGGGTTCTCCATAACAAAATAAGCGTCGTTAGAGCCGGGATACGTTCTGACCGCATACACCTGCAAGCTTCTGTCTGCTGCTGCAGAATAGCCAGAGTAATCCTGCAGGTCTTTAGAAGTGTTAACGCGGTGATAACCAAAAATAGAAGAACTTAAGAAATTTGTTGAGAAATAGTTTGCATCACTAGGGCTAAACTTCTTTGGGAAGATAACTTCAATCTCGGCAGTTGAGGGATTTGAAGAGCACGAAATATACGTCACATCTAAAGTGTTTGCGTTTGCACTTGAAGTTTGATGAGTAACCGTAGCCTCAAAGCGATCTGGATGATTGAAGTCAGCAAATCTTCTTTTTGTGATAGAGCTTCTAAAGTTGTCCCGCAGCTTATGTGTGACATTGTTGCCATAAAGGTTAATCTTGATCAATTCATCGTCAACACCATAACAACGAATGATGTTTCTGAATGACTTTTCTGTCCCCTTCGACTTGTAAATGTAAACTAGGTTGTTGTATATGTTCTGATATATTAAGTTTTTTACTTCTGTGATGTCTTTCTCATAGAGTTCAGTTTCACTCTGATCCTTGAACTGCTCTAAGACAGTAGCATCAACAAAGATCTCTGGTGCAAAAAGGCCATTTGATTCCAGTAGACGCCCAGAGAATGGATAGGGCCTGTGACTAGAGCTTGCATAACTAATATTCTTTAACTTTGGCACCTCAGAAATTTGTGAGTGTAGGGTGTCAAAGTAGCTACCGATGATCTGCGTTAAGTTTAATAACTCGCCACCTTCCTCTTCTTCCTGCTCAATTATCCAAGATGGCATAGTGTAATATATCGATGAATTATTTTGGTAATCATACGCAGAGCCACTAAGAGATAGAGCACTTCTCTTCGAAGTCACGTCTGGGTGGTTTGAATGAATGATGGGGTCTTCAACTTCCCTATCAGCAGCACTGGCTGATACTATAGCAGATCCTGTGTTTCTGGCATTGCTGCTCGGATACCCAACCCAAGTTCCATTCGTTATACGACCAGAGTAGTCAAGTACGGTCGAATCGGTGGTGGTATTGGTGGTGATGCCTTCATTAAATTTGAAATAAACGCCCAGTTCTGTATTAGAGATGTCGGTATTTGTCCCACCATCAACATGTCTAAAATAATTCTTGCTAATCTCCTCATGAGTTCTCTCAACTTTCCAATATCGGAATTCATCTAGGGATGCAGAAAGCTTTCCAGCACCAGCCAGGTCCGTACCATGGAAAGCATTTCCAGACGGTGCTGTAGTTAATCCGCCAATCCTAGCTCGTAAAGCACCAGTAATTGGTTGTAAGTTGAGAGAGTTAATTGAAGTATTAACCCTTTGTCCATCAATGTAGGCGTTAAGAGTTACAGAGTCGCTACCACTTACAAAAGTAATTCCATAATGATGCCAGTTTCCATCAGCGACACTACCAGTTGTATAGTCTCCATTTAACACATTAATATTCTGGAAACCTGTGGTGCCAGACATTATATTAATTCTTAATGGTCCTTCTCCACCCGTCGCTCCAGATAGGTGTACCGTAATTCTACCATAGGAATCACTACTCGACAACTCACCATTCCAAAGATCAAAAATTGTTTCTCGCTCTGTGAGACTGGTGATGAACTCATCTTTTTTCATCCAAAATTCAATCGAAAATCCCTTAGACGTATCAAGTTCTAAGTTGGATCCTCTGCTGCCTTGCTTTCCAAGCGGCAAGACACCTTGTGTGTCATAGATGTCAGTGTCATAAATGTTTGAAGCGGAAAACTCAGAATGGATTGTTTTATTTTCCATCCCATTAGAGGCTGTGTGTGGTCCACCATAAAATTCAATATATTCTAAATCTGCAGAAATACCCCAGCCATCTGTCTTACTTACTGTAGTCCCCCAACCGTCAGCAGAAAAGATAGCGTATCCAGTGCTTTTTGGATACTCTTGGTCGTAAATGTATAAGTCTAGATATGATGAGCTATTAAAGAACTCCTGCTTCTCTGCGCTTGATCCGTCGTAAGGGAATTCATCTCTAATTCTATCAAATGCGCTCTCATAGTATTTCTTGGCTGACCCATATACGACAAAGTTAGAGGCAGATGAAAAATCAACATTTGGAATAAACCGATCTTTATCGACACTTTGCGCCTGTATATTTCTGTAAGACTCCGCATCTAAACCAAGAGTAGCAGGATCTACGGATGAGAGTGTCTTATAAGATTTTCCTTTGTCGAAAAGATTCTTTGTGCTCATTCTTCAACCCTAAACTTAAATACTTCCGGCTGCTCAACCCAATCATTATTTGAGTTGTTGAAATAGGTGAATCTAATCCCATACATATATCCAGCTTCTAGCATAGACATATCTAAATCAAAATAGTTACCAGAAAGGTCATAGCTCATTGCAGTGTGCAAATCGCTTCCTGTTCCATAAGGAATTACATCTAATTCATCGACTACGCGATACACCTTATAAGACCCACTTTCAATTGGGTAGCTTTCTATCTCTGCAGAAGCCACGTTATAAATAGTAGGAGACCAATTCTTTTGTCTCGTATATACTCTAAACCTGGCTGTTTCTTTTCTGGAGTATTCTTGTTTAAGGTTTGTAATATTTGTCACATATTCATCAGAGGGAGCAATAGCATATGAATCAAGAGTTTCTGGCTTTATGGTCCCTGTGTGGAATTGCACGGTAGCCGTCGTGGCATCTGCAATAGAATCACCGCCTTGGAACCACACATCGTACACGGTCTCTAAGGGGGTTGCAGCAGCAGTTAGGGCCACGCTGGCGGTGTAGATACCTGTAGAGTAGTAAGAGCCCGTCACGACCTTGTTACGGGCTGCGTCAGTAACGTGAACTCCATCGACCACAAGCTCAAGAGCACCACCAGATGGCGCAGAATCGTCTGACGAACCAGAGAAGAAGCTGACATAGATGTTGCCCGTACCAACGCCAGGGATGTTTCTCAGTTGACCTCTAAAGTAGTTGTAGAGGTAAATCTTATTTAGATTTTCTTCGGCTGTTGCAAGTGAGCTTGAGTAAATAAAATTACCTCGATTATCTAAATCTCTAGAATCCCAGCGTGCTTCAAGGACAGGACGCTTGAAAAAGAATTCTGAGCTTCTTGCAAAGAACTTTTTTGTATAAAACGATCTTGGTTCAGATTCATGGCTAGAAGAAAGCATAACCCCAAGACCATAATTATTTTTTCTTCCAAGCGCACCGTTTCCAGTGTCATCCAGCCACTGCTCAATCAAAGTTGTCACATCAACTTCTAAGTCTTCAGTTCCATTGTCAAAAACCTGGGTAAAAGATGAAGAAAGGTCTGTGTCTGGGTTAACATAATCACCACCCTGGGTTGTCCAAGCTGTTGCTGCTTTTCGATTAACCCAGTTAGAACCTGTTCCACCGACTGTTGAATCGGTGTACCCTTCCATGTCTAGGCCAAACCCCTCTTCCCATTCACGAGTGCCCGTAGAGCCTGTGACTGCCTTTACTTCCATGGTATAATTTTTGGGTAAAGTCTGGCCATGTTTTGCATTATACATCTTGAGGTAAAAGCTAACACTTCCACTTGCAGGCACGTCACCAGCCGCTCTATCTGCAGCTATATCCGTCGTATCAAACTCAATCAAAACTCTAGAAAGCTCGGAGCTAAGGCCAGAAGAAGAAGACGCTTGGCCATAAATTGAAAATATTTCTAGTATGTCTGCCTGACCCATGTTAGAGCCAGTGCCCCTAGTTGTTAAGTTGGACTTAAAGGCATTTGTAATTGTATTGTCTTTTGATGCAAAGTATCTCTTGATTGCCATTATGAAATTGCTCCCTTAATGTCTGTATCTGGGAATTTTATCTCTATAATTACATTCTGTGGAACTGAAACGTATCTACCATCTGCAGAAATAGCTTCATCGATATTAAATCTAACTGAAGAATAATTTGTTCCAAGCTTCCTAACTATGTTTACTCGTTTTGCATCAACAACACCCTTTACTTTGTTGAGTGCGCTGTATATGTTAGTTAGATACAATGGCTCCCCAATATAAGGAGTAACAGCAAACAAACTCTTAAGAGCCGTATTACAATCTGCAAGAACCTGGAATTTGTTTGATTCTTCATCTACGATTACTTCAAAATCAATGCCAATATTTACAATCTTAGCATCCAGAATATCAATTGTATCGCTGATCATTTTATTTCTGTTTAGCCATACCTTTACGTTCTCTTTAATGGTCGTGTTGGTCTGCGTGAGTTTCCCTCTGGAGTCCTCAGAAATTAAATATAAATTTAGGTTTCTACGTAATGAATCAGGATCCCTAATCACTCTGCATCTCTTTACCGATCCAAACCTTTCTGGCATAGAGTAAACTAGAGCTTCGTAGTCTAGCTGCGTGACCGCACGGTTCTGTGTCGCAAAGTGGTCAATTGTTCTTCTTCGTATCTCTTCAGAGGTCGGCAAGCGTGTGTCACCAGTAATAGCCTCGTCATTGTAAGCTTCAAAAGAAGAAATAATATCAGCAACCTTAGAATCAGATAACGACGCTCGATCAGAAAATTGAACAATTGGATTAACAACCTTGGTGACAGAACCAGCAGCTGCATTAACATTTGCAGCTGTGTTTGTTCTATAAGTAATTGTTAAAGTTGTATTTGCTGGTGCAATGCCGAACTTATCAGTATTAAGTAATTTATAAGGGTCAAAAGACTTATCTGTTACGTAATCTCTTCCGTTAAGCTGCAGAACCACATTCTTAGGCTCAGCCACAGAAGGCGCTCTGATCTCTGCTGGGCCTCCGTACCCAAACTGCAAAAATACAGAGTTTTGCTCTCGCTCAATAACAAATCTTCGTGGGACGATATAAGGTCTCAAAAGAGAAGGCACAGTGCTCTTGTTGTCTCCCTTGTTCACAACTTCTTTATAAACTGTATTTTGTGATAAGTGCTCGACTTCCAGATATTCATTCCCCTCAGAATCGACAACTGATACAATTTCAGATACATTATTGGAGTCAAGTTTTATTCTTCTAAACCTCTCAAATGATCCCACGTTTACAGATTCTACATTAAAAACACCTGACACGATCCTACCGTAAGATCTGACCGCATAGTAGGTTGGAAGCCCAGTCGCACTATCTGTCCTGGCTGCCACAATCTCATTTGAAGGGTCATCGAAACGAACTTCTTCATCCAGCATGAATGTGTTTCCAGAAGTGGAGGAAAGCTGCGTTCCCTTGCTGAGCAGTGGTAGGTAAGCCGAATCTGGCCCCAAACCACTAGTGGAGGCTGGTACAATGACGTAAATTGCAACCGAACCATAAGAAGATGGATTAGCTTGGTATTTGTAACCCATCTGCCTAGACAGCCTAATCACGTTGTTATATTCGATTGCAGAATCTAGGTAAGACTCATTAACTTGATAGTCCAAGTAGAAAGACAGTATATCGCCTATATAGGCTACTGTGTCTAACATTAAGGCACCGAAAGAAGCCTCGTTAAAATCTTTAAACGTATCTGGATAATACCTCTTGGCATGCTCTATCAGATCGTTCTTTATGCTATCAAATTCTCTACTTGTATACTTAATTGGAGTCTTACGTGCTGGCATTAAACTACTCCTGATCTCTATTAAATAGTATTGTTATTTAATTTAATGGGATTTCTAGAGAATCGGCAACTGCTAATTTCTTTATGAGGTAAGAGATCCTTACACTAAGAAAGTTTTCAGATATATTTGTATTAGTTTCGGTATTTCCAAAGCTAATTGCATCTATCTGGACATACGGCAAATACTTTTGTGTCTGCTCTCGGATTCTAGCTTCTATCTGTCCGTATGTGGCTGGCCCATTATTCTCAAACAAATAGGAACGAATACCAACTCCAAACTCTGGATCCATCATTCTTTCGCCTGGACTCGTTAAAATTAGATGCTTAAAGTTTTGTTTTGCTACTTCCTTCAAGCTTTTCGTCAAAGCGTAGCCATCATCTGGATCTAGGCTTAATGGTAGTTTCGGGGAAAACCCTGACATTGCTAGTCATCTCCATTTTTACAAGGGGCAGGTCTTAATGAACTCCACTGCCACCATTTGATTCCTGGGTTTAGGTCAGAATTAGAACCTAAATTGTCAACGTAAACCTCAGATGGACTCATGTAGTCTTTATCCCTGTAGTCATAACTAGTATAGCAAGCAGCTTCTAATGTCTGTCTAGCTACTAATTTTGTATTTTTGAAGGAGTTCTTCATTCCTTCGTTACCACGCCAAGTGTGCATCCCTCCATTTTTTCCTGCACCAATCCAGCGACCGCCACCTCTTTTCTTGTTGTTCGCCGTCGCAGCCCAACCATCTTCAACTCTTGCAAGGGAAGGTACAAATGTGTTGACACAGTAAAGAGCTAGCAGATCCATGTACTTAGGTATCGGATAACAGTGCTCAAATAGAGTCTTATAAGCTGGCGTCTCTATCAGTAGGCATACTAGTCGCTGAAGATAGTCGTTGTAAAGCCCAGCCTCATATGCATCAGTTGTTAGCTGTATCTCAGCAGACGCTATTGGGATTGCGTTTTTGTATAGCGAATTGAAAGCTTTATGTGTGTATCCCGTTTCCTCTGAGACTCCAGCCAATGCGCTACCCATACTATCAGTAAGATTAGAAATTCTAGCTGCGCTTGGAATAAAGCTGATCCTTAATCCAAAATAAACTTCATCCTCCGCTAGTACCTCTCCAGTGTGGGCGATTTGAGCATCAAAAATATTTGATACGAAACCAAACAGCTTAAAAGTATTTGCTGTGTCCGTAGAACCCTTGGAAATAAGATACCTTTCAAGTACAAAGGGAGTATTGGAATTTGATATTAATATATCTGGACTGTCATATGGGTGTGTTGCACTAACTCCAGCAATAGAAGACTCAAAATAGGCAGCATTTGGTACATCATATGGTCCTGCTTCTGTCGTGCCTATAGCGCCTCGGATAATTGTGGGACTCTTCAAGATAATATCATTAACATCCTTGAAATTTGGACTCACACCCTCTGAGAAAATTTCTGTTGTCCTTGCGTATTCGTTACGGATATAGCGCCTAAGTATCGTCTTACAACGTGATATAATCGGAGATTCGACTGTTTCTGGTAAACCAGTAACTGCGTTTACTCCCACGGTACTTTGGAATATAGTGTCCCAATTCTGCTTCCTACGCTTAGCGAGTCTCCTCGCAGAGTTCAAGCCTGTAATCAACCCAGGGGGAACATATACCCAGTTATCCTCAACGAATTGGTTGATAAAGTCTAGAGCTTCTTGCTCCTCTGGTGTAATATCTGTTATAAGTCCTAGATTGACTTTAATTCCAAAGTTCTGGACAACTTGCTCCAAGAATAACCACCAATAATCTTCATATTTTTCAACAAAGCGTTTGCCACGACCTGCGTCTTTCATGCCCTGTTCCATCTTGTCTATTACGAATTCAGATAGCATCTCGCCATAGTTAAATTCTGACAGGGCTAGGTATTGCAAAACAGGGAGACCCTTCATTAGAACTTCAACAACATAGGTCCTTATTGTAGCATATATCGTGCCTTCGATTATGCCAAGAGAAGCTTTTGATAAGTGTCTATCGAAAGGTAACTCTCTCTCTGCACTTACACCCTTGACTTTGAGACCGGCTCTTTCGTCCATTGGGACTTTGGCGCTAAACTCAGAGCACACAGATTTCAATGATGAAAAGTCTGGGAATGTAACGACATCGCTACTATCTTCACATGGATTAAACTCAGGAATGATTTTTTGTGCTATTCTCAAATAACCTTTATTGTCGGGCTGCTTGAGGTAAAATGGCGGATTACCTTCAGAACCACCGTATCTCTCTACAGCTGCACCGATATCTCCATCAAATTCTTCTTCATGGAAATATTTTATAATTGGTGGTTTAGTCGCATCAAATCCATAAACAAACGGTGAGTTGTCACTTCCTTCCGCAGCAACTAGCTCTGCTAGGGCTTCTAGAATCCTCTGGCTTATTTTCTCAAACCCAATGACCATAGAGTCTTCAGCAGAATCATACTCTACATCAAACTGAAGTGATCCAGCAGCATCGCCTCTGGGAGTATCTGGCTGCCCTAGATATTCATATACACTGTGTTCTACAAGTGCTTGGAAAGTTGAGTCTGGGCTAGATGAGCCACCAATGTAGTAATCACTTAATATATTACTCTTAAAGCCTGCGATAACATCGTCAACGGAAGACTTAATGTCAAAGTAACTTATCACTTCTTCATATGGGTCTCCGCCTTCATCTTTCCAGTTTTCATTCTTCATGTTTATTCTTAGCCTATGTCCATCCCATGAGTGCTGTTGTCCGTCAGGTGGGGTGGTCCAATAATCGAAACTAAAAGTAAATTGCATGGTATCTGGATTATCATAATCAAACCAGAATAAGTTAGTGGTGTATCCACTCCCTACATTGAAGGGGGTGCTTAAGTTAATTAAACTATCTTGCAAATGTCCTGCGACCTTGTCTGGTAAGCCGCCTAGTGCTGGGGCCTTACCAGAAATTTCGTCTCCATTAGAATTGTTACCTGTATTTTCTTCTGTTTCGCCGTCGCCTGTTGAAGATAAAGGGTTAAATAAGAATGGCAGCTTAAATATCTTTGTACCTTCTGTGAATTCTCTTGGCCCTGTTACCCAATTATTGTGGTCCTTAGGAGTATTTGCCCCATCTCCCCACTCGTCTCTCGGGGGATAAGCTCTGGTGCCACGAGAGCCATATATGTTTAGAACGGATGGCCCCAGGACAGAACTCTGGAACCCAAGGTGTTGTCTATAACCTCTGCCCCTAGAATCAGCCAGAACCATGTTTAAGAATCCTCTTTTACCAATAATATCCTCAGTAAAAGATAGAGACATTGCATCAAAAATACTGTTATAGATGTTATCTAAAGCAATTGTCTCCATTGGCATTTCGGAAGGCAAAAGACCTGGCTTGTCGCTAGTTGGGTCTTTCATAATGTCTGGTATAACACTATTGAAAATACCAGCCTGTAACAGACTCATAAGGTCTTCTAAGTCAGCAGCTGTCTGATCTCTTAGGACACATAGCTGTCCCTCGATACAAGCCTCATCAACGCCCTTGGCGCGCAATGCTTCTGCTCTTGTAGCGCGGAACACATTAAGAAGTCCCATGTTATCGCAGACTTCTCTAGAGACAGGTAGATTTGTTGGATTTTGAATGCAAAGCTGATCAAGATCGACAAATATGCCTATTGCCTTAAAGAACTCATGAACCGAGTCTCTGTCGAATAAACACTCTGTTAGAGACGCTGTAACAGGATCAGTTCGGACGATTTCTACGACAAGGTCATATAGATTATCAGACCCTTCGCCATTGATTAGATCAACTAGTTCACATTGTGTCACCACAGACGCTACGTTGTCCACTAGACGCCCCATCGCAACTGCGTCGGTGTAGCACCCCCTGTTGGCTAGAAGATCTGTCAGAGCGCCATCTACAAGCTCAGGATCGATATCCGCATTGCCACATAGATTAGCCTTTAGGGCATCTCGTAGGTTGAGTGGATCTTGCCCTCTCCTCGTCTTACAAAGCTCTTCTGCTATTATTTCTAATATCTTCTTGAGAACAAGAATAAGAAGGCGGATAAGAAGTTCTTCCAGAACCCTCAGGGCATTATCAATAAGAATCTTAGAAATTGTGTTGAATTTTATTTTTGGTATAACAGGAATCGTGATAGAAGCCTGAAGCTCGCAGAAGTCTAGGTTAACGCCAGGTAGCTTAATAAACTCTTTTAGAGGTGGGTAGAAAAGCGGAGGCGCAATACAGAACTTGTCTATCTTCTGCAAAATATTAACTGCGATTCCAGCGCCAGGAAGGTTGTTCAAAACATTTAATATTTCGTCTAGATTCAATAAGTCGTTGACAACCAAATCATAAATCACATCTTTTAGCTGTCCATAATCTTGTGGCGTTGCTGCTCTCTGCTCCCTACCCAGAGAACCTACCTGGGCTGGTGGATCGCTTAATGTTAATTCAGCTGTTACCGTCCCCGGTGTTCTGGTGACTCCGACAAATCCCTGATCCCCAAGAGAGCCCAATGGAATGTCTTTGCTTGTATAGCTATTCTGTCTATCGTAGACTGGCTCTATGACAGCCCCACCATCATCTAGAATTGTTACTGTTGCAAACCCAGCAAGGAACGGAAGTAATTGTGGAGCGACTTCATTTACGGAAGCTACGATTACTTCTTGTGCTTCAGGAGGCAAGCTACTAATAAACTTTCCTACAAATTCATCATCCATGCCCTTCACAGCAGCGCCAACGATTATAGAGATTGCGTCATCATAACCAAGAGCGTTTAAGATGCAATCAACTGCAGCCTTGATGAGATCGATTAAGCCACACATTCCTAGATTGTTTAGCATCCCGCCGTACAGATCACCTAACTCTTTATAGCGCCCCCTTACCAAAAGCTCTGGTAAATCATTGATGAACCTATCACTTGTTAGATATTCCTTTAGCGTCATATCCGTGATTTGGAGAGCAAAATCCGTCCTACCCTGATGCTCTAGAATCTTTGCATCGACAAGGGCACACGGGTTTGAGCTAAACTGAGACAGTAGCGCTCCCTTAATATCATTGATTTGGCTTTCGGCCCATTTCTGTTTTTGAGTCGAGTTCCCAAACAAGTTTGGTTCGAATATGCCACTTGATAAGCCAGAAGCGCAAACCTCTTGTTCTAGCTGTTTTATAGATTCATTTCCTTCTGTTATTGGCGAAGAATTGTCTAAACCATAGTTCTCTTGAATTGCTGGGAATCGATATTTGCTTAACATGTCATACCAAGAGATGGCTTCTCTAATCATCAGATCATTCTTCATGTTAGGCAACTGCGATACATAGGCACAAGTTGTCTTGTCATTCATTGGGGCTCGATTAACAAATGAGCTAAATCCCTTCTCTATCTGAATTGGAGAAGAGTTTTGTTTTTGGATCTTTATATATTCGACTGTAAACTCTGGGGTGAACCCTATTTCAACCCACTCTAAGCCCCTAATGTCATGCCCTGACTCTCTTAGCAGGAGATCGGTTTCCTTAAAAAAGCTCTCAATCCTCTTAGACTCTGTTGAAAAGTTTAGGCCCCTTATGATTTTACCTGTGTCGAGGTGCCATTGAGCATAGAACCTATCGTAAAGCCCGAATGCATAACTAACTTTATCAAATATATCTTCCATTTCTAGTGCCTTAAACACTACAAAGGAGCGTTCCCCAGAAGAATAAACAGGAGTAGGAGTACCCTCTTCAACCTTCGGCTGTCTCTCTGGTATTCTGTTAAACTCCTCGGCAGATACCGTAATCAAGACTTTTGTTTTCGCTTTTGGTCTAGGTGGAATGTAAAATGTTTTTACTTTTGCAGTACCAACAAAAGCAAGTCCGTCAAGATATAAGCCTTCGCTACCATTTGTTAAGGCATCCCTAGAAGACAATACACTTTGAAATCCAGTTGATACGTTTGTAAAATCAACATTAACTTTTTTATTGTAATAATCAAGTAGCTTATTTATAGCGTCTGGTATAAAAGTATTAAAATATTCTTCGCTACAGTCTGGGGGATCGGCCAACATAACTATGGAATATTCACAAGTCTTCTGGTTTAAGAATGGCTCGTCTTCTGATTGGTTTAGCCAGTTTGGAACTATAGCATCCGGGTTTGGTATGCAACTCTGATAAGTCTCTACAGTTAGTGGGCCTTCGTCAAGATCCCTGCATTGCCCAGGATTAGCATTGCCAGGCTCAAGAGTTGGTAATTCCGAATCTAGATTTATTGCCTCACAGCCATAGCCGTCAGCCCCCCTTAAGAGTATTGCTTCGTTGAGAGCTTCAGTGGACACGGAAACAGAAGTGCTATGAGCCTGAAGAAAAGAATCCCAATATCTGGCTACCGTATCATCCACGATGTCTACAAGAGGGTTTTCATCGAAATAAAGCCTATCTGCCATGGCTCTAAATATTTTTATATTACATTCGTTTGTTGTAAGCTCAGCATCTGTGAAAGATCCGCCGTAAGGGGCGCTCCCACCACAAGCTCCCGCTGAAGTAGTGGAATAGCCTGCATCAGAAAAAACTCCAGATATAAATTCACTTCCATCGACTGGCCCTAAACCCGCAGAGTCTAAAATTTCTAGGGCCTTCTTCAGCCAGAAGAGAAAAGCGTTGTAATCAGCATTTTCTATCTTAACAGAATGGCCAGACGGAGCGTAATTTAATATTTGAAATGATTGAGAACTTATGGCACCGCCAGGCTCGCCTTGGCCGTTTTCGCCTCCCCTAGACGGGAGGAAACTCAAGGTAGCGCTTGATCCTGCCCCGGACAACACTTCAGCATCTACGCCTCCGACTGGCATGTACCTCACTCTAGTTGGAGACGAAGGTGGATTAAGGAGCCCAGCCCAAACGGAGTTATCTCCTGATAGGGAGTTGCTAGACCCTAAACCAAGCTGTGTTCTTCCGCCATGTCCCTCCGATCCTAATAGATCTTTTACTTCATATCCGTACCAAAACATTTGGTTCCACGTAAATGGATCCATGTCTGGTTTGAGAAAATCCCCCCCTTTTTCACCATGAATATATAAGAATGCGTCTAAAACCTCTAGTATAAAACCAAATTGCAAATATTGTTCTTTCGACAAATCAGTGTCTTTAAGTTCTAGTTTTCCCGATGTCCAGTCAGTCCACGGGTTGGGTCTTCTAGAAATTATATTGTTAGGGTCCCTATCCACCTCAGTGTATCTAATTCCGTTTAGCTGGAGCATTGGATGTACTATGAGTCCACCAGCTATATCAAGCCAACCATCGTTAGCATCTGTGGTGTTCTTCCAGTGCCCAGTTTGATAATCATCAAAGACATTCCATTTTGGCCCCTTTATGTAGAAAGGAAGAGCCGTATCCCAATCTGTTATCTGTCCACCATGCGTGACATTACCATCATCCCAAAAATTTCTATTCCCGTTTAGTGCTCCTATTTGTGGGTCTACATTTCCTAATGTTATGAGACCGTTTTCGCCACCTCTCAGAGAGTTCCAGCTTCTACTTGCCGTTATGCTACTTCCGCCACCTTGTGTCCCATCTTCAAAAGGATTTTGATCTCCACCAGGCTCATAAAGATTTTCTGTTCCATACTTTGACTTAAAAGAGAGGATTAAGTTTCTAGCATAAAAGATAAATGGGTCTTCTTCAAATATTGGAATTTCTGGACAGGTTGTCATCTTGGTTTCCTAGTTTGTTTTGTTATACCTTGACAAGATATAGATGGGACTAGTGGGTTTAAGCCAGTTATAGTTAGTTTGTATTTTAGTTTGTATTTCGCCTAAAATAGTCTTAACCGTTGTATCTTGAGTTGTCCCTATAATATTTTTTATTGCTTGTGGGGTTAACGATTTGAAGTCTGGTATAGCAATGGCCGGTGCGGCAGTGACAACTTCATGCGTGTGAGATGCTACAATTGTGTTAAACTCTAATTGATAATTAGCAAATGATACGAGAGCATTCTGTAAATTCTGTATCTCTTCAAGCAAGTCTTCTAAGAACCCTACAAGAAAATCTCCTTTAACAAGGGGCTGCAAGTTATTGAAACCAGATCCAAGCTGGCCAGCTGTGACTGGTCCAGAAAAACCTGAAGGATCGACAGTCCCTACGTCCATGTTCGCAATAAGATGGATGCCACTTTTTGATTGAATATCCCCTCCCTGCGAGTTTGTCTCTGACTGCTTACCGGAATTAGAAGTTCTGGCATTTGTATAAATCCTTACTCCCTCTCTACCAACGATCCTAATCGCATCTGCTTTGATACCTACGGCAGATCTGTTTTCTGACGGCAGTAATCCATTTGGTATGTCTTCTGGAAGGTTAAAGTACCTATCGATGTCCCCACGCTGTGTGAGATAAATTCTAGCCGCATCAGTGAAGAAATTAGGCCCAACAATTTGTCCATGCTTAGCTATAGGGCCTCCGCTGCCAGCCACTATATCTATAGATCCTGCTGCGGTGGCCCCACGGCCTCCATAGCCGCTAAGGCCCTCTCTGGTGTGCCTGTCTCTGCCAAAGACTATGCGGTGTCTGCCCCAGTGCGTACTCTTCTGCTGTGGGTATATGACCTCTGCCTGTGTGGGTTCGAAAGTAACAAGGGGCTCCTCAAGTTCAGTGCCTCCTTGGCCCGGTAGAATTACTTTTTCACCCTTAGCGCACCTGTCTAGAATCTCTTTGTCTTGATCTTCAAGCTCTTTCTGCTTACTATCCATGTTAGCTTTTGAAAATCCTTCAAAAGTTCTTATTTTTTCAGTTGTCATTGGCCCCCCTTCTGGCAGTGGCCTCTTCTATTGTTGTAGGAGAGGATTCACCGCACTCCAGCGCATCTCTTGGCGAAGCCACTACATTTTGCGCTGCTATCTGTTTTGGATCTAATATGCCAAGATATTCGCCGTATTGCCCTTGCCCATTAGTAAAAAACTTTACTTTTATAAGGTTACCGGGCTGAGGAATGGTATTATTGTTCTGCAAGCTATAAAATATTGGATGCATAGCGATAGCAAGATTCCTGTTAGACTCGCAAAATTCCCTATCCGGCTTTGGCAGACTGGCATGTAATTTTGGTATCCTTGCGTGAACCTTTACTAAAAATTTATTTTCACCTGGCTCCTTGACACCAGTGATTTCACCAGTCGGATCTGCAATTGCGGCCAAGCATATTGCTTCGTAATCAGTTTGACCATCATCATCTAGGGCGTCAGAATAAATCTTTCCAATTGCTTCAGCAACAGAAGCAAAAGTTCCTTCTGTATATTGATTCTTCCTCAGCCCAAATCTTGAATTCGTATTGTCATTAAGCTGGTTAATCTGGGCATTAGCTAAGATTTCTTCTAAAGTCATTACTTATCGCCCTGAATCATACTGAATATATCTTCTTTATCTTCATCCGACAGACCAACGTCTTTAGATTGGTTTTTCTGAATTAGACCGGCTATCTTTACAAGCTGTTCGTTCGACCTTTGTAGCGTCTCGACATACTTTGATGCAGTTAAGCCCACCTCTCTGTGTCTGGACTCGTCCTTGCTCAAATAGCGCACGACATCATCGAGCAAGTCTCTTGTTATCTTTCTGTCGTCTTCGATATTTGATATAGCTTTTTGTAAGTAGTGGTCTAGCTTTTTCAAATTTGCCCCTCATCCCACCTATGCCTAAAGACTCTATATTTTGTTCTTATCTTGTTAAGATTATTGACAACTTGTTTAGTATTTAAGCCTGTGAGTTCTCTGATGTATAAATAAATAGCCTTTTTATTGAAAATTAGATTAGGATTATCTTTGTCTTCTAATAAAATTTTAATTGCTTGAAGAACTTTTCTTTCGCTTTCCTTCAGTCTAGAGTCTTCCCAGTCCTTTATTTCTTCCCACAAAAGGTTCCAAAATTCTTCTGTTTGCCTTTGCTCATCATACTTGATAGTAGTGGAAGCAAACTGCAATTGGTTTTCTGCAGTGAGGTTATCGATATCTACCTGTCTTTTTGACTCTTTATTGGTTTTCTTTACTTTGTGAATAAACCAGTTTTTGGTAATAACGCTGAAATAAGAAAAAGCCTTAGAGCCTTTTGCCGGATCATACTTACCTAATATCGTAGTAAGATATATCTTGCATTCGTCTCTAAGGTCATCTATGTTGGGAAGAGAAGTAAACTTGTATGTGAATACAATCTTATCAACCATTTCGCTAAAAGCTGGCTGTATGAATGTACGATACAATAGAGATCTTTCTCTGGGATCTGTTGAATTATTATACGATATTATTGCGTTTTCATGTTCTTTTGTAAAATATAAGTTTTTTGTACGTTTACGCCTCTTCCTCATCGTCAGACACCTCCTCGGTTTGTTCATCAAATGGTTCTGTTAGGAGAAAGATTTCTTCATACCCTCCCAGCACTTCCCTAAGTGCGTTAGAGTGCTCAAGAAGATTTGTAAGCGTTTGGTCGCCATAGAATCTCTCTAGTTCATATACAGCTTGTAGGTGTTTTGCGAAGTCATCTACAAGCTCGTACAATGAGCCAAGATTCTCAGACAGATACAGAAGATTACTTAAGGTATTTCTAGTGTACCAGAATAAAAATACGTTTATTAGCAAAGATGCAATTAATGCAATTTCAATCATGATACTCCCTAACTAATCTTTCTTTTTCTTCTTTTACCTCTCTTTTCGCCTCTTCAATGTGCTCTTTCACAAGAGCACCAGCTTTATTTGGGTTTACCGAAGCAAAAAAAGAACTGGGTTTTCTAGTAATATCATAAGCTTCACAAACAATACATCGATCTATTGTTTCAAACATAGAGTGATATATTTCAAAATCTTTCCCACACCCAGAACAACTATAATTATACTTCGGCATCGCCAAAGTCCTGATTTAATTTGACTGTTGGTGGGTTCATCACCATCAAGCCAGTCTCACTAAGTCTAAACTTGAATGCTTTCAGCACAGGCACAATGTCTGACTGTTCCAGAAGAGACTTCTGTAGGGCCATCATTAGGGCTCCCAATGCTTGGTCGCTAAGGTGCATATTGTTATCTTCACTCATTATTCTTCTCCTTCGTCTTCAAAATTATCAATAAACTCTTGCAATTTTTCAGCGTCACTTACTCTCTCGTGGTGCAAAGAGTAATAAAGGGCGTCTACATTATCGCTCTTGTGTCGGATTAGCCTATCTCTATGTGTTTCATCGATTTCACTCTTGTTCACAACAAAATGCATGTGTTCTGTAACAATTGGTACAGAAAAGTGTCTCATAATCATGTCAGAGACCTCGTTTAACCATGTATCATTGTAGTCACTTGAAAAATAAGGCGGCACAAAGTACCCAACTGTATCTGTCCAATTCTTATGAATAAAACCATGCGTACCAAACCCAGGGAAGGGGTGATAGAGATCATTTCCATGAACAAACATAATGTGGTCTTCATATTGATTAAATTTATTTATAACTTCTGTGTCCCACCCTGACGTTCTCATGATAATGTCGTCACCACAGTGAAAATAAACCTCTCCTTTGGCAACCTTCCAACACTCATTCCACATTTGACTCAGTACGATCCTTTCGCCAGAAATGTATTTAACATTATTATATATTTTTGTCAACTCATCAGACATAAATAATGATTCTAAATCATCTTCATCAATGTAAAAAACTATTTCTATATTTTCCGGCTCATTACAAGTGTCATATATAGATTTCACGAGTCTATACATATTCTCTGGTCTTTTACGGGTTGGGCATAAGACTGATATGTTCATCTCACACTCTCCAGTACGAAAAATCCATTACCTTTTGGATAATGAGACCAATTATCCTTTATGCCTGGGACCCTATGGGAAAACTCTTTAATGATAAAACCATTTTTCATGAACATATCTGACCACCAATTTTCATCTTCTCTTACAATATGAGTAATATCTTTTTCATACTCTGGGATGATGTACCTAGTTCCATCTCCAAGAGGAATTATGACAAATAAAGTTTTACACACTTTTGATAATTCAGATACCACAGAGTTCAAAACACTAGGTTCAATATGCTCAAACACATCTTTTGATATTACAAAATTAAAATATTTTTTTATGCTAGATATTGTGTGTTCATGTTCGATAAGATAAAGCTTATGTCTGATCGATGAATCAGAAGACTCTATAGCGTAATTACTAAGGTCTGCGCCACAACAATCATACCCCAAGTGGTTAAACGCTTTAACAAGATATCCCTTAGCGCACCCATAGTCTAAAATAGTATCACCTTTTTGTATATCTAGTTTTTTTATTATTGTCTGACACATGGGGATAGTTAGTTCTGGCAGCCATCTGTAGTTTGAATATCCACTTATTCCTAACTGAACGCCTCTCTCATAATAGTCTTGGTTATACAAATTCTTCATGCTCTAAATCCTTACCTTCGTAATCAGAAAATTTATCAATAATACCAGAATTCCAATCGTCTAGCATATTTACATTTTCTGTGAAAACGCAGCCTTCGCAATTCTTTCTCGGGTCAAAACTCATCTGCCTAGAATCTAGAAAATCTAAAATATCGCCAGGCTTACAAAGTTGATATTGCTTTGCAAAATGTTGGTACGAATTATTTAAAACGACGCTATCGCATGGATAAACAGTACCGGGCTTACCAGTATCTCCATATGGTTCTTCGCTTAAATATGGTCGGAAATATGCTTGATGACATATTTTTGATTTTGGGGCACCATGAACTTTATATTGATGAAAAAATCTTTTATCAGAAATCTTTTCAAGTAAGATGTCCAATGACCTATGTTGTCTTATGAGGTCCTCTTGTCTAAGAAGACAATTTGGTAAAAGTCTTATATATTTAGCGTTAATTCTATCTGCTATCGCGGAAGCTTTATTTAGGATTTCTACCCTGTCAGTTTTTTGAAGCCCATCAGCATCTTCATGTTCAACAGTGTATACCATAGAGCAGCCAACTACGCAGTCTTTATCAAGAGCAGTTGTGTCAAAATTAGCTCCTATTCTGGTTTCCCAATTTTTAAACGTATTTATGCTAACCCTAATCCACGAAAAAGCTGCTAGTGATTCTTTGTCCAACCTTTTCATTATGGTGCCATTTGTAATCAGGGCTACCGATAGACCTTTTTCATATTTAAGCCACTTTACTAGTTCATTGATATGGGGGTATGCAGTAGGTTCTCCGCCGCCTGTTAGGATAACAGCTTTTAAGCCCCTTGTCATTAATTTGGTAACATAATCCTTAATTGTGTATAAATCCAAACGAGAGTGAGTGTCTCTATACGTAACAGAGCAGTATGGACACTTTAAGTTGCAAGCCCCTTCTGGGGAAATATGTGTTGATATGACCGTATCTCCCCCACCATTTTTATATGATAACATCTGCTCTTGATGTTTCCAAAACTTTATACCTGTAGATGTGTACATGTGTTCCTGCTCGGACTTATCAGGGATCTCATACTCTTGGTCAGGTAAGCCGCTCTCATAAAAAATGAATATAGAAGAATATGGTGTACCAGCAGCTGACCTATCTAAAATTTGATTTGCAATATCAATAGTTAAAGGCTTTAGGCTGCTTTCACCATGTTCATCAATATATTCGTAATTGTGGATCTTGTTTACAATCCCACTACGATTCGATCTTCTTTCTATAAGTATTGATCCACCTTCTACACTAAGAATAGATAAAGTGGCATCTACACCAGATATTTTTATTTCTCTTAAAGGTTCTGTTCTTTTTCTCATAAAGTCTCCCTCAAGCTATCTGGCAAATGTTTTGGGTTGTACGGATATGCAAAAGGTATGTCAGCTTCTCTTCCAACACTTATTTCAAGATTTGTATTATTATTTTTAATATGCCAGCTAAGCCATCTATCCTCGTACCATCTTTCATTTGGGAGTGAGTCTGCTATTTTTCTAGAAAAAGCTAAAGCTGTAAGGTGTTTCCAGTACATTGCTTTACTGGAAACAGCAAAACCCATATTATGGACATAATAATTTGAAATTGGCATATTAGATATATTAGCTTGTGTCCCGGTACGTGGGAGCAAATCAACAGATTTCATATTCCATAAAACAGCGCCTGTCCTATGTTTTCTCTCCGGTATCCTGAAGAGGGGACTTTTCCAGTGTTCAATCTGTCTTGAGCTACATGTCGAAATGTTTGATCTCTCAAATTCAAAAATCATATTTTCTATTTGTCTTTGGGAAAAAACATGGTCAACTTCTGTTACTAAAATAGTGTCTGGCCTGTCGTAGTTCTTCAGCACATGATTATTTATGTATAAGGTCAATTGATTGTGAGGGGAATATGTATTTGCCTCAACCATAATGACTTTTGATGAATTTAACTGTTTTATTTTTTCAAGTATATTATCAAATTTTTTAGGAAATTTAATTAGCTCGTTAAGGTAAACGACTTCGGAAACATCTCCCCACGGTCTTGTAGAGTAAAATATAAATATTTTATCAACATATGGTTCTATTGATTTGATAGACTGTTGAATGTAGTCTTCTCCGTAGAGACACCTGTAAACTGCGTATCTCACTAAGCTGTCCTCCCTACAGCGATATATGTAATATCTGCGCGGGTTCTGTCTACCAACTCCATACCCCAAGGGTCAATGACCACAGAATTGCTAGGAAATACGTAGTCCTTAAACGCATCATGGTTCGTACCTATAAAAAACACAGCTGGATTTTGTAGTGGGGGATCCTCAGAGTCAATCCAAGGATCGTACATCTCTACAGAAAAATCTCTTTCTGCTAGGATATTTCTGAGAAGAATTGAGGGGCTACCTACGGTCAGATTTGTTTCCTTCTTAAAACACTTGCCCAAAATGACTATTGGAAGGTCAGTCCTACCATGAGCATCGACTATAAGCTCTGCTAGCCAATCTGTCTGTCTTTCCCTACATTCCATCAAGCTCTCGTACCAATCGTAAGAAAGATCAATCTCCCTAGCTAACCAACTAAGGGCAATATTATCTCTTGGGTGGCAGCCACCGCCATCTCCCATCCCACCTAGGAGGTATTTTGTACTAATCAACCTTTCGTTTGCCATGAAAAGACCTCTCATGACGTTATCGCAGTTGATGTTGTCCATCTTATGCGAAACTTCCATAATGGTATTGGCAAGGCAAATCTTCATGGTAATATACGTGTTATAAGAAACCTTTATCATCTCAGCTTCTTCAATCGTACACTTGTAGACCGGTCTGTCGTGAATGGTGGAATAAAACTTCGAAGCTGTTTCATATGCATTTTCGTCATCCATGCCAAACAAAACAAACTCTGGACTTGTAAAATCCTTAATTGTTGTTCCCATAGCGATGAAAAATGGATTATAGCAAAGCTTAACGTGTTTATTTAGAAGTGGTTTGATCTCTCTTCTTATCGTGCCAGGAAGAACAGTGGAAATAATAACTACAATCTTATCTTGCCCTTGGTTCCCTATCTCATCAGATAGAGTCTTGATACCAGACTTTAGCCATTCATAGTCAAAATCGACTCGCTCCTCTGGGAGTCTAGTTACGCCCTCGTACTTGGGGTGATGAGGCGTCTGGATTGGAACAAATATAATTTCAGAGTTTCTTACCAACTCTGAAACACTGGACCACTGTATATTGTGGTTATCTAATAGTTCTTGTGCTCCCTCTTCACGATAAGGCAACACCCTAGTATCAAGAATATTCTTAACTTCTTCGCTTATATCGTAGCCATAAACTGTGTGTCCTGCTTTTTCGGAAGCAAGAGCACATGGAAGGCCAAGTTTACCCAGCCCCATAAATCCAATATTCATAAACTCTCCTAATTACCTAAACAAGATAAAGTAATATTTATTATTTCTTCTTTCTTATAACGCATATGCTCAATTAAGTCAAGTCCTTTTTTTGAAAACCATTCTTCATGAACAGCGCCTACGTTATTTGTGGTTTTTGTACCCATACCCATCATTCTGGCTTCTACAACAACCCTGGATAGGGTCTCTGGCGTCTTGGGTAAGAATACTAGCGTAGATCTCGACCCAAGCTCACGAAGAAACGTAGAGGGCTCTGAAGGCTGTATCAAGTCATACTCCAAATTCATGGCTTCACAAAAGTTAATAGCACCATGCGTATTCTTGTGATCTGTGTTCGATACCATAATTGCGTGCTTAGTCTGTCTCTGTGGGTTTTTACAGATTTCTTCTAGAAGTTCTAAGTGTCCATCTGACCATAGGTTGCCGCCTAAGCTTACAATGTTATCTAATTCAAGATTCTTTCTTGCTATATTTGCATGAAACTGGCTCTGACATAGAACAGCCTTAGCCTTTGCATAAAATTGTCTATTTATAATATCTTCTTTAGGGGCACAATACTCTGGGTAAATGCCTGGATTTCTACCAGGGAGATACTTGTGATCGTGCTCATAAATAATATAGTTTTTACATTGTAGGTAATCTTTATTTTCTTCGGACAGATTTGCAAAATTTGAAACAATAATATTCTCATTGTAATGCAAATCCATAAGATTAACGAGGTGGCTGTTGACTCTACGAACAGTGTGGCCACGCTTATAGAGTTTCTCCATCAAGACTTCGTTGTTTAATTCGCCTCCACCAAGCACTTGGTCAGCAAAGAAATCTGCTATAAAAAGTATTTTAGCCATGCTCTACCAGATTGTCATTTAACTCCTCAAGCCAAGACTGTACGTCTACCGTTTCTCCGTAGACTGAATCTGCAAAAAGCTGATGTTGTTTATCAGAATCAAACTCTTCTAGAATCCACCTCTGCAAAGTGTCTGCTTTCTTTTTCCACTTCTTCCAACTCTTCCTTATTTGTCTTAGGCGCATTTTGTAGTGACCTTCATGTGGGTAGCACCACATACTATCCGCTTGGATCACTCCATCCCACACGGCTTGTTTCTGGACTGGGGCGATATCATAATTGACATCTGCAAAGAGAGCCTTCCTGCTTCCATTCTTGTACTTCATGTATAAAAAGTCACACTGCCCAGACCATGAAGGGGCGATAACTGGAAGTCCATGTCTCGCTGCATCAAACATGGGTAACCCGAATCCCTCGCCATGCGAGAGGTTAATCAAAGCTTTAACCCTCTTGTTAGTGTACAGGGACTGCATTTGGCCCTCTGTCAAGTCACCATGCAGTAAGTAAATTTTGCACTTGTGCTCTTCCGGCATTGAATTCTTAATCAATGCATTCAAGGTTTTAGAGACATGCTCCCTATCCATGATCGAATTGTTTTTTACAGAAGTCTTCACAACTAATCCAACTTCTTGATCCCAATTCTCTTCTATCCACCACTTGATGGCGTTTTCTAGGTTCTTTCTTGGTCCCCACTGAGAGACGATCAGATAATTGAAGTCATACTCTAGATTTAGCTGTAGTGGTGTTGGATCAGTGTTTTTGATTGGGTAATGCACAATATCAATTGGGACTTCACACTTAAGTGTCATTGGCTGTCTAGTAACTTTGTTCATCCCTTGATAGACAGTATTTTCAAAAACACTCTTTGCATGCTCGGATATAGTTACGATCTTATCCATCTGGTTAGCTTTTTCAAGCCAGATAGGGGCAACCTTTGTTGTCTCAATGCCCGCCGTTACGCCAATATTGTACGGCGCAAGTCTTTCCCATTCATTTGGAATAGACACCTGTATTGACATATCAAACTGTCCACCAGATTGAGCATAATGGTGTGTTTTCATGATAAGAGAGTCAAGCCAGCGTCTCTCCTCCGTGTCTTCAGAGAGCCACCCTGTTTGGCCCCAATTTAGAGCGATCAGATAGACATCGAATCTGTCAGGCTGCTCCCTAAGAGATCTAAGTAGAAATCTTGTATGCTCTCCATACCCAGATTGAGTAAGTGCTGGTCCTCTGACTAAAACTTTCTTTATCATGCTAACTCCCTAATCTCCCATGATTCATAGCCATTTCTAGTGTCCCATGAACCATGCTCTTCATATACCTTAGTCATTATGTCCACCCAACCTTCACAGTATTGTTGGAAGCTGTAGTTGGTTTCTACGTGCTGCCTACCCTTAAGGCCAAGCTCTCTTCTTTCTTCTCTTGACATTGCGTAAATGCGATCTAGGGCCGCGTGGAAGTCTTCTTTACTAATCCTATCCTCGTAGATATACGGAACCTGCTGAGACCCAATAATTGCTTTAGACGCTGGTTCGATACCAACACCAAACCAGTTCTCTCCATCTGTGACTTGCTCCTGTAGACCTCCCGTCATATTGACCAAGATTGGAGTACCACACGAAAGAGATTCAAGTGTAGCTAGCCCAAAACCTTCAGCGTCGGAGATGTTAATTGTGCAATCTGCTATATTATACATATTTGACAAGACGCTTGGTGGGACCTTATTAGAAGAAATCATGATTGTGCCATCGCTACCAAGATGTTCAATAAGGTGCTGGAGTGGCTGGCCGTGTACGTCATTCGGGTCAGTATGCATGATTAACCTAACATTCTCTCTACCAACCTTGTTGGCCCATTCGTTAAACCAGAAAACTAGAGAACCGCTCTGCTTTCTTCTAGCATTTCTATTGTTCCAAAAGAATGTTACCCTCTCTGGGTTAGCACCTGGGAAGTTTTCACTTCTCATGCTTTGGATTTCGCTCTCTGTCTTTGGTGCAAAAATGTTTGGGTCAACAGCATGAGGGTGATAAACATTATGAACCTCCGGTGCAGCTTCTGATACAACCTCGTGAGTTACCTTCGAAATAGAAACTATCAAGTCATTTGATAAGTAAAATGGTCGGTTAAAGACTGGGGCAGGATGATTGTCCCACACATGATAATAGACCATTGGAACAAGCGGCCTAATCTCATTCTCCATAAACCACAGCCACTCATAAAATCTTGGGTCTGTCATGAACCAGAGGATATCTGGCTTTTCATTTCTAATGATCGACCTTAGTTTCTGGGGATCTCCATAACCATCAATTGGGATCACAATCCAGTCGTCTTCATAGGGAGCGATCTTTTGAGCATCATAGTTTTGATGCTTTACAGCCCCACCAAGACATATGAATTTAAACTTTCCTGTCTTTAGTAGGGCTTCAATAAAGTATTTTGTCTGCGTACCAACACCCGAAGGTGATAGGGGGTGATCCGATAAAGTCAGGATCTTTATTTTGTCTGTCATTCAAACCTCAGGAACAATGCTCCGTTTCATGGAACGGACAATACTTGCAAGACAATCTATTTTTAAGATATCTTTGATTAGTTATATTATACAACGCTCTGTCCAGAAAGTCAAGTGAATTATTTGTTTTTCTTTCACCACTGGTGACTCTGAATAACTCAACTCTATTTTTCTTCGCAGTTCTCTTAAGTAGTCCAAAGTGTGTTGAGACTGCTCTAGGATTTAGATTTAACTTTTTTGAATAAAAATACTTATATAAAACAAGCTGTCTACCGTACAGCGAATCACTCTTCTTACGAGCATTCCAGCCCCATGAACAAGTTTTCCAATCAATCACATGGTAGTGGCCATTACCATCCTTCAAAACAAGATCAATAAACCCTTTAAAATCAAAGTCCTTTATTTTAGACTCCGTAATCGGCTCCATGAGAGCCTCTTCTGTGGAGACTAGTGACCACCCTCCTTTGTCCTCAAAGTATTCGTCCAGAGATGGAACAACAGCCTCAAAAATACCGTTTACTTGTTGTCTCATATCGGAAGCGAGTTCAGTGTCTTCCTGAACTCCGATATCAAGTAGTTCTTTGGTAAAGGCTTCATGAAAATATTTATAGGGCTCCTGTATGTTGCCAAGGAGCATGTTCTCGATGGTCTCGTGAACTGCAGTTCCAAAGCAGGTATGTTCCGTCCCCTGGAATGTCTCGATCTTGTCGAGGTACATGAGCTTGTGTCGCCACGAACACTCTGTCCAGTTTCTCAATTCAGAATATGAAATATGCGCCAAACTACACCTCGTCAGAACAAACCAACATGACCTTTTTGTAGGCCATGGGGCTTAGCTTCTTAACATAGTCTCCATCACCAAGCAAACATTCCTCAAACGCTGTTGCGAAATATTCACGTATACTAGTCACAGCGTAAGGTCTCGTGAACAGGCCCATACAAAAGTTTTCTAGTTTTTCATAACCAATGTCATTGTATAGAAAATCATCTAGCTCTTTGGTAAACTCTAGATCATTAAATGGAACATCTGTATCATTCAGATACTCATACTGGTCTAGCATGTCTCTTAGTCTTTTTCTTTTACCTAGAAACTCTGTCTGTATTTTGTTATCTTCATAAATCTCTCTTGCGTAGATATCTTCTGCGGCATGCGCAAACTCATGAATGATGTCATCTAGCATATCTTCGTTATCGTCTTGATCATTGGAGATATAAATCGTTCCATCTCTATACATAGCATTAACTTGCTTTTCTACAAACTCTTTAAAGTTCCCAACATATATGCCCTCTGTTCTTTGGGCTATGTGTGCTGGGATTATCTCTTCCACTCTGTGGATCACGGCTAAGACATCAATGTTGTTTGGCAATGGATCGAGAATGTACATGTTAACTGTACCGAACAAGATGTGATGATTTGAATTTCTTCTTGAGTTAAGAGAAGAATCTTTAACAAAGTTAGTGAGCTTATCAGACATTATTCCTCACTTTCAAAGTGCTTTAGGTCTTCTAAGCCCTGTTCATAACCTCTTACCCAATTTTCTTCAGCCATCATAAGAACTATCTCAGGAAATTCTTTAGCAAGAACTTCAATAACC
>Ga0208785_1000011_pt1 | contig 77670 bp, 68 predicted proteins | sample DEB08_DNA_2_FD_185499 | JGI IMG/M metagenome (GOLD analysis project Ga0208785, IMG submission 185499) | Aqueous microbial communities from the Delaware River and Bay under freshwater to marine salinity gradient to study organic matter... | ecosystem: Environmental > Aquatic > Marine > Coastal ...
AGGCTTGCACTGGGGGTTTTGTCGTTGTTGGAATAATAGCCTTTGTAGCCCTGGAAACCCATAGGAAACCCTAGTAGGAGGTTAGTAGGGCATAGGGGGCGTTGGAGCACACGAAATGGGCGATGTATTTAGCCCACGCTCGCCCAAACTTTCTCCTCGCCCTAAACCCGCCATTCATGCCCCTTTACGCCCTTGCAACCCCAACTATCCCATAGCAACGACCTCTGCTTCCCAGCGATAATAAGCTACCCACAGCCAACCCATAATAAAGCCTATCCCTCCCTTACCCAAAGTTAAACTCGATCCGCCTAGAAAGCGCACTTACAAAAACGCCCTTTTTCCTCTACCCATAGCAATCATTACTTTCCCATAGAACCCATAGAAACTATTCTATCTCGCCCTAGAGCAAACCTAAACTAAACCCGCATAAATAGGGCATCTACAAAAACACCTATTTTCCCAGGTTGCCCCTAGCAAACCCATAGCAGATCCTTCTAGCCCATTCTTCCCATAGCAAGGCAGCAATAAGCAGCGGACATAAACAAGCGAAAGTTGTTTTGACCAACGGAGCAAACTCCACTATGGCCTCCTCCCCTCCCCCTCCCCCCCCGGTATGCCGGGATGTAACTACCATATGGGTCAGGCCGCCAAAGGCGGCCAAATACACTCGCTACACCCACAGAAAAATCCCAGAATATAAAACCCCTACTACCCCTTCATGCCCTTCGCTGCCCTACTGCATTCATGCAATGAATGCGTTTTATCCCTGGAAGGCTTACTACCCCCTTACTACCCAATAAAAGACTTGCTTCCCATATAAAGGCGTGTTAAAATAATACCAGAATAAAATTCCAGATTTGGAGGATAAATGAAATGCTGGGAATGTGAACTTGAAACTGAAGTTATACATCATCATCATGTTGTGCCTCAATCTCGTGGTGGAACCAAGACAGTTCCCCTCTGCGAGCCTTGTCATTCAAAAGCACATCATAAAGAAAAAAATATGACCACCTCAAAGCTTACAAGAGAAGCCATCATAAAATTACGAAAAGAAGGTCGATGGCCCGGTCGCCCCCCTTATGGCTTTAAAGTTGTTAATGGCTATTTGGAAAAAGATGATAATTGGAATCACATTATCGAGGCATTTAAACTTCGCTCCCAGGGTGCTCGATGGGCTGTCGTCTGCGACAAGCTTGGAAGAATGTCTCGACGAGGCGCTCGCAGGCTTCTTGAACGTTATGGCGATATTGATGGCTTTATTCATTTTACAAACACAAACTTGAGAAAAGCATCAAAAGAATAGAACTATTTACTATGTGAATAACGAACCACCTGAACCTCAAAAGGGATGGCTTGTCCAAAGGCTGCCTTACAAGGGCGTGATGGATACTTTATATGTGCCAAAATATTACGGCATTATCCTTACCGTTTATCGATCCAAGAAAGAGGTTGAAGTTATGTTTTTTATTCCTGATTACCGACATAATTCTGGAAGGGCAAATACAGCAAAAGTTATAATTCCCTATAATCAAATCAAGGTTATTAGTATTGGACCCGAAGAAAAATACGGGGAAAAAATTTGAGATTTTTGAACTACTTATTGCATGGAGCTTTATGTATATAACGCGAAGCTTGATCGCGTGGTTGACGGCGACACTATTGACGCCATGATTGATTTGGGTTTTGATACCTGGGTTTTTAAAAGAATCCGCCTCCTTGGCATAGATGCCCCTGAGACACGCACAAGGGATCTGGTTGAAAAGGAAGCCGGCCTGAAAACAAAAGAGCGTTTAAAGGAGCTTCTCGGACCTGAGGGAAGCCCTTTTGTTTTGCGTTCTAACTCTGTTGGCAAATATGGTCGTGTCCTTGGAACAATCTGGGTTGGTGAAAAAAATATTAACGACCTGCTTTTGGAAGAGGGGCTTGCGGAGGTTTATGAATGAGAGAACCTTATTTTATTGAAAACAGCAAGTTTCCTGTTTTCTTGTCCCATTTTGCCCCGATCGATATCTGGGCTGTTAGTTTTGGTATTTGGGTCTGGTGTGTTGGTGAACTTTCAGGCATTAGCAGAAGACACGAGACCATCCATTATTATCAACAGTTGGAACTGCTTTTTATTGGACAGTGGGTTCTTTATGGGTTATTCTATTTGATAGCCTTTGCCAAATATGGTGATGGTGCCATGGCTTATCGTAGAATCCCATTTGAACAAGAAGCTTATGGAAACGAGAAAGACGAATACTATTTATACAATAGAAAAGCGTTTGCATGGAGATCTTATAAGATATGAGACTATTACTTGAAAAATGGGAAGCATACCTTGAAGAAGGCAAAGCAGACGATATTGTTGCAAAATATCCAAACCTTAAGCCTGCTTTTGACGCCGGAATAAAAAATCCCCAGCAACTTACCTGGATGTCAAAAAGGCTTGGCGACACTCCTATTGAAGATGCAATCGATGCAGTAAAAGAATTTGACAAAGCAAAGTCTGCTTTAAAAGCCAAAAAGAAAAATACTGATATCTATGGTTATAAAACTGTTCAAGATCTAAAAGACATTGTTCAATCCATTGGTCCATCAGGAAGTGAAAAAGATGCTCAACTTGAAAAAGAAAGAATTCTTGTTGGCGAGTTTGGTGATTGGAAAGTTGAATTGCCGCTTACAACAGCGTCGGCTTGTCAAATTGGAAAAGGAACAGTGTGGTGCACTGCTGCAACAAAAGTTAAAAACATGTTTTTGCATTATACTGAACAGGGCTATATTCTTTTTCACATTACAAAAAGAGGTGCAGATCCAAGAAAAGATCCTACTGCGAAACTTAATGTTGGGTTTAAAGATGGAGAGGCCGTTTTAGATGGCAACACTGGTGGTTTATCTGTTGATGCAAAAAATATTGGTCTTAACACCAATAAATTACAAAAAATCCTCGGAGATCAGTTTGAGCCAATCATGCAAGCTATGCAGGCACAATCGGATGAATTAGGTGGCATTCATCCAGCAAAGGGCGAAAAAGAAGAAAGAGAAAGGAAACAAAGAGAAGAGACATTGAATGGGGCAGAGCGAGCCGCCAAAGATCCAGAACTAAATAAAGAATTTTACGAAAGAATCAAAGGACAGATGCCAGACCTTCGTATCACTTATTTAGAAAAACTTTTTGCTTCGGAGCCTATTCCTGAGGTTGTTGACTTTTATGTAGAAGAGGCTCTTAACGGTCCAGATGACAACGCCGGCATTCGGGTTCTTTCTACTCGTGCAAGGCCCGCTGCAATTGATCGTATTTTTGTTAAATCGAAAGAAATGGGTAAAGAAATTTCTGCTACTTTTGCTATTTTGCTGTCAAGGAGCCCATATATTCATGCCGAGGCTTTGGTCCGTTTAACAGAAATTCCTGCATTTATCAATCATGATGACAGTAGTTCAGTTAGAATGAGTGTATTGGGTAATGATAAGTTGCCACTCAAAGTGGCTTTAAAATATCTTGATAAATACATCGAAGAAAGAAAGTCTCTGTCATCACAAGATCGCGACCGTGAGAGCTTTTTAAAACGAGTAGAAGCGGATAACGTGATTGAAGATATGGCATCAAGAAAAGACCTGCCACCAGAAATGCTTAAAAAATTAGCAAAAACTTCTGATAGTGCCAAAGTTCTCTCTGATGTCGGTATGAATGTCAACACTCCTCCAGATGTTCTGCTTGACTTGGCAACGGAACGAATTTTTATGATTAAAATGGCAGTTGCTAAAAACCCTTCAAGTCCAGCAAATGTTTTGACAGCGCTATTAAAAAGTATTAAAAAAGATGTTTTGGATGGTACTGGAAGAGGTAAACGACGAGCAGAGCAGCTTACAAGCGCTGTTCAAAATAACCCAAATTATACAATAGCGGGCAGAGTTAAGGCAGGTGCTTCGGATCTTCTTAGAAGACTAGTTAAAGAAGAACTTGAAGCCGTTCTTCGTGAAAAGGGCATAAAAAATTGATGAAACTCCTGCTTGAAAGATGGAACAAATTTCTTAAAGAGGAAAGCAATTCTTTACATCATACCTGCCCAGAAGCAGACCCTGCGGGCTTTAAGACTTATTACAGAATTGACAGGAATGACCCGCCATCAATAGAACAGATTTTAAACTGTTGGGTTAAAAACGAAGCTGCTATTTATGATAGCAATGTAAACCATCTAAAACCAGCGCTTTATCAAACTGGCGATTTGACACCGTACAGAGAGTATCCAAGAGGATACTTAAGAAACCAACCAGAAACACAGCGCTATCAAGATCTGAAGAAAGACATTGAGGAAAATGGTTTTCGAGACCCAATTATAATTCTACTTGGTAAAAACGGAGTTGCTAAGATCGGTGAAGGAAATCACAGGCATGAAATTGCATTAGAACTTGGAATAGAAAAGACGCCAGTAAGGTTTGTTTTTTGGCAGAATGTTAGCAAACCATCAACACAAGAACTTGACAACCTCTATGGGGACAAAATACAGGAGCCGGAAGAAAAGCCCCGTATGTCTGATCAAGAATACGAAGAACTTATGGCTCTAATCTTTGGGAAGGAAAAACAATGAAACTATTACTTGAAAAATGGAATAAATATGTTGTTTCTGAAACTGTTGGTTGGCAAGGTGGAGAACCACTCACTTCTGTTCAGACAGACAATGTTTTGTTTTTGAGCACAGAAGCTGATAATCGACCGGGTTTTGATTCTTTTCTTGAAAATCAACTCTTTTCAGATGCTGACATTTATCCATTATCGGATCACATTGAAGAGTTAGTGAGGCAGGTTCCTGCTCTTAGTAGTGAAAAAATAACTTCTATTGCTGGCGTAGGATCAAAAGGCGTTGCTTTAAGGCTAAAAAATGGCAATATCTTAAAGCTTTATGTTGGCGGTTGGCTAGATCCCTTAGGCGCCGGCGAAGAAGAAGAGGAATTCTATGCTTCTGAAAAATCAAAGTTATTTGATAAATCTGGAAATATTTCTACATTACCAGTTTATGATCAGGGAACTGTTGATGTCCACGATGCAATGATAAAATACTCTGAGATGGCAGAAGTTATGCCATTTAATAAATACTTGGATTTTACAGGTCGTAACAGCGAAGAGGATTTGATAAATATAGAAGCGGCTATTGCAGCTATAAAGCGTGTTATTATAATGTATCAAATTCCAAGTTACTATGGTCCACCTGCAAACAGAGTTACTTTACCACAAAGAATTGAAAGATCTATTAGAGCAATTAGAAGGTCTAGCCTAACCGGACCAGAGGTTAAAGGGCTTGCTGTCATGCTCAAATATGTTATTACAGAATATGGCCCTGAATACTTAGAAGATTTTCACGAAGGAAACTTTGGTGTTGTTCAGCAGACAGTGGCAACAAATAAACCAGCATTTGTTCTTTTTGACCCGTAAGTCTCATTGAAAACTATTTATTGCACGGAGAAAACTTATAATGAAAGACCTTTTTGGTGGCTGGCGTGGTTTCCTCAAGACGCCCTCTGTTTTAGAAATAATCAAAGAAGACCTTATTAGAGAATTTAACCAAGCAGACAAAGAGAGTCTATTAGCAAGCGAAGCAGACTTTTCGGTTTCTTATGAAATTGAACTGGAAAGTAGGACTCCATTAGAAGGACGCGATTACGACGACTATCGTTATGATATGGAGCCAGAGCTTAACTATGAAGCAATGCGCGACTTTATCGAAGACATGGATTTTCTAGATCAGGTGCTAGAAGAAGATCTAGATAGTTTTCTTAATTATGATCTCAATATTCGAGACGTGAACGAAATGTTAACAGCATATTTTGAGTTTGTTCACGGAAGAGAGCCTGCTGGTTCGGAACAAGAAGCAATGTTGCTTGGTCTTGCTATGGATTATAACGAATCCATAAAAGACACATACGAACAATTTATCAATGCCATCTCATCGGTTGGAAAAGTAAACAAGCGCCAGCGCGGGGCAAAGATGGAGTGGGCCAAAAAGACAGGTCAATTTTTGAAAAAAGCGTTTGATTATGAAGACGACCCAGCACAACAAGATTTATTCCCGGATGCTGATGTCCGTGGGCAGAAAATGGTGGACTGGATTACGAAAAATCTTTTTGATTTAGAAGATCCAGGCGCTGCGCAAAAACGCGGTGAAGTTGGGATAGTTACTCTTCTTAGAAATGTTTATTCTAGTTTTTATTCGATTGGCGAACTCGAAGATGAGGTCGGAGAATTTTATAATGACTTTGCAAATAGCGGTGGCCGCTGGACGTATGTTAGTGGAGCTAGTGCAATTGGTTCTCCAAACGATGTGTTTAGAAATAAACTTTCTTATGTTTTAGCTGAAATGGTTGATAAAAAAGCAGAAGAAAAAGCAGATGAAAGGATGCGAGATACATTAGAAGATCCAGAGTCATTTTTAAGAGACATTTATACAGATTATGAATTTGAAGAAAGATTTATGACCCAACCAGAACCAGAAGAGGAAGAAGAAGATGATTTGGACCTTCTTCGTGAGCATCTTCCTAACTTTATGGCAAGATATGAGAACGTTCTAAAATTTGAAGAAGATGCGTCTCTACAAAATGGTGTTGAGTTCTCTATGGATAACCCTCCTTATCTTACTGGTCTTAATGAAGCTATTGAATTTCTTAAAATATTCTTTGAGGATTTCAATAACCAGACCAACTGGGTTATGTCTGATCGAACTGGCCTTCATACAAACGTAGGCTACATCCCAACTGTCGCACATGAAGACAGAGACCTGTTCAAAGGAATGCTTTTCCTAAACGACGATATGGCCAAAAGAGGCTTCGAGAAGCGCAAAAACTCTCGCTGGGCTATGGACATTAAGAGAGACGCTTTGGATATGGTTTCCAAAGGCTTTGGTGATGCTAAGGTAAACATCGGAGAAATAATCAAAGATGAAGAGAAAATGGAAGAGCTAAGGCAGCGACTCTCCAATTCAGTAGAAAATTCCGTTCAAGGAAAATATGTCAAGTATCTCGGTATGAACATCACTTATTTAGAAAATATGGATTATATTGAATTTAGATATCCTGGGCAAGACGAACCAACTTATCAGAGTATGGTTAACGCTACCCTTTACTATGCCCACCTTATAAAAACAATCAATGACGAAGACTACAAGAAAAAGGAATACATTACAAAACTTGTTGGTTTCTTCAACAACCTTCGTGCCAAAGATCTAGAAACAGACAGACAAGATCTAAAAACTGCTAGAAAGTTTTTCAACCTTCCTCTCGGCACACAGTTTGTCTATGCACCAGATACGAGTATTGGCTCACCATCAGCAAATGATGGTTTAAGGGCTTGGATTAAAGTTTATTATGAAAATGAATTAAAGCCGGAACTTCTAAAGAAAGCAGGGCCGGATGGTGTTGTTCAGTTTAATCAAATGAACATTACAATTGGTGAAGTACCTGATAAATTGGAAAGTCTGATCTTTAGCCAACTCGGCTATGGCGTTAGAATTCCTATTTTTTATGATGGGTTAAAGAAAAAATTAAACAGACCTGACCTTAAAGGAAAAGATAAATATCTCATTAAGTGGATTTTTCCAAGAGAACAGAAAAGCGGAAAGCCAGACTTTAGGGTAGCAACTCAAAGTATGGGAATTTTTGTAAGAAGTTTAAACAAATTTCATCTATCAGATCCAGAATATGCTATTAAGAAGTCAGGTATGGAAGTTGACTTGAGCGACCCCCTTGAACTACCTGAAATGGGTTACAAGGCTCTGCAAGCGATTCGCGACTTAGGTTGGAGGAGAATGGCGGATAAACAAGACGAAGGCGAAGAACTTGACGAACTCAAGTTCACGTTTGCTTCCATGAATAATCCTGTCTATGTTAAATTCCTAAGATGGTACAAAGAGCAATACAGAAAGTGGAAGCGTGGCGATCTTGAATATATGATATCTGGGGGTGAGTGATGGCTGTTTGTAAACTGCAATATTACCAGTCTTATTTTTCTTATTACACCAATCAAACCTCTAATAATGCTTCGGTCAATACTTACTTCAATCCATTTGACGATCAGCATTATAGTGGTGGTGTGATCAATAGTGCTTACGCACCTGTCTCTTCCGACGATATTTCATACGATTCTAGCACTGGTAGGGTAACTTTTTCTAATAGTGGAACTTACGCAGTTATTTTTAATCCTTCTTTAAACCTAATCGCTGATGGCGGCTCTGGTCAAGGTTTTGTTGACGCAAGAATAGCTGTAAATGGTTCTACTGTTCTTGATGCCTCCGGTAACAATTATTATCACAATACCTCTCTGACTCCTAGACAGCATGTATTTTCGTGTTTAGTGGAAGTTGATTCTGATGATTATTTAGAGGTTTTTGTAAGAACGATAACAACTTCTAGAGCACTAAACTCTAATAGTGGCACTTCTTTAGCAATTTTTAGAGTTGTTGGTTCTTATGGTCACATAAAGTACACTGGAAACGATAATGGCAGCAATACTAGTGTTTTAATAGGCGATAATATTGGTGCTGGTAAAGTTACTGTGTTAACAGGAAGTGCGATGACATATTCTTCAAATGTGTTTACACCTCCTTCTGGTGCGAAAAAATACTTAATGTTTTCATCAATTTCAGCGCAGCAGCAAACAGGTGGCACTGAAATACCACTAGATATTGATATGTTAGAAGGAGGAAGCGAAATTGGAGACTCCACACTAAGTGTTCAGAGTAACCAAGATCCTTATGTTTTAGCCTTCTCATTACTAAATGAGTTTGATGGCACACAAACCGCTATCTCAAGAATCACGACACCAGCTACTAATAGTTTTATTTTGAATAAGGCAACTACATTTAGTTTGATAGATATTTCTACTGAAGAAGCAGTAACGGGTGCTTTTCTTAGTCTATCCTGCAATAACGACTCTAATGGCTTAGGAAGTGGAGATCAAAATTGCTTTGATGACAGTAATTGGACAAGTCTTTCTGTTACAAACCATGTAACGGCGAGTGGGATCACTTATACTTCCTCTAATGGAAAGTTTACAGTCGAGAACGCGGGCATTTATTTGTTTATTTGCCACCTAGTGGTTGACCACACAACAACGTCAGACATTTCATTCTATGTTAAACAAGAAGGAACGGAAATTTATAGCAATGCTTACAGTCTAAACCCTAACTGGACCCCTAGAGATCTCTCAATTGCAATTGTTGTAAATTGCTCTGCTAGTGATGAATTTGAATTCGGCATAAAAGGCGGGGCGGCGGGCACGATTTTTAATGCAGGTAGTTCAATTTCGATCTTTAAAATAAATTATGGAACTCTTCCTGCATTAGATTTAAGTGGTCGCGGGCTCACTCTAGCAACGGAAACCACCCCGCAAGCACAGATCGCAGACGATTTTGACCTAAAAACCTTCGACATCGACACTCTAACGCCCCAAAGAAGCCGCTTGACCGACCAAGTTCCGTTTGTTTTAGGTGTTCCAGGCCCACTTTCCCTTCGTGGTCGCTGTTTTGGTGGAACAGAAGAGCCTCCAATCGTCAAACCGGGCGATAAAAAGAACTAAAAATGTTCATTGAAAGCGAAACTTTCGGAAAAAAAGACAAATTTAAGGTTGGAGATCTCGTTTGGTGGAATAAAATTGGTAAAAATATGTCTGGTGTCGTGCAAAATCTATTTTTGAAAGATGTCGGAGGTCGAAAAGTTGCTTTTGCGATAGTTTTAGACTTCAATGACCAGACACACAAAGAAATTTTGTGTATAAACTTGAAAAAAATGCCTTATCAAACAAATACAATGGAAGAAAACTAATTATTACAATGAAATATCGCATCATCAACAACTCCAATCTTGATATGAACGGAATGAAACCACTTTTGAACAGTTTTCTTCCGTTTGCGCGTCAAAAAATGGGCTTTTCTAAGCCTGTTTGCATAAAATTCGTTCACGACGATCAAAATGCAGCAAACCCACTTGGAAAAACTGCCTTTTATGACCCAAATGACTACTCAGTGACGCTTTTCACGACTGGAAGACACCCAAAAGACATTATGAGGTCGCTTTCGCATGAGTTGGTGCATCACAAGCAAAACTGCGATGGAAAATTTGATCAAAAGCCTACTTATGGCGAAGATTATTTCCAAAATGACGATTATTTGAGAGAAATAGAGCGCGAAGCCTATGAAAAAGGAAATATGTGCTTTAGAAACTGGGAAGAACAGTACAGAGCACAGTTGCAAGAATCTACTTATTACCAAAAAGGAGAAACCAAAATGAAACTCAACGAGTGGAAGAACAAGGAAATGTTCGAGCGTCTTACCGAGGCTTACGGCTACGGAAAGATGAAGGAAGAAGAAGTAGTTGAAGAGTCAAACTGCATGGGAGAAGGCGAACTTGGCGAGTCAAACTGCATGGACGAGGGCATGTGCCCTACATGCGGTATGAGACCTTGCGGCTGCCCTATGATGGAAGAGGAAGCCAAGCCAGATTTCCTAGATCTTGATAAGGATGGCAACAAAGAAGAGCCAATGAAGGATGCTGCTGCTTCTGCAAAGAAGATGAGCGAGTCCCAAATTCGTTCCCTTGTTCGCGAAGCCCTCAAGAGAACACTCGCCAAGTAAGGAACAACAAAATGACCTCTATTCTTTCCGAAGGTGGTGTCGCTGGACATATGAACCACCTTTATGACAACCCAGAATTAACATTTGCAGAGATGAAAAACATCTTTCAAGCAGCCTCAAGTGGAGAACTTGATGGAACAGAGAAGACTGATGGCCAAAACCTTCAGTTATCCTACGATGTTAAGACTGGAACTGCCCGTGCTGCCCGAAACAAGGGCAACATTAAGAGTGGAGGTCTAACTGCTGCCGGTCTTGCTGAGAAATTCGGAGGTCGTGGACCACTAGAAAAAGCTTTTACCGAAGCATTTGCTGCTTTTGAGCAAGTTGTTAGTCAAATGTCAGAGGAAGAGCAGATCGAGATCTTTGGCCCAAACACAAATATCTACTACAACGCTGAGGTTCAGGATCCAAGATCCGCTAATGTTATCAACTATGACCTTCCCACTTTGACTATTCACCGAGTTGGGCATAATGAATATGACCGTGAGACGGGTACCCCAACAGGAAGGGATGTTTCCTCTAACGCTTTTAAGTTAGCAAATGCCTTAGAAAGCCAACAAACAGGAAGAGAGGTCGGAAAGTTCCTTGTTCAAATGAACGCTATTCGTAAGTTAAGCGCTTTGAGCGATGACAAAGCAGTTGCTGTCGCCAACGCTCGCCTTGAAAAAGTTATTTCTGATGCTGGAATCTCTGACAACCAAACTGTCGCTGAATATATGGTTTCTCGCGTAAGCGATATGGTTGATAAGAGAATAGACCTACCATTAGACGTTAAAAAAGAACTTATGAAGCGCATTTTTAAGGAAGAAGGTGCGAGTCTTGTAAAGGTTCGCAAGTTAATCCCGGCTGGTGATACCCAGATGCGCAAGGCTGTTGACGAGTTAGTCAAGGCTGCTGGAAATTTGAAGAAGGCTGCTATTTCTCCAGTGGAAGAGATCGTGCACGACTTCTCTGTAGAGATGCTTAAAGGGCTTGAGAGCGCGTTCATTTTAGATAACAAGGCAGAGGTCGGAAGACTTCGTGCGGAACTTCAGAAGGCTATTGAGGCTATTGAGGCGAGTGGTTCTGATGAGGCTATGGCGATCCTACAGAAGCAGATGAGCAAACTCAAGTCTATCGAAGGTGTCTCAACAGCAGCCGAAGGTTTTGTATTTGATTATGATGGTGTAACCTATAAGTTCACAGGAAACTTTGCACCAATGAACCAGTTGCTCGGACTTTTCAAATATGGTCGTGGTAATGTTCCCGCTCTCCGCAAGTTGGACGAGGAAGAACAGACCGGAGGACAGACAGTTGCGGTTGTTCCTGGGGCCTTTAAGCCTCCTCACAGGGGTCATCTTGAAATGGTCAAACATTACGCAAATCTTGCTGACAAGGTTGTTGTTATGGTTTCACCACTTCCAAGAAGAACACCAAGTGGTCGCGATATTGATTTTAGTGTTTCTAAGGCAATTTGGAATTTATATTTAAGAGATGCTGGACTTTCTAACAAAGTTGAAGTTATTCGATCTCCTGTAAATTCTCCGGTTTCAGCAACTTACCAGTTTGTTGCAAACGAGGACAACAAACCAGAGATGGCTCAGCCGGGTGATATTGTTATTCCTGGTTGCAGCACTAAGGGCGGTGACGAGGCTCGTTTCAAGGCTAACTTTGAAAAGTATGCCCGTGAAGGTGTTATGATAGAGGATCCTATTAGTTGTGCCTTTGTCGCGTCCTCTGATGACGCTCTGAGCGCTCGTGATTTTAGGGCGGCTCTTGATGCCGGCGCTGGCTTAGAAGACTTCATACCGGACGAGACGAGCCCTGAGGAGGTTCTTTCTATCCTGGGTGTGGAGCCTGGACCGGAAGTGCCTTTGGATGAAATGTCCTCTATGGCTGCTGGGTCTGTCGCTGGCTACTCTGGAAGCCCTGTTAGAAAGAGAACTGACGAGGTTGTTGAAGAGGTTCTAAACTATTTAATAAGTAAGGGAGTCTTAAAATGAAAGACAGAAACGACTTTATTGCTGAGCAACTTTTAAGAGAAAATATCAGAAAGGCTTTAACAACTGTTAAGACCAAGAAGGCCCAAAAGGCACTCAACGAAGAGACTGAACTTCGTGGTGTTATTCGTAAGCTTCTAAAAGAAAAGATTGCTGTTGGCGATGAAGTCCCTCATCAGAAGACTGGAATCAACAAACTAAGGGACACTCTTAAGAAAATTGTTCCACAGATCCGTGATGACTATTTGAACTTAACCACTGACGAGTCTCAGAGAAAGTCTTATATCGCTCACCTTGTTAATGGTATTGATAATCTATTAGCACCTATTAACACTAATATAGATGCTCCTGAGCCAAGTGACAAGCAAGATCTTGAAGAAGAGATCGAGATCAGTGTTAGTGATGAAAAAGCTGCTGATGACGAAAACTTCATTGATATTGGAGATGATATTCTTCCATCTGGTGAAGAAGAGGAAGATGAAGAAGGAATTGAAATTTCCGATGAAGAAGAATTAGTAACTCGTGGTTTAGATACTGATGAAAATGATGAAACTGGAAGAAATGCTGCTATTGAAACTTTCAAGCAAATCCAGTCTGCTATTGTTACTGACTTTAGTGTATTAGCAAATGATGAAGATCGTGAGATCTATCATGACTATCTAAAAACTAATATTCTTCTTTGGAGAGATAGATTTGAAGAAGTCCTTACAAAGAACTTACCTGAACCTACAACACCAGAATATGAAGAAGAGAAGGCTGGTGTTCAACCAGGAGAAGATAAAGAAGATACTGGTGGAGAAGATAATTTAGAAGATCTATTAGAGATTATAGATTTATAATATGTCTTGGAAGAGAAAGAAAGAGAGGAAAGGACGCAATACCTACTATAGTCTAAGTAAGAAGTTGCGTCAAGAGAAAAGATCAAATGATGAATTCGAGACTATGCTCTCTTCTCTGAGTTTAGAAGAAGTTATTGGACTCAAGCTAGAACTCTCTACAAAACCAGTTAATAGCAGACTCTATGGAATTCCTATCTGGTTTAGCTTGACAGACATAGTTAAGGACGCTATATTTAAGTATGCTTACTCTGCTACTAGGACGCAAGTAGAGACAATGCAGTTTTTAGGATTGAGACACAACGATTTTCATACTTACAAAAATAAGTATGATCCAGTTTCTTACTTTGAGGATTAGGGGGGTGCACTGGATTCGACAGGGTAAATGAAGAGAATAGTGCAGGCAGTCGTGATGACTCAAAAAATCAAAAACAAATTAGTTGCCAACAACAACGCACACTTTGATTCCGTCCGCCTAGCGGCTTAATCAAGGAGGCTGATCAGAGCCTTCTATCCAATCTGGTCAACACAACAGACAAGTTGTAAAAATCAAAACAATTCAACGCAACAGGGCGGTGAGCGTTGATTTACAACCGCCTACCTTCTCTAGTTTGGATGGTAAAAACTAGACAAGCCTGTGGATGACTTGAATTGAATTTTATTCTGGACGCGGGTTCGATTCCCGCCACCTCCATTTCTGTCTTTTCTCTAACAGAAAACTATTTATGAAAGTAAGACAGGGAGGATTCATGTCATGTCTAAAGATGTTATGGACAAAGTTTGGAAAGTCTTCACAGTTGTCCTCGGTGTTGTGGTAGTTCCACTCGCAGGTTGGGTTTGGAACACCAACATTATGGTTCACGAAATAACCAACGATCTTGGTGATGCCGAGAAGACCATTGAAAGCTTAGAAAACAAAGTCAAAGAAGCTGATGGAAACACGAAAGCCATCATTTCCATCGAAAAAGACATCGAGTACATGAAAACAACCCTCGAAAGAATTGAGAGGTTTGTAACACAATGATTGAAACCTGGAGCTTGCTTTTCATCTTAGCCGAAGAGCCAAAAAATAAAGTTTTTCTTGTTCAGGATGGTGATCTACAAGAAGAGCTTGCCGAAGGCATTGAAGAGTGTCACGAAGAGGTCGAGTCAGCTTACAGAAATGTTAAAGACCTCAGAACATCAATGTCTGGTCTTGAGTTCTTTATGAAAGACAGATTTCTTAAAGATGAATTCTGCTCTAATATTGAGTGGGAACAGCCAAGCATCGATATTTACAAAGACGAACCAAAGTCCTATCTTCCAGAAGAGTGTCAGAAAGTTCTTGACGAATCAGAGCCAATAGACTAAACTCTTATTAGGAACATAGAATGAAATTCATGAAACAACTAGCCAAGCAGTATTTTGGTTTCCTTTTGGGACTTGTACTTGGCTCGGTTGTTGCAACTTTGACCACTTATGTCTTTTTTGCTTTTTACTACGGAGATATTCCAAAGGTCAATGTTGAAGAGTTTCAGGAATTCCAAGAATGCTTGTTAGATGAGGAATAGATGGGAAAGACAGTAGTAGTTTCAGGAGGTTTCGATCCAGTCCATGTTGGACACCTCCGCATGATGCAAGAAGCAGCAAAACACGGCGAGCTTATTGTGGTTATCAACTCGGATCCATGGCTCATGAGAAAGAAGGGTTTTATTTTTATGCCCTTTTCAGAGAGGGCTGAGATCATTTCTGCTTTTGAGTGCGTTTCAAGGGTCGAAGTAGCACTAGACAGCGACAACACCGTTTGTCAGTCGCTTCGTGTAATAAAGCCTGACATTTTTGCTAATGGTGGAGATAGAACACCCGGCAGAGTCCCAGAGCAGGATGTGTGTGAAGAACTAGGAATCGAGATGCTTTGGAATGTTGGAGGCGGCAAGGTTCGCAGTTCATCGACTCTCGTAAGAGAAGCAACAGACAATAAGAGAAAGTTAGATCTAGCACATTTTAGAGAGACAACCGCTATTTAGAAACTTTCGGAGCCCGCCTAAACATAGGCGGGTTTCGTTGTTTAACACTACTTACTATGAGCCTGATGAGGGCTAAACGAGGTACTACTCAGTATGGCAAAAAAAACCTATGTGCTTGACACAAGCGCATGTTTGACAGATGCAGACTGCATCTTTAACTACGCAAATAACGATATCATTATTCCGTTAAAAGTTCTTCAAGAAATAGATAAACACAAGAAGAGACAGGATAGCGTCGGTATCAACGCAAGAATGATTATTCGTTCCCTTGACGAACTGCGCACCAAAGGTTGCTTACAGAAAGGCGTCAGGCTTGGTAAGGGAAAAGGAATTCTAAAAGTTGCTGGTGGGAACCCAGATGTTCTACCATCCGATCTCGACTCTAGTGTCCCTGACCATGAAATTATTTCTACTGCTCTGCACGAAGACGCCACTAACGGAAGCAGAAAAACTGTTCTTGTAAGCCGCGATATTAACATGCGAGTTATTTGCGATTCGCTTGGAATAACGAGTGAGGACTATACCGAGAACGAGGTCATCAAGCGGGAGTCGGATTTTTATTCAGGTTTCACGACTATTCTTGTAGATGACCAAACCATAGACCAGTTCTATGATGGCAGCAAGATCAAAGTATCCGAAGAAGAAAATCGCGGTTTGTTTCCTAACGAGTTCGTCATGTTGGTTTCCAGTTCCAACGATAAGAAAACAGCACTTTGTAGGTTTATTGACTACCAGTTTCCTCTAATGCCTGTGGTTCAATTCAAACAAGGACTTTGGGGTGTAAAAGCAAGAAACAAGGAACAAATGTTTGCCCTTGATCTTCTAATGGACCCAGAAGTCCAAGTTGTCTCACTCGTCGGTAAAGCCGGCTCTGGTAAGACCCTAATAGCAATTGCGGCTGGGTTAGAACAGGTTATGAGCACAATAGATGTTAAGTACGGACTAAAAGAAGGAACTTCTAATGATGTCTGCTACAAGCGTCTTGTCGTGTCTCGTCCAGTTATGCCCATGGGTAAAGACATTGGCTTCCTTCCAGGCACAATGGAAGAGAAGATGGCTCCATGGCTCGCTCCCGTGCAAGACAATCTAAAGTTCCTAACTGGCGACGATCAAACAACGCTTGACGAGTACATGCAACGTGGTCTTATTGAAATGGAAGCGCTAACTTACATTCGTGGTCGCTCCATCGCCAACGCCTTCATCGTCATCGACGAGGCACAGAACCTTACAGCACATGAGGTCAAAACTATTTTGACCCGCGTTGGTGAAGGCACAAAGATCGTCCTAACTGGCGACATTGAGCAGATCGACAACATTTACATCAACGAAATGTCGTCTGGCCTCACACATGCAGTAGAAAAAATGAAAGAGTTTGGCATTACTGGACACGTTACTTTGAAGAAGGGCGAGCGTTCAGAAGTTGCCACACTTGCAGCGAAAGTATTATAAAACTTGACAAGATAAAAATAGTTTATTATATTGTTAGAAAGGAGCAAAAATGCTGACAAAAGAGACACTCAGCAAACATGAAACCAACCCAACATTAAAGGCACCGGTCGTCCCAAACACACAGATGAAGGAATGGCTGGTAAACTATGTCGGAGAACACTTCGCAGCCGAGAAGGAACGCTTTGAGGAGGCGATGGGACAAGAATTTAAGTGGGACGGCTCGGTGACCGTTGAAATGGTTGCAGAACTGATGATCCGAGAGTTCCCAGAGTTTATGCTTGCCGTCGCCGAAGAAAACTTTATGAGAGGCTATCGTCAGGCTCTATCGGATGTAGAATACACAGAAGACCTTGAAAGGCACTTCGTTGGAGCAGAAGATGGGCAGCAAGGATAAGATACAAAAGATCATCGAAAACTCTTTGCAGAACTTCAACAGGACACAGAGAGAATATTCGATTCTTGGCAAGATGTTCTACCTCCAACAACATTTCCACGGAGAGGTAGAGGTTGATAAGGTCATCGAAAAGATAGAAAGGATGATGCCTCCACACCTCTTCGACGAAATAGATATGGTTATAGTTGATGACTATGACTTCCTCCGCGAGAGAGAACTGGAAGCGCTCTACAAGGACGGAGCCATCTACTTAACCCCTTTCCTTTACACCGATCGCGATGTCATAGAAAACATCATCCACGAGGTTTCCCACTCTATTGAGGAGCGCCTTGGCAGGATCATCTACGGAGACGGAAAGTTAAGAAAGGAGTTCCAGATCAAGAGAGATACTTTAGTTCGCCACCTCGACGCACACGAGTACGACACAAGCGGGTTAGATTTTGAAGATGTAGAATACAACCTTGCATTTGACGAGTTTTTACATAAAGAGGTTGGCTACGCAAACTTGAGAAACTTTACAGAAGGTGTTTTTCACCGCCCATATGCAGCAACAAGTTTGAGAGAATATTGGGCAGCGGGCTTTGAAGACTATTTTATCGGAGACGCCGAAGAAGTCGCCCGTCTAAGCCCGGTACTATTTAGTAAAATAGAGGAGGTTGTTTCGTATGAGGATTGAAAAGTTTGAAGTAGAGGAGAAGGACAACAAGATTCATGTATTCGTTCAGATACCACATTCCAGTCAAAACAGAAATATTGAGCGTTTCCGCTGCAAAACTAGTGACGTTCTAGCCATACTTGAAGAGAAGGGTGTTGAGGTTGGAGAGTGTGTTTCGTCCGCAGAACTAAAGAACTGGAGAGACTATTCCCGTAGAGGAACTTGGGTTTTTGAAAAGAAAGTTGAAAAAGTGCTTGACCCAGACCCAGAACCGATTATAATAGAAGAAGAGAAACCAGTGCCGGCTCGTAAGAGGCGCACTAGATCTTCAACCACGAAGGTCTCTACTGAGGAATAATTGGCCCACGTTTCGTATTCAGAGATTAAGATTTGGCACGAGTGCCCCTACAAGCATAAACTACAATACATTGACAAGATCGCAGGCTTCAAAGGCAACCTGCACACCGCCTTTGGAACTGCGATTCACTCCGTTTGTGAGCACGGTCTCCTAGACGAAAACCTAGACCGAGGCGCACACTTCTTAAAGGAGTTCGCAAAAGAGGTTGCCTCCCTGGAAGAAAAGGAAGTTGTTATTGAACTCGATCTCAAAGAGCAGATGATGGGACAGTACAAGCCCATTGTCGATTCTTTCCGTGACGAACTTGACAACTACTTTGAGGACTGTGAAGTCGTCGCAACCGAAGAGCAGCTTTATGAGGACATTGAGGGCGAAAACATGAAGTTTAAGGGCTTCATTGACCTCGTTGTAAAGACAAACGATGGAAAGTACCACATCCTTGACTGGAAGACCTGTTCCTGGGGTTGGGACTCCAAAAAGAAGGCTGACAAGATTATTAACTATCAGCTTACCCTCTACAAGTATTTTTGGGCAAAAAAGCATGGAGTGCCGCTTGATATGGTTGAGACGCACTTCGGGCTTCTCAAGCGAACCGCAAAGAAGAACAACACAGAGATTTTCAGGGTTACAAGTGGAAAGATAAAAATGAAAAATGCCTTGACATTTCTTGATAAGGCAGTTAAGAATATAAAAAGGAACATGACCATCAAGAATCGTCTTTCTTGCAAGGGTTGTGCGTTTTATAAAACGGAACATTGCCGTTAGAGGTTTAGATGAGTGAAAAGAAGACGATCCTAGTTATCTCGGATCACCCGTTAGCGCCCTCTGGTGTTGGAACACAGACGAACTACATTATCCAGACACTATTGAGAACCGGTCGCTACAAGTTTATTTGTTTAGGTGGTGCGGTAAAGCATCAGAACTACCAGCCCCAGAACATCCAGGGAGACGCATGGGATGACGGCGATTTCGTCGTGCATCCCGTTGACGGTTATGGAAATGCTGACATTATTCGTTCAGTCCTATGGACGGAGAAGCCAGATATGCTTTGGTTTATGACCGACCCGCGTTTCTACAACTGGCTTTGGCAGATTGAAAACGAGATTCGTGCCCTCGTCCCAATGGTCTATTACCATGTTTGGGACAACTACCCACCGCCAAAGTTCAATGCAAAGTGGTATAACTCAACAGATGTCATCGCATCTATTTCCAAGGTCACGCACGACATTGTAAGCCAGGTCGCCCCGGATGTTGAGAACCACTACATCCCTCACGCGGTCAATGGCGAGATCTTCCGTAAGTTGGACAGCGAGGTCATTGAGGAGTTTAAGAACACAAACTTCCCAGACCACAACGACCGGATGATCTTTTTCTGGAACAACCGTAACGCCCGCCGCAAGCAGTCCGGCACGCTCATCAACTGGTTCAACAAGTTCGCCGAGCGAGTTGGTCCAGACAAGGTTTGCCTCATTATGCACACCGATCCAAAGGATCCAAATGGTCAGGATCTAGAGGTCATCCTCAAGGACTACGACATTGCCGACGGTCGCATTGTTATCTCCAGAAACAAGATGCCAGCCGAAGGTCTTGCTTTAATGTATAACATGGCTGACTGCACCATCAACATTTCAGATGCCGAAGGCTTTGGTCTTGCCACCCTTGAGTCTCTTTCTTGTGGAACTCCCATCATCGTCAACATGACCGGTGGACTACAGGAGCAGGTCACGGACGGAGAGGAGTGGTTTGGTATTGGCCTTGAGCCGTCCTCTAAGGCCCTTATCGGCTCACAGACAGTTCCATACATCTACGAGGACCGTTTGAGCGAGGAACAAGTTGTAGGGGCCTTAGAGCGCTTCTACAACCTATCACAAGAAGAGCGTGATGCAATGGGCGAGAAGGGTATGGCTCATGTCCAGGCTAACTACAACTTTGAGGACTTTACGACTCGTTGGGTTGAACTAGTTGACGACATTGTTGAGCGTCTTGGATCATGGGAAAACAGAAAGGGCTACAAGGCTTGGGAACTTAAGGAGGCAATGTGAAAAAGACAGTTTTAGTAAGAGGGCCGGCCCTCACACAGTCAGGCTACGGCGAGCACACCCGCTTTGTTCTTCGCGCCCTAAGGATGCGAGAGGACGAGTTTGACATCCACATCCTTCCCACAAAATGGGGAGAGACTGGCTGGCTCGCTATTCCAGGCGAGGAGCGAGAGTGGATCGATCAGCAGGTAAACAAGGCAACAGTCCATCTCCATCAGAATCTTCCTTACGACATTTCTGTCCAAGTCACCATCCCCAATGAGTGGCAAAAGATGGCAGCGGTCAACATCGGTGTCACAGCGGGCATCGAGACAAACAAGGTCGCCCCTGTGTGGATCCAGCAGGCCAACCTGATGGACAAGATCATTACGATTTCTGAACACTCCAAGGCCGGCTTTGGTGCAGTCTATTCAGGCCAGCACCCGCAGACCGGGCAGCAGATTCATCTTGCTAACCAAACTCCTGTGGAGATCGCTCACTACCCAGTAAAGACTTTTGACGAACTACCTGAACTAGACCTAAACCTTGAGCACGACTTCAACTACCTTGCAGTCGCCCAATGGGGTCCACGAAAGAATATCCAAAACCTTATTCGTTGGTTTGTAGAAGAGAACCACGACGAGGAAGTTGGTCTTATTGTAAAGATGAGCTTAAAGAATAATTCTGTTGTCGACCGCGAGTTTGCCCTCCAGCAAATCGAAAACTCTATCCCCGTTATCCCCGACCGCAAGTGCAAGGTCTACCTTCTACACGGGGACATGTCTGAGAGCGAAATGCATGCCCTCTACAAGCATCCTAAGGTCAAGGCAATGGTTTCGCTCACTCACGGCGAAGGCTACGGTCTACCCCTATTTGAAGCCGCCTACAGCGGTCTTCCTATTATTGCCCCTGGCTGGTCTGGTCAGTGCGACTTCCTTTACATGCCATGGGAGTCCAAGTCAAAGAAGAATAAGGACAAGAAGAAGGCGATGTTTGCCGAGGTTGATTTCACTCTTGGGCCTGTCCCTGACGCTGCTCTGTGGCAAGGCGTCATTGAAAAGGGGATGTCTTGGTGCTACCCAACCGAGGGCTCTTTCAAGCTTCGCATGCGCCAAGTCCGAAAGAACTATGATAAGTGGCGGGCAAAGGCCGAGGAACTTCAGGCTTGGGTTTGCGAAGAGTTTGCTTGGGATAAGAAGCATGAGGAACTTTCTATATCTATTTGGGATAGAAAAGAGTATATTAAACTTCAGGAAGAAATTGATAGTTTATTAGAAGATCTACTATGAAACCTAAAATTTATTTCATCGCGGACATGTTTGCAGAAGATTATATTGGAGGAGCAGAGCTAACAACTAAAGCCATTATGCAGGCGTGCAAGAACTATGAAATTGAAAAAATACATTCTCATAAGTTAACTCTAGAAATTTTAGAAAATAATAAACAAAATCATTTTATTGTTTGTAATTTTTCAAATTTAGATGATAAGAATAAGATTTATATGTGCAAAAACAATCATTACTCTATTATTGAGTATGATTACAAATTTTGTAAATATAGATCAACTGTTAAACACAAGCAGGCTGAAGGGATTGAGTGTAATTGTGTTGAACAAATGCATGGAAAGATCAATAGTGCTTTTTATGGATATGCTTCAAAAATATGGTTTATGAGTCAAGAACAGAAAAACATATTTATAGATAATGTTGTGACAATAAAGAAAGAAAATTGTAGTGTGCTAAGTTCAGTTTTTTCAGATGGAGATCTTAGATTCATTCAGTCGTTAAAAGACAATGAAAAAAATGATAAGTATTTAATCTTAGATTCTAACTCATGGATTAAAAACACTACAGGATGTATTGAATATGCAATCAGTAACAATTTAGGCTATGAGCTAATAAAGAACTTGCCTTATCATGAGCTTCTGATTAAGATGTCTACATCAAGAGGCTTGATCTTTATGCCAACAGCCCCAGACACTTGTCCAAGATTTGTTATAGAAGGCAAGCTTCTAGGACTAAAACTACATTTAAATGATTTTGTTCAGCATAAAGACGAATCTTGGTTTTTAAATCCAGAAAGCACCTATGAATATTTGATTAAAAGAGTAGAATATTTTTGGAGTTTTTATGAATAAAAAAACTTTGGTAGTTATGGGAAATGGACCATCTTTAAAAGATATTGATTTTTCACTTTTAAAACATGTTGATACATTCGGACTTAATTCGGCTTATAGAGCATATCGCAGAATGGACTGGTGGCCAACATATCATGGATGTTTTGATTATAGAGTTACAGACAACCACAAGGAAGAGTTTATTAACTTGATAGACTCTAAAAAAATACAAAAACATTTCTATATTAGAAACATTAGTTCTGCATCTAATTTTCAGTTTGTTAATCTTCTAGCTTATGGTTCTACAGATAAGACAAACAATTCTATCCAAGACTTCAATAATTTTCATGATAATGGAAATTCTGGAGCGAATGCCTGTTCTGTAGGGATATGCTTAGGGTACAAAAAGATAATACTGCTTGGTGTTGATTGCAATTATATTGAATTTGTAGATGGATGTAAAAAAGACGGACCAGGAGGTCTAGTGATGGAAAAAACACCAGACAAAAATCCAAACTATTGGTTTGATGACTATCAGCAAAAAGGCGATGAATATAATGTACCTGCTGGACTCTCTTTCCATATGCCTACATGGAACATGTTAGCTTATAGAGCAGCGCACGCAGGTGTTGAAATTATTAACTGTAGTCCCATTACAAATCTTAGATGTTTTAGGAGAATAAACTTACTGGAAGCGTTAGATGAATAAAATATTTTCAAAAATAATTCCTAATAAGTTAATACACACTGTTTTTAAAACAAAAGACATACAAAATAGAATTGATATTTGTCCTCCTGAGCAGTTCCTTCAGTTAGCAGTACTGAGAATGGATAAAGGTAAAACTTTCAAGCCTCATAAACATATATTTAAAAAAGGTGAAGAAAATGTAATTGCTCAAGAGTCATGGACAGTTATTCAAGGATCAGTTAAAGTTTTTTTATATGATCTTGATGACACGATTGTATATACTGATATCCTTAAGCCAGGAGACTGTTCTATAACTTTTTACGGTGGACATAACTATGAAATTTTAGAAGATAACACTTTGGTTTATGAACACAAAACAGGTCCGTACAAAGGACAAAAATTGGATAAAAAGTTTATATGATAAAGGTAAATATTGGCTGTGGTTGGAGAAACTTCGGTTCAGAATGGATTCACATTGATGGTGGAGATTATTCTCATTTAGATTACAGAACAGATAGATTACAAGACTTAAGTTTTTTTAAAAGTTGTACCATTGACCTAATTTATTCATCACATGTGATTGAATACTACGATCGAGAAAAAATTAAAGACGTGCTGAAAGAGTGGAAAAGAGTTTTAAAACCTGGCGGTGTTATAAGAATTGCCGTGCCAGATTTTGAGGTATTAAGCTATCTATATTCCACAAGACAAGTAAAACTATCTCAAATTATTGGACCTCTTTATGGGAAGATGGAAATGGGAGATAAAGAAATATTTCATAAAACGGTGTATGATTTTGATAGCTTAAAAGATGTTCTAGAGGATGTTGGTTTTCATAGTGTCACGCGTTATGACTGGAGAGAGACCGAGCATGTAAGATACGATGATCATTCTCAAGCATATATTCCTCATATGGACAAAAACAACGGTACACTCATCAGTCTAAACGTCGAGGCATACAAAAAATGAATTTTGATGTCGTAACACAGTTTGAAGATAAGGTAGCAAATTATTTTGGCTCTCCTTTTGCAATAGCGGTTGATTCATGTACTCATGGATTAGAAATATGTTTGAGATATAAAAACATTAAAAAACTTGTAGTTCCTAAGAGAACTTACATTTCTGTTCCATTTTTAGCAAATAAGCTCAATATTGATTTAGAATGGAAAGAAGAATCTTGGACCGATTTTTATGAGATTGGGGATACAAAAATATTTGACGCCGCTGTATTATGGCGTTATAATAGTTATGTATCTGGAACAATGATGTGTCTTAGTTTCCAATATCGAAAGCATCTTAGTCTTGGCAGAGGGGGAATGATATTACTGGATGACCCTACGGCTGCGATAGAGTTAAAGAAGATGTCTTACGACGGAAGGCTTCCAGATATCCCTTGGAGGGAACAAGATATTAATTCCTTTGGATATCATTATTATATGACACCAGAGACGGCACAACTTGGTTTAGATAAACTACCACAAGCTATAGAATCTGAACCAAAAAAATGGACAGTTACCGACTGGCCCGATCTTACAAAAATGGAGATTTTTAAGTGAAAAAAGCACTAATAACAGGAATAAATGGACAAGACGGAAGCTATTTAGCCGAACACCTACTATCACTAGGATATGAAGTCCATGGTATGGTTAGAAGACACTCTGTAGCTGAGAATCAAAATTCTAGACTGCACCACTTAAATGGCTCTATTCACACTCATTACGGTGACTTGCTTGATTATCCATCTTTAGTAAGAGTAGTGTCCAAGGTCATGCCAGATGAAATTTATAACTTAGGTGCTATGAGTCATGTGCGTATTAGTTTTGATATGCCATCATTTACCATTCAGACTAACGCTCTTGGAGTATTAAATATTCTTGAAGTATATCGAACGGTTTGTCCTGTCGCTAAGTTCTATCAAGCCAGTTCCTCAGAGATGTTTGGCAACTCTGTAGATGAGGATGGGGTACAAAGACTAACAACCCCTATGAACCCCGTGAGCCCATATGGGTGTGCAAAGGTAATGGGCTTTAATCTTGTTAGGCATTATCGTCACGCTTATGGTTTACACGCCTGTAATGGTATTCTTTTTAATCACGAGTCTCCACGGCGAGGTTCTAACTTTGTAACCAACAAGGTTGTAAAAGGTGCCGTAGCGATTAAGAAAGGTCTTCAAGATAAGCTAGAACTCGGAAATATGGATTCATATCGAGACTGGGGCCATTCGAAAGATTATGTTCGAGCAATGCACATGATTCTAAATCATGAGACTCCTGACGAGTTTATTGTCGCCACTGGCGAGACTCATTCAGTTAGGGATCTTTGCGAAGTTGTTTTTGCAAAGCTTGGCATGGATTATCGAGACTATATTGTTCAGAACCCAAAGTATATGAGACCAGAAGAATTGAAATATCTCAAGGGAGACCCTTCAAAGGCTAGAGAAGTTTTAGGATGGCACCCAGACTACACTTTTGAGACTATGCTGAACGAAATGATAGAAAGATGGGAGACTGAGTTGTGAATTCACAGAAAAGAGTATGTGTCTTGCAGGTCACTCCTGAAACACCTAACCCTAAGCATGTCGAGTTATTTCACAATAAAGCAGATTGTGATTTCTTCTTTGTTACGCACGATAGTCCACACAAAGATGCTTTACAATTTTGTCCAAACACAACTTGGACAGACACGAGAAACATCTTGGCTGCCAAAGTGACAAAAAATTATGAATATTATGCATTTGTAGATTATGACTATATTTTTCGACCTCTAGGGGAGTTAGGTGTTCTAGAACAAATACTTCACGACCTTGAGGAATATAATCCAGCAGTCCTTACTTTTTACCCCGGTAATGGTATGACAACGCCTTTTGCCGCTAACGTAGCTTATAGAGATAGCAAAGATTACTCTATCTTACCCTTCAGCCATTGCGGCTTAAAGATTATACACCACAGCCTTCTCAAATGGTTTTTTCCCATGGTTACGCGCTTCGGCGGTGGAGTAGAGGCTTGCCATTTATTCAACATACTTGAGATACCCTTCTTGAAAAATGTAGTGTGTAGTCATCAAATGGTTTATGATAATGGAGTGACTGACTTTGACGCTCCTCACAATCAAGATGGTGCTTGGAGCGACTATTGTATGAATGAAATGTGGAAGTGGATAAAGCCATCTTTCAAGAAAAACAATCTTTTAGATTCTCAGGCGTCAAGCAATGCAGAAAAAATGAGTTCACTTCTGATTAAAAAAGTCTTTCAAAACATATTTGTAACAAAAAATATACAACCTCTTAAGAGTGGTAGAGTAGAGAATTACTTTGACCGTGAGAGGATTGAAAAGTTTTTTAATTTTTTTCACGAAAGATTTCAAAATTTTGACTGTAATTTAGATGCGCAATTGTCGCATATTACTTCTGATGATATGGGCAGGGTTACTTCTCGTTTGACGAAGATTGAGTTTGCAGATTTAAATGTGCAAGAAAACCCTTGGATCCAAATCACAGCGGATATAAACAAAGAAATTAAAGAAAGCAGAAAGCTTACGACATCTGAAGTTGTTGAAATATACCAGAAGACAGCAGGTTCTTCTTTGTTTTACAACTCTCACAATAAAGATCCTAGACTAGAAGAGTTTCTAAAAGACAAGAGGGTGGCGTTTGTTGGACCTGCACCGTATCTTAATGGAAGCGGTAAAGGTGCTTTGATTGACTCATACGATGTAGTTGTGAGAATACAACATGGTATACCCAATATAGAAGATTACGGCTCTAGAACAGATGTGGTTCAAAGCTGCTTGAACTCAAATTATGGCCCACCTTTGGTGAGATACTTGGAATCTATTCCACCAGAACAACGACCAGATTTTGTTATTTGTAACGATACAGCGAGTCAGCAAAAAAGAGATGGAAGCTGGGCTCTTGTAGATGAAATCTATGAGTCTATTTTTGAAAATCTTTCTATACCTTTTGTGCATTTGAAAAACCAAGATTCCACTTGGGATCGCTGGGGTTTGTACTGGGAAATCTACGCTAAACAACACATTGAGAAGTTTGCAAAAGGCAGTTATACAATATATTCTGCTAATTTTAATTCTGGATATGGTGCCCTAAATGTCTTGCTGGGCTACCCTTTGAGGGAGTTAGCAGTATTTGGAGTTGACTTCTATAACACAGGAATACCACAAAATGATGCACAAAAGTACAATAATCAGTATACTAGTACATATGGTGCCTCTGGCACCCCTAACGGTCCAGATAAAGTCCTCCACGATCAGATTTCACAAATAATGCATTGTAAAAATGTTTTATTGAGAGATTCTAGGTTTAAATTGGATGAGCCTGTACTTAGACTGTTGAATCAAGAAAGTATTAATTCTAGAATCAACAAATTTGTATTGTTACCAAAATTTAAAAACGAGACGAGATAATGGGTATTAAAACTAATTCAGACTCTAACCTTGTTAGTGTCTTAGAAAATGATGGAGTTCCATACTCCGAACTTATAAAATATGAAAACTATTCAACAGTTAATTTGCAAGAACTTAGAGAAGATCTTGGTATGGGTTCTTGGGCAGTAAGGATTGCGTACAATGATTTGTTTGGTGGTGTTGTTATACAGCAACACCCCGGAGAAGGAAACAGAAAGCACTTTCATCCAGATGCCGATGAAAATTGGGTAATCTTGGATGGCGAATGGGAATGGTGGATTCAGGGGATAGGAACTCGTAGAGTAACCAAGAATGACATCATTGTGGTTCCAAAGAATACTTGGCACCACATAAGATGTGTTGGTGATAAGCCGGGTGTTAGATATGCCATTACTCGTCCTGATGTGAATCATGTCTACGAAGAGTGATATTTGTTTTAACTTTTCTGGTAAGACTGTGATTGTATTCGGTGGAAGTAGAGGGATAGGTAAAGAAATCTGTCGCCTCTTTTCCGATTCTGGAGCCACGGTTTACAATGCTTCTAGAACTCCTTCATTATTAGAATCTGTTATTGATTTAAAATGTGATTTACAGAGCACAGATGAAATAAAAGAAGTATTTTCTCAATTTAAAAAAGTAGATTTTGTAATCAATGTGGCCGGCACGAATCTATGTGAACCAATTGAAAAAATTAGTGTTGATGAGTGGGACAGATTAATGAACGTTAATCTAAAATCTTTTTTTATAATTTGTAAAGAAGCCGTAAGGGTAATGAAAAAGAACAACTATGGAAAAATAGTCAATGTCTCGTCAATAGCCGGAAGGAGCAAAAGTATTGTAAGTGGAGTGCATTACACTTCCAGTAAATATGGTATAATAGGTTTAACAAAGCAGCTTTCTAATGAAGTTTCGAAATTCAATATACTTGTAAATTGTGTTTGTCCAAGTCAAACAATGACTAAAATGCTGCAAGAATCTATGTCCACTGAGGCCATAATGAAATTAGAAGAAAAAATACCTGTTAGAAGAGTAGCTACAACAACCGAACAGGCTCTTCCTGTTCTATTTTTATGTTCGTCTGCCGCTTCTTATATTGCAGGGACAGTGATTGATATCAATGGAGGGCAACTCTGATGCCAAGAGAAGTAGATATAAACGTCCTGATTGCTGTCCGTGGTGGCTCAAAGAGAGTTCCAAGAAAAAATATTAGACCCTTCGGGGGTTCTAACATGCTTACGTTAAAAGTGCAACAGGCTCTTAGACTCTCTAATGTCAACAAGGTAATTGTAACATCGGACAACGAAGAGATGTTGAATATTGCATCAGAACTTGGTGCTCATGTAATGAAGAGAGACCCATATTATGCTAGTGATACTGTGCCCATGGGAGATGTTTATGTTCATCTTGCCTCATCTCTAGATTGCAAAGATATTCTCTGGACACCAGTTACGAGTCCGCTTGTCAAAGACGAAACAGTGCAAGAATGTATACAAACTTATATTGATAATGAGCAGCATGATTCAGTTGTAACAACAAATATAATAAAAGAATACATGTGGCTTGGAAACAAAGCAATAAATTATGATCCCAAGAATCACCCACGTTCTCAAGATTTGCCGAATATATATGCTTTAAATTTTGCTGTCAATATCTTGCCACGAAAACTAATGATAAAGAATAAAAATATATTAGGAGACAATTTTTATCCATACACGTTAGATGAAGTAGAGGCGGTTGATGTTGATACAGAGTTTGAATTTATGCTTGCTGAAACACTATATGAAAAGTTAAGAAAAAAATGAAAAACATAAAAGTTTTTATTGTCACCTACAGAAGACCTAAGATTCTTAATCAAACATTAAGAAGGCTATTTAATGAGACAGATTTTGCAAATGTCAAGAATACTGAGGTAAACATCATCAATAATCATAGCGAGTTTACTCTTGATGATGAATTTGCAGATAAAATCAATGTGATTCATAACAATGCTAGACCTGATTGGGATACTGGCAATCTTGCAAGAAATTGGAATCAAGCATTAATTCACGGCTTCAAGGATCTAAACAATCCAGATGCTAAGATTGTTGTAACAATGCAGAATGATATTGTCCTGAGTTCAAATTGGGTTTCTAATCTTTTAAGGATGCATCAGAAATATACGTTTATTACTGGACAGCTTGGCGATAACATCATAAGTTATCGTCCAGAGGCAGTTAAAAAGATAGGTATGTGGGATGAGAGATTTCTTACGCCTGCCAATAAAGAAGCCGACTACTACATTAGGGCTCTAATTTACAATAAAGAAAAGTCGATGATTGGCGATAAAGTTCATGGCAGGCTCCTCAATTCTCATGATGCTCTTGAGTTAGATACAAGTGAATATCTTGGAGACGAAGCAAAATGGAGAAAAGAAAAAAGCAATGATATATCACGCGAAGCCTGGTATCATACATCACAAATTTTTTATTGGAAATGGAAAGATACTTGGAAGACCCAGCCTAGCTATTATGGGTGGCTAACAAGGTGGAGTAAAGAATTTGTTGATAATCCTCCAACCCCACCAAAAGTTCCAAATTTTATACAATACTATTATTTTGAAAAAGATATTGAACTTAGTGACAAAAATTATGTAGGATGGAGAGAGGGTGATTGTTGGCTAGATGCCAATAAGTGTCTTGACATAGATACCCACCCATTTAAAGAAGAGCAGAGATTTAGAAATGATTAAATTAGTTGTATTTGATTTAGATGGCGTCTTGGTTGACGCCCGTGAGCTTCACTATGATGCTTTAAACCTGGCTTTGGCAGAGGTTGGGGAAGAATATGTTATAAATCGTTCAGAGCACCTCTCTACTTACGATGGACTCTCTACCAGAAAAAAGCTTGGAATGCTTACTCTCAATAAGGGTTTGCCTGAAAATATGCATGACTTCGTGTGGAGAACAAAGCAGAAAAAGACAGTAGAAATTATCGATGATTTTGCACCAGATTTTAGAATACAAAACATACTAAAGAAGTTGAAGTCTGATGGCTACATGGTTGCTTGCGCTACAAATTCTATTAGAGAAACAGCTAAATTACAGTTAATTAGAAAAGGATTTTTTGAATACATCGATTTTCTTTACACCAATCAAGATGTAAATAAGCCTAAGCCAAGTTCCGAAATCTACATGAGGTGTATGCTAAAGGCTGATGTAGATCCAAACGAAACTCTTGTTGTAGAAGATTCACATCATGGCAGAAAGGCTGCCCTTAACAGTGGTGCTTACCTTTGTCCTGTTAAGAATAGTGGCGATGTAACATATGAAAAAATTAATGAGCATATCCAAAATATAAATAAAACCAATATAATAAAGCCAAAGTGGCAAGGTGGTAAAATGAATGTTCTAATTCCAATGGCCGGCGCCGGCTCTAGATTTCAGAGCGCGGGCTATACTTTTCCAAAACCTCTTATCGAAGTTAGGGGCAAACCCATGATTCAACTCGTTGTAGAGAATCTAAATATTGACGCTAGGCACATCTTTGTTGTTCAGAAGTCTCATTATGAACAATATAACTTAAAACATCTTTTAAGTCTCATATCTCCGGGCTGCGAAATAGTTCAAGTAGATGGTATGACTGAAGGTGCAGCTTGTACTACTCTATTAGCAAAACAATTTATAAACAACGATGAGCCTCTAGTATTTGCTAATTCTGATCAGTTTCTGGATTGGGACAGCAATGAATTCATGTATTCTATGGAAGCAGATGAAATAGATGGCGGTATGTTAACATTTAAAGCCACACACCCTAAGTGGAGTTTTGCAAAATTAGACGAGTACGGATATGTTTCTGAAGTAGCAGAAAAGAAAACTATCAGTGATATCGCAACAGCAGGAATTTACTATTGGAAACATGGTAGAGACTATGTTAAGTACGCTGAACAAATGATAGAAAATAACATAAGATTTAATAATGAATTCTATGTCTGTCCCGTTTTTAATGAAGCAATAAGCGATGGAAAGAAAATCAAGACTTTCCACTTTGATGGGATGTGGGGTATAGGAACTCCAGAAGACTTAGATTATTTCAACAAATTTCATAAGAGGTAAATAATGGAACTAAAAGAATTAGAGATCATAGATGCATCACAGAAACTCTATGATGCATTTAATGGGTTCATACTTAGTTCGGACACAAAAGTCTTTGGGAAACTGTTAGCAAGAACGCTGTTAATGAATCAGGTAAAAGACTTGCCTGGAGACATTGTTGAATGTGGAGTGTTCAAGGGCACAGGGATGCTTTCTTTTCTTAAACTAAAAAGATTTCTCTGCCCAAACAGTGGCAAAAAAGTTATTGGATTTGATTTTTTTAATTCTGAAGGCTTAGTTGATAGTCTTTCTGGCCAAGATAAAGAGGCTATGTCTACATTATTTGAAAAGAGAAATTACAAACACGATGCCGAACATGTAAACAAGTTTAAAGATGTAATTTTGAACTTTGGATTTGAAGAATATGAGTTTGAACTTGTGCAAGGCGATATTGCATCCACTGCACATTCTTATGTCTCGGAAAGGCCGGGATTTAGAATATCACTTTTATATCTTGATTTAGATTTAGATGTTCCAACATATGAAACACTTAGCGCCATGTGGGATAGGGTTGTAAAGGGCGGGATTGTAGTGTTTGACGAATATGCTTTTCACAAGTGGTCGGAAGCTGCTGGTGTTGATCGATTTTTTTCTGACAAAGAAGTGGAAATTAAAACTTTAAACTATATTTGTCCATCTGCTTATGTTATAAAAAAATGATTTTAATAGCACACCGTGGAAACACTAATGGACCAAACCCAAAACAAGAAAATAATCCTAAATATATTGACTATGCGATTAAAAAAGGTTATGATGTAGAAATAGATGTAAGAGGTTCTTCTTTGTCTGAAATTTATTTGGGACACGACTATGAACAATATAAAGTATCGTTTAATTGGTTAATAAAAAGAATTAAGAATTTATGGATTCACGCAAAAGACATAGAAGCTTTATACCAGTTTACGGAGCCAGGAATAGAATGGAACTGTTTTTGGCATGAAGAGGACAGGCACACATTAACAACACACGGCTATATCTGGGCATATCCAGGTAGCGCTTTGACACATAGATCAATATGCGTAATGCCAGAGGCTGCTCCTACTCAATATACACAGAGTGAGATACAACTTTGTGCTGGTATTTGTTCAGATTTTATAGAGAAGTATAGATGATTTTATCTTGGCAACAAATACCATCAACATTAATCTCTGAAATCATGTGTCATAATTTTGACGGGGTGGTTCTAGACACAGAACACGGATGCTACAGTAATGAAACTCTTTATTCTTGTATTCAAGTAATAAAACGCTCAGGAAAAAAATGCTTTGTGCGCTTGACAGAAATTTCAAATACTTTAATAAGATATTGTCTGGATGCTGGTGTAGACGGGCTTATTTTTTCAACCGTGGAAACAAAAGAACAGTGTAAAAAAATAGTTGAATATTGTTATTATTCTCCAAAGGGCAAAAGAGGATTAGGTCTCGTTCGTCAAAACATGTGGGGAGAAAAGTGTTTGATCCAGCCAGAACCGATAATCATTCCACAGATTGAGACAAAAAATGCCATTGATAATATAAAAGACATAATAAACTTTAATTTTGATTACTACCTGATAGGACCATATGATCTATCTTTATCTTTAAATACTCCAGGAATGTTTGACAACTCACAATTTAAGCGTTATATTAATGAAGTTAACAGCAAGATTCCTAAAGAAAATTTAGCAGTCCATATTCCTAGCGATATTAAGGAACAAATTAATAAATATGAAGGATATGGAATAAAGTGCTTAGGAATGGACACTGTAGCGATATTAGAATTTAATAAAGAGAGTAAAAAGTATGCTTAATTTTGAAAACATTGGTCAAAGATTCGTCGATGTTGTGCACTCAGAAGAGTGGGCAGAACTACAAGAAAAGTTTAATCATTCTGACGATATTTATGTCTTAGGTCATGGCGGAAATTTAGCAATTGCCGACCACGCTGCTGTAGATATTACAAGATTATCAAACGGGACCAAGAATGCTATGTGTCCAGGTAGCGCTGTTGTTGCCACATCTTTAATCAATGACACTAGTTTTGATCAGTGGATGGTTTCATGGTTATCATCCAGAACATCTACAAGAACAAAAAGGCAAATGAAAAAGTCACTAGTTCTTGGAGTGTCTTCTTCTGGTTCCTCAAAAGACGTACTAAAAGCGCTGCAATGGGCGAAAGAACACGGAATGAACATCGCCATGATCACTTCAAAAGATATACCACTTCAAATTTCAGGTTTAACTAAGGTGATTTTAGGTGCTGAATACTATCATACAGCAGAAGTTCTAACACTACTTTTAACTTATCAATTGACTCATGGCTCTGGTCATGTTTGTCCTCCTATTGGGAAGAACAGTCCACAAGAATTGGAAAACCTAAACTGGAAGGGTGGAAAGATTCGAGAACACAGTTATCCTGATGAGACGATAAATATTGGTGTAGATTTTGATAGAGTCATACATAAGTGTTCTAAAGGTTATTACGATGGGACAATTTATGATGATCCGGTTGACGGAGCAGAAGAATTACTTAAGCAATTGTCGGAGAAATATACTGTAATTATTTATACTTGCAAAGCTAGGAAGGATCGAGGATTAGTCAACGGAAAAACTGGTACGGAGCTAGTTTGGGACTGGCTATGTGAGCATGGATATAATAAATATATCTCAAAAGTTACTGCTGAAAAGCCAAGAGCAGTCTGCTACATTGATGATAAAGCAGTTAGGTTTGAAACTACAAGTAAAACAATTGAAGAACTAAAGGCTTTGGGAATTTTATAGTATGAAAATACTAGTAACAGGGTATAAAGGCTACATCGGAAGCCACCTATTCCGTGCTCTAGATAATGGAATAAATGTCGTACACGGCATCGATCTCAAAGACGGGAATGATATTCTACACAACCTTCCAGATTCGTCTTATGACGTAGTTTTCCACATGGCAGCACTCCCACGGGTTCAGTTTTCTGTAGAGCAACCATCTTACACTTTTCGTCATAATGTTTATGCAACATCTGTTCTTCTCGAATGGGCTAAGAACCATAACGTAAAGAGAGTAATTTTCTCCTCTTCATCGGCAATTTACGGCGACGGAGAAGGCCCGAACTCTCCTTATGGTCTACACAAGTTGCTGTCAGAACAAGAGTGTCTCCTATATTCAAAGATCTATGACTTGGACACAGTAAGTCTTCGTTACTTCAATGTTTATTCGGAGGACCAGGAATATGGAGGTTCATATTCAACAGTCGTAAGCGCTTGGATGGAAATGGTTCGCCAAGGGAAACCTTTACGCATTGACGGAGACGGCGAACAAACAAGAGACTTTATTCACGTTGACGACATTGTGAAGGCAAACATTTTTTGTATGAATCACAAAGAAAACTTTAATGGACAATTCTATGATGTTGGTAGCGGAGATGTTTATTCATTAAACAATATAAAAAGTTTGATTCAAATGGAAAGAAGAGTTTCATTTTATAATGGACCGAGAAGGGCAGGAGATGTTCTTCACACGAGAATGACCGAAAAAAATCTTATGACTTTGGGCTGGGAGCCCACAAAGAATTTTGAAGAAGAAATAAAGAACTATTTCAAGGAGCAAAAATGAAAGATATGTATTTAACAGACCAAGCGCTCGCAGCCCTAATGATGGCGCTACAGAAGTCCCTAATGGAGCAGTCAGATATTGTTCCGGTCCTTAAGGGCTTCAAGTTCCGCCTTTCAGACCAGGGTTTGGTCGTTTTGAACCCGCCTCTTGTAAAGATGGGGCATAATTTTGATGAAGAAGGGGAGGAATGACTTGCCGCGTTATACTTATAGGTGCGATGCTTGTGCCGAGTATTTCGAAGTCTTCCATTCCATTCACGACCGTTTAACTGATTGCAAGTGCGGCAGTGAGGGTTCTCTAAAAAGAGTTCCTTCACTGCCTTTTCGTGTTTCCGTAAACCAGGGCTCTCAAAAGCCTGGTGAAGTCGTTAGAGAGTTTATCGAAGACACAAGGAGAGAAATCGAAGAGGAAAAAAGAAATATGAAGGGTGATCTTAATGATGTTTGAGGTTTTTATTGTTGTTTGTATCTTGTCTCTTGCTGTAAATGCGGGCGGGGCTTGGTACCTTAGAAATGTTTTGAGGAACTTTTATGATATGACCTCAAATATGAAAGACCTAACCGAAGAGGTTATGGACTTTGACGAGCACCTAAACCAAGTTCACGAAATGGAAATGTTCTATGGCGACGAGATTCTTGGCGGCCTAATCGCTCACTCCCGAGCCCTCCGTGACACACTGGAGGACTTTGCCGACATCTATGCCCTCATTGACGAGGACTATGACGAGGTTGAGGAGGATGAAACAGAGGAGGTGCCTGATGATGCCGAAGCCGATGCCTAAGAGAAGTCGTAGAAGAGGAAGACTTTATTTTACCGAAGAGCACGAAGACGCAATAGTGAGGTATGTCGCCTCCAACTGCATAAAAGAGCGATCAGAACTTTACAACGAACTTATTGGTCCAGCGTTCAGTGAGATGGTCGACAAGATCGTTTACACCTACAAGTTTACAACTTTACCGAATATTGAGACGCTACAAGACGAGTGCAAGATCTACCTCGTAACGATCCTGCCAAAGTACAACAAGCAGAAGTCAAAGGCGTTCTCTTATTTTTCAGTCATTACAAAGAACTGGTTTATTCACAAGGTTAAGAAGCAAGGCAAGAAACGCAGAACTGAGATGGAGATCATCGAGGAACTACCAAAAGAACTGGAACTCAAATACCTCTCAACCAGTAACCCCTATCCAAAGAAGAGGGAGCACGAGGAGTTTTTCAACCACCTTATGACCGAGATCAACTCTTGGGAAGACGAGAAACTGAAAGAGAACGAAGAGAAAGTTTTGAACGCCATTAAGATACTTTTTGACTCTGCTAACGACATAGAAATTTTCAACAAGAAAGCTATTTACTTATACCTACGAGAGATAACTGGCTTAAATACAAAGCAAGTTGTCAGCAACCTTAATAGAATGCGTGTTAAATATGTAGTATTTAAGGAAAAGTGGGATGAGGGTGAAATGTGAAAGATCTTGAGACATACCTCGAAACAGCCATAGACAACGTTCAAAATGACCGAGAGGTCACCAGAGAGCTTCTGGACGACGTGATGCGTTACCTCGCTAAAGACGAACAGAGACACGCACAGGTCGGTGCGGTGGCTGCTAAGTATGTTGAGACGCTTCAGAGGAGCAACGAACAACTGGTTAAGATCGCCAGCCTCGTTCACAAGCAGCAGTCAGGCGATGTTGGCCTGTCTGACAAGGACAAGGCTGATATCTTCGATCTGTTGCAGGAGGAGGGCTGATGGCAACCGGGTTTCCTACAATAACCCCCGAACAAGTAAAAGAGTTTGTCGATGGACTTGGAGACTCGCTTGGGGTAGACGTAGCCGATCCGATCCTTAACCCTGGAATGATCATAGACAACCAAAAGGCGGTCTATGATGAACTGGTCAGCAATGCGTATGCAACAGACAAGTTCAAGAATGTCCTAAACTTCAAAGCCATTGTTCTTTGGAAACTCAAAACACAGTCAGAGTTTTCTTTATTTTCTGCTCTACGAAGTTTGCTTCCTTTCCTTAACAGCCAGGGCTCTGAATCGTCAATCTTCTTCATTTGCTACATACCAGAACTTCACGCCACAATGACAAACCCGCTTTATTTTGCTGGGGATCAACAGGAATACCTAAGGCGCATACTTCGGTTCCCATCTTTCCAAATAAGTTCTGTAGCGGACAAGACCAACAAAAGTTTGTTAGAAGAGTGCCAAGAGGGATCCGTGGTAAATGTCCGTTTCACTGACAGCAACAGAAGGCTTGGGTATGTAACAGAACTCGTAACAGAGGGAAACTGGTCAGAAGCGTTAAAGAATTCTGGAGTCTCTGATTCTTCACAGGTTTTTACCTCTGGGGATGCAGTCGTTTCCGAAGACGCGGTAGCTTTTTACAATAGGTTGAGATCATCCGGCGCTTTTCAGGGTTATAGTGATGCAATGCTTATGGCTTTGACAGCAAACGCACAAGCAGAGTCCAACTTCTACTCTAACGCCGCAGGAGACGCCAGGTCGCCAGGTAATAAAGACTATCCTAAGACAATCAGAACGGCCAACGGAACAAATGGAGCAGAAGCAAACTATTGTTCTTTCGGATACTTTCAGTTGAACATTTGCCCAGACACAGCAGAGGGCTCTTTGTTTATTGATTTTTTTGGTTTAGATAGGAACAACCCGCAAGAGGTGCTTGATGCAATTACGAACGAAGAAAAACAGTTTCAATTTATGGCGAACAGATTAACAAAAATCGGAACAATTTCTAAATACTTAACTCAAGAAGTCGCAGATGGTCTCAGTGAAGAAGAGACTGCCGCTTTCTACGGCGGACTTATCGCAAGAGACTTTGAGAGGTGCGCAGGGTGTGCAGACGGCGGCTCAAAAAATCAACAAAGACAAGAACTTGCAGCAGCACTCTACAGAGAGTTGAGACAAGAGAGCGAGGCTAACGCATAATGGGAAATAGAACAAGAAGTTATTCAAGATACACTCAAAATGTTGAAGAAGGTTTTGCAAATGCAGACTTTTCACAAGAAGTCTACACCGAAGAGCAACTACCAGTTCCTGAAACTTCTAAGAATCTTCTCCCCCCACCCGAGCAAGATGCTAGGATTGGTGAAGCAGGTTCTAGCGATACTCTCGATCCTTATGACGGGAGTCTGGAGCCCTTTGAAAATGCAGGCTTGCAGAACAAGAAACTCAAAGAAAAACTACCAGCCTACAATGCCTCGGACAGCGAGACAGTAACATCCGGCCAGAACAACACCCACATCATCCTCGGCAGGGATCGTTGGGGCGGTCCTGAGACGGGCTACGGTGGCTTAGGGCACACGCGAGCAGGTGCAATAGACATTGTGGTCGGCTTACAGGGCTGGAGCCCTGGTGAGGCTGGTAAGACCGGAGAGAGAGGTGAGTGGATCCCTGGTCGAGCAGATAAGAACTTTGGTTCACTTAACCGAGACATTTCACCGGGAGATGCAGCGCGAATCTACATTTCTCAAAGAGCCGACATTGATGATTATTTTGACATCTGCGATGGCTTCGTCGGACGTTCTTATTCTGACTCCGCGATCGCGATGAAGGCAGACTCAATCCGAGTTATTGCAAGAAAGGGAATCAAACTAGTAACGCAGAAGAACCCTCCAGGTCGAAACTCAATAAATGGTAAGATTGGGACAGTCTATGGAATCGACCTAATCGCCGGCAACAGAGACTTCAAGACTGGACTAGAAGGATTAACTATTGGAAATCCAGAGTTCCCCGGTGGGAGAGAAATAAACTACTTACAGCCGATTCCAAAAGGCGACAACCTACAAGAGTATCTTTCAAAACTTCACGACAATGTTCAGTTACTTAACAGTATTTTGTCTGGTCTTATTCAGATAACTTGGAACATCGCAGATAACACCATTAGTCCAGATGCGGTCATAGGTCCGCTATCTTTCGGAAGTTTCACTGTTCCGCCACCATCCGATTTCACAAATTGGTTTGAGTATGTTATTCTTTCACTAAAGCAGTGGTTCAAATTGTGGGCGACAAGACAAGAGATGCTTGCTTACAAAATTGACTATTTAGAACCTGTTGGCTCTCTATATATTAATAGCCGACACAATAGGACAAACTAATGACAATAAGAGTAAACAGAAGTGGCAGATCTGCCTATGAAGAGTTTGCAACAGAAGGCGAGTTAGAAGAACTTAGGAACTCTAACTTTAGTTTCGGCCAGGCTGGTCCGGCAATTGACCAAGCGGGGGCTGCTCTCGATGTTCAGCCGCCACCTGCTCCCCGCTCGCTGGGTCCAGATCCGTTCAGCCCTGTCCTAACCGAAGCCGCATTGGCAGAGGCTGGTCTCGATGTTGAACGTTTCAAATTTCTTGTTTGTGATCCACGCCCTGGCCTAGAAGAACCTGATCCTTGTCCTATTTGTCGTCCAAACCCGTTTGCCTATGTCCCAGATTATCGAATGATGGGCGAAGGCGAAACATTCTTTGACGGCAAAGACTGCACGCAATGCATCGTCTATACCTTTGATTCCCCGGCAGTCGAAGGCGGTGTTCCGATCGAGAAGTTTGAGAGAGACGGAAAGTTCATTAATGAACAGAAAGAGCGCGCTGTAAAATACGCTCTTGACCTATTCAATAAGTCTGAGTTCATCACTGTTTACACTTATATTGAGAAGCCGCCAAGAGTCGACAAGTTCAACATTCTTGGAGGAGCAGCAGTTGGTGCTGTCGTCGGTTCAGCAGGAGGCATCCCTGGCGCTGTCATCGGAGCCGGCATCGGTGGTGTCTTAGATTACATGATTCCTCCAAAGGTTCCTGGCTACGACTTGGAAACTAGAGAAGAGAATGTCGTCGATTCGCTCGTCGCTCTTGCAACAACAGAATATCATGTTCCAATCCAAAGAAAGTCTCGCACAAGACTTCTAATCAAGATCCCTGTCGAGGTTTTTGATCGCCTACCAGAGCGACTAGTCCAAGAGCCAGACACAGAGTTCGAAACAAAATTAGAAGTTACTTATCAAGGAAACCAGTTTGTCCCTACTCTACGTCGCATCTCCAAGGCTTTCAATGTCTACCACGGAGAGTCAAAGCGCTGGGCGACCTATGAAGGTGGACGTTTCGTTACAGCAACATCGTTCGCTGAATCTTCTAACAACTCAGACACAAGGGAGCGTGTTTACCTAAATCTTGAGAAAGAAGCAGATCAAATAGACATTTTTAGAGATGCAGTAAAAGACTGGATTACCAGGAAAGAAATCGGAATGTCTTTTAGTCCTCTACGACCAAACCGCGTTCCAGAGAAGATAACGTTCAAGTTCAAGAAAAAGGACAATAACCCGGAAGAGATCGAACTAAGACAAGTTGTCTTCAATAAGCCTGGCTGTGAAGATGTTACGATCGGAAAGAACGGGCGCTACAAGGGCCTTTTTAGAGAACTAAACGCATCCATAAAGAGGATCGACTCAAGGACTCTTTACTACATCGGTTCAGGCCCAGAAATAGACACAGATCTAACTGCAAGAACCCCCACGCCTTGGCTACAAGTCGTCACCGACTACACTTACCCGCCATTGGAAGTTCTTTACGGAAGCAACGGAAACACGATCTACGATCAGAACAGAATAGACAAGTGCCTTGTGAAGAACACGAGCGTTGATGAAGACTTCGACCAGTTGATGTCCGGCATTGAAGACACTGTTCTTGGCGCACCAGATGCGTTCTTGGAGGCTTTCTCTAGGGGTGACGACCCTCTCTCCTGTAACACGGAAGGAAACGCTTTAGAAAAGGCTGGGCAGGCGTTTGCAACGACACCTGAACGCGCTTCGCAGATCCTAAACGCTTCCATCGCCGAAGCAAAGAGGAAGGTCGCAGTAGACGATCCTTATCTCGCGATTGTCTTAGACGAGATCGGTGCAGCAGCAAAGGCAGCAAGGTCTTCTACAAACCAGTTCTTTTCGGAAGACGCAGTTGATTTAGGAGATGGCGTGACTGTCAGCAATGACAGCGGCCTGGAAAACACCCCAAAGAATAGAAGAGAGACCAGAAAAGCTTTTAGAGACTACTACCGAGACAACCAGAAAGGCTTTATGGCTCGCGTCAACGACCGCATTGGTTGGTGTGGTTGGCTCGCACTTATCAAAGCAGCCGCTGACTGTGTTGCCAAGGGTCTTGGAGAAGAGAGTTCAACAAAGGCTCTTGCAAAGGCTGCCTTTGGCGCAATGGACGACAACTACCTTGGAAGGTCTTTCCTTGGCCTCCCACCAGAAGAACAGCAACGCATTGCAGACAGGATCCAGTCAGAACTTGGCGACGTTCCTGCTCCTTGGGACATTGGTTACCAAGCAGGCAACTATGCAGGTGGCTCTTTCTCACTGAGAGAACGCAAACTTGCAAACCAAATAGCAGACGGGACATTACAGCCTGGGACTACTGAATATGAAGAGGCTGTTGCAGAGTTGAATTCTACTGGATTCAACGCCTTGCCAACGGCGGAACAATTAAAGCAAGCAGAGGCTATTGACAGCGGCGAAATCACTGGTTTTGAGGCCGAAAGAATAGGAGAAGAGCTTGCAGCGACAGGGTTCTTCGAGTTTGGTGTCCTAGAGTTTGAAGGCGAAAAAATCTATTCCATCGTCAGAACAACTGATTCAGAACAAGAACTCCTACAAAGACTAAGAGAGTTCAATCAAAACTTTGTCTTCGACAGCGAAAGTGTCGGCGGCTTTGGACTGGACTCGGAAGGCGAACTTGCTTTCAACCAACGAAACTCATCACAGGGTTCAGGCGGAACTTATGGTGAGGCCCTTGGTGATGTTCAAAAAGAGATCACCGATGCTTACCGCAGAGTGATCCTTGACACGGTTGGGGCCGACTCTCTGCTCCAGACAATGAATAGGATCCCAGGTGCTCCCATTGTCGCAAGACTTCTAAAGAACAGTCCTTGCAAAATCAACTCCCCGATCAAGGCGAACCCAAGACTTGACAACTTCCTAAACACTTTGGAGTTTGACATTTGTCAGTGGGATGTTGATCTGACGTTGCCAGTTTTCTCGACTGGCCCACTGGCTATTGGTGCCTTCTTACAGGATCTCACAACAAGACTTCTGCTTGCCTTAGTGAACACTATTATTGACACTGCTCTTGCTATTTTCGCGCAGATTCTAAAGTTCATCCTCGACAAACTACTTTCCCTTGCTTGTGAAACCCTCGGTGCTCTCGGCGCAAACCTTGCTGGCCTTGCTTCCGGCAACAACCAGTTCCTAAACCTTCTCCGCGAAAACCTTTGCCCAGAGGCGACAGAAGAGGATCTACTTGAGTCTCTAAAGAAGTTATTCTCGGTTCTTGGCGGCGACAACTACCCATGCTTGCAGGAACTCTCTAACCAAGAAATGGCAAACTTTATCGAAGACATGTCCCTCATGCTTACACAGGGACAACTTCTTCAACTCCTTGCTGGTGAGGCGAACGAGGAAACGATCAGGCTTGCCCTTGAGGTTGCAGCAACCAGCAACTCTCCTTGCATCCGTGACGTTTTCAGTGATCCAGGTTCTATTCAGAACTTCTTCCCAGCCCTCGGCACATTCATCCCAGACCTCGATCGCCTTCGCGATGTCATTGGAACAACCCCGGCGGCTCTACAACCCATTTACCCATGTGCTCCAGAAGTCCTAACAAGGATCGATGATCTACGCTGCGATCTTCTCGGTCAGAAGGGACTTACAAAGCGTCAATGCCGCGAAGAGTTAGACAAACTAAAGGATCAGGCGGTTCAGGATCTACAAGATCTCCTTGACCTCCTACAGAACGGCCCAATGTCTAACTTCCCTCCACTTAACAGCGAGCCTGGTTGTCCGCCAAATGGTTTCCTCCCAGCGGTTGATCCGTTCCTTGCAGATGCAAACTCACAGATTACAGGCATCCTATTTGATAAGGTTGAAGAGGCCCATCTAAGAGATCTTATGGGTAACATTAACTTTGCAACTGGTCATGGTGGAGTCTTAAATGCAGTTCTTTCAGACACGATGGGTCGAACGTTTAAGAAGCACAACTATGTTATTAGACACTTCGGGGCTCCATTAGCAGAAGATCTTGGATTCTTTGAAACCTACAGTGACAGCGCCATTCGTGAGCCTGGTTCAACTGGAAAGGGTAAGCCAATAGACATTTATGGCAATCAACTTACTGACGACGAAATTGGAAACTTTGCTAACTACTCAAGAGGAGGTTATCCTCCAACAGTCGGCGCTTGGCTTGCACAAAACTACAGAACATTTGAGCCAGAGTTCAAAACCGTCAATATTCCAGGCGGCTACGACAGTGTTGACGAGGCCCTAAGGGAACTTGAAAAGACAGAAAAGAAGAACAGAGAAAGAATCAAAGCACGAAAGAAGTACCTAAGGCTTTGGATCGATGAGTTCAACTTTGATAGAAGAAAGACCTGGCCAGAGAAATACCAAAGAGCAGCAGACGACCTACTAGTCGGTGCAGAAAGGGAAATCTTTGGGCCAGACCCGACAAAAGAGACGATGAAGCACGAGGTCAACTCTCCAGAACAGAGAGCGTTCAACGCGCTAAACGGAAAGAACATCAGTGTTGCCGGCGTTCTAACAGGAAACAAGGTTCCCAAGAAGTGGGACGACGACCTGAAGAGGAAGTTGAGAGACATCAAGATCGAAGGAAAGAGATTCGATCCCGAAGAGCATAAGTCTTTTGTCGACGCTTTCGGCAAAAAAGCAAGACTTATTCCGCTTCCAGACACTTCTTCCGCAGATGTTCGTTTGAAGTATGAGTCTTTCCCGGTTCAGAACAACAAGGGAGAGGATTTAGGTTCTCCTTACTCAGTTTCCGTGGAATATGATTACAACTTATTTGATGAAGACGGGGAGTTGATCAAGGATAATGTTTACAACCTCAAAGTTGTTGAAGAGATTAGAAGTATCAAGGGTGATCCTCTAAAGAAAAATGAAATAAAGAAGGTTGGGCCTGACCTACCTCCCGAGTCGATCCTTGGCGATGAGTACAGTTTCACAAGTTATAACCTTAAGATCAGAGGAACTGACGACCAAGATGTTGTAAGGCTTCTTGAAACGCTAGACGCTTCAAATGACATTCCAGATTCTTATCAGATAGAATATCTTTTCAGATATTTTGAAAGTATCTACCGAGAAGCAACAGACAGCACAGACAGGAGAATAAGAGAGGTTTCATCGGAGGCAGGGCTAAGAAGATACTTCAAGGGTCCAAAGTCACCAGATGAAAAAATAAATGTTTTTGACTCCATAAACTCTGGTTTCTTGCAAAGACTTTCTTACCTTATTTCAACCGGCCAAACTGGAAAGGGAAACAAGGGGCAAAAAGCACCTGAAGATTATGATGTTGGTAGAAGAAAAGAAAATCAAAACGAAGACAGAAGAAACAAAATCGATCTAAACCAGTTTTCAAAGGCGTTCAAGTTTGGCTATGACCCCTACAAGCAGCCAAAAATCACTTACATGGATGCTGAAAAGTATGGTGGTCTTCTTGGAAAAAGAGATCCTAAAAATGCTCCAAAGCCATTCTATGTCGAGGCCCGTCGATATGATGGTTGGATGGACATAGCGGACGCCCTTATCCCGGAGTTAGACGGGTGTGAACCATCTTCTAAGCCAATCTTTGAACTGTCCGATGTAAAAGAGATTGTTGACAACTTTACAAACACAGTCCCAAGAGACGAGCGCCTTCAAGGAGATCCGCTATGTGTGGTCGAAGCACCTTTTGACAGAATCTTAGCACCAGAAGATGCAGGCCGAATCGAAGGAGCAATCCGAGCAATAATCAGAATCTATGCTTTAGACGTATTTTTGCGAGCAGTTCCGGTGCTTACAGCTTTCGAAGTCAACAGCGTTAACTATGATAACCTTCTTGAATCTTTCATTGCAGAGAGAATGAGGCAAGGACTCTATGAAGACGGTGTTCGCCGCTCAAACGCCACAGACGAAGAATACTACTTCCGTTTCATTGAGCAAGTTGCTAATAACACAGTAAGAAAGATCGATGCCGGCCTCTTAACAAGAGAGAGCGAGCCAGGAGCAGCCGACGGAGACTTTAACGCAGCAGAAGAAGAGGCCCTTAATAGAATCATCAAAACCGTCAACGGCTACTACAGGCAGTTCGCCGGTCAACCAGAGACACTTTCCGATGTTGCCATCAAGACACAGGACGCATTCAAGAGACTCTTCTCTACACCAGCTTCAAGCAAGGTTATTCAGGTAGGCTCAGGAAGTTCCAGGTTCAGCAAGGTTCAGGCGAAGGCTGCTAAGAGGTTGGCATTTGAGCAGACACTGAGAGAAAATGAAGCAGACGCTCTTGTCCTCCTTGGTCCATACATCAGAGAGGAACTTGAGGCTCTAAAGACTAAGTTTGTTGGAACGCTACCCGCTCTTGTCACAAACGTGGATCACCTTTTCTGCGTAAACAACGAGTGGATCCGAGGGTCTGTCTTTGAAGGCGGCCCATTTGATGTCCAGTCAGATCCGAGAGACGGAACGACACACAACATCCAAAAGTTGAAGACCAACGGCGAACTTCGTCCAAAGCAGTTCAACCCTAACTTCAAGCGCTCCCAGCCAGACACGGAGTGGCCATTTGTTCTTGAAAAGTACATCAAGATCGAAGACAAGTCGCGACGAGTCCAAGGTGTTTCAAAGCGCGCAGAAAACCTTTACAATGTTGTCAACATTAAGGACTGGGATCGTTATGTCAAGGAAAAGAAGGCCGAGGGCCTAAGGGGCGACATTTCCGAGTTCTGGGGTGAGCCAACACCTTCTGGCGAGACCGAGTTCATCGAAAACCACAACCACACCTACGAAATCGATTTCAAGGGTAATGGAAGAACGTCAGTTCACACCGATGCTCTCGGAAACACTCACTATCACGAGATTGTAAATGGGGAAGTCCAGAGGTCAAGGTTAAATGCACAGGACAACGGACACGTTCACAACATTCCCGTCGAAGGCTGGAAGTTTGGTTTGAGAATCTGCTACATGCCGACAAAGGCGTCTCATGGGCCGTTTGTTGAAATGAACAGGGAACTCATAACACAAGAACAGATCATGAACAACAAGGCTTTCAGCGTAACAGGCAAGGAAGGCAACAATAGAGTTCTAATCCCGATCGCTTCCGCAGAACTCCCAATCCCAGATCAGGAGTTCACGAACTTTGACCCGAACTCTTACGATGTCTACTGTCTCATAGAAGAACTCGTAAAGACCCCAGAGTACAAGACATTATTCAAGTACATTTTCCCCATCCCAAGATACACCTCGCTACTCGCAGTTCACAGCACTATGTCATTCTTTGACGCAATCGGCAATAGTGGCTACCCAAGCGAGGGTGGAGACATGTGGGAAGTTGCCGGTGGAAGAAAAGGCAAGAAGTTTAGAAAGTGGGTTCGTGGACCGCAGGCTTTCAAGGATTCACGACAAAAAGCAAAGATTCTTTTCACAAGTCTTTACGAGTCGGCACAAGCCATCGACTTCGACGCTGGCAACCCAACTGACCCCGTAAGAGGTCCAGATTCTATTAGAGAACTAATTAGACCAAAGGTTAACTTTGAAGACGGCTTACGTTGGTGGGAGAGAGGAAGACTATTGAGTCGCCCGTTCAATAAGGACGGAGAGGAATGCGAATAAAGGAGGAGAATTATGGCAGAGGGACTATCCGTTGCACTACCACTTAGAATAGATCCAATTGACGGTGCTTATGGACTGAACAGGACACTAACCCAGGTAGCCGCACAGAACTTGCGAATGGTTATTCTGACTTCTCCAGGGGAAAGAATAATGTTTCCAGATTTTGGCGTTGGAGTAAGAAGATATTTATTCGAACAAAACACCAGTGCAACTTTAGGGTTGATACGAAGTAGAATAGAACAGCAGGTGTCGACATATCTTCCATACATTAGGATCCTTGATTTAAGCGTTGATAGCCCTGAAGTTGTTGGAGCAGTTGTCGAAACAGATAAGTCAACAGTTCTCATAAGAATTCGTTATTCAGTCCCGTCCGCCAATGTCGTTTCAGACTTAACTATTCCTGTTTCAAGTTAAGTTTTGTACTATTTATAACTGGAGAACCTTTTTATGGCTAAAAGAACATTTCCTATTGACTACACAAGTCGCGACTTTAGTTCTATCCGCGACGATCTCATAAACTACACAAAGAGATATTACCCTGATACTTTCAAGGATTTTAGTGAGGCATCTTTCGGTTCTCTAATGCTTGATACAGTCGCCTACGTCGGCGACATTATGTCTTTTTACCTTGATTATCAGGTAAATGAGTCCTTCCTTGATACTGCATCAGAATACGACAATGTTCTTCGCCTCGCAAGACAGGCGGGCTACAAATTTACAGGACCAAACTCCACAACAGGAATGGTCTCGGTCTATGCAGTAGTTCCGGCAAACTCAGTTGGTCTTGGGCCAAATAATGATTATTTGCCCATCTTAAAGAGAAACACAACCTTCTCTTCCACCTCGGGCGCAAGTTTCATTCTTTTAGAAGACATTCGTTTTGATGAACCTTCTAACGATGTCGTCGCAGCAAACATTGATGATGCAACAGGAAACCCATCAAGTTATGCTGTGAAAGCAATGGGCCAGGTCATTTCAGGCGAGTTTGGTGTAACAAATATTGACATTGGCGCTTTTGAGCGTTTTAAAAAGGTCCGCATAAGTGAACCAAATTTAGTTGAAATCATCAGTGTTTTTGATTCAGAGGGTCACGAATACTTTGAAGTCGAATATCTTTCACAAGATGTGGTCTACAAAGCAGTTCCGAACAGAGACGAAAACACCAGAGACAATGCCCCGTCTTTAATAAGACCTTTCAACGCAACACGTCGCTTTACAGTCACAAAAAATAGAAGAACGACAACCCTACAGTTTGGCTTCGGCTCGGACACAGAGATCGCAACACCTGGCCTTGCTGAGCCGTCAAACGTTGTTCTTCAAAGACAAGCAAAGAACTACGTTACAGACGCGATCTTCGATCCATCTGACCTTGTTGGGTCGGACAAATTGGGCATCGGGCCGGCAAACACAACTCTAACCATCACTTATCGCTTGAACACCTCGAACAACGCCAACGCAGCCATCGGAGCGGTCAACAGGATCACAAACTCTCTTGTTGAGTTCAATAATCCAAGCATAGCAAACAACTCAACAGCAAGAACAGTCGCTGCTTCCTTTGAGTGCTTCAACGAGGAGCCAATCGTCGGCTCTGTAAGGAACCCAAACGTTGAGGAAATAAGACAGCAGGCTTTAAACATCTTTCCAGCCCAGTCCCGCGCCGTCACTTCTACAGACTACGAAGCAATGGTTTACGCAATGCCAGGACACCTTGGGGCGGTAAAGCGCTGCCGTGTCCTAAGAGACCAGGACTCGATCAAACGAAATCTAAACGTCTACGTCATTTCCGAAGACACACAGGGCAAGTTGGTTCAGTCTAACTCCGCTTTGAAAGAAAACCTCAAAATCCATCTCAACCGCTACAGAATGATCAACGACACAGTTGACATCCTTGACGCCAAGATCGTCAACGTCGGCATCGAGTTTGAGGTTGTTGCCTCCGAAGAGATCAACAAGTTCGAAGTCCTTGACAATGCAACAACAGCGCTTATTGCTGCTTTCGGATCAAAGACAATGTTCATCGGCGAGCGTTTCTACATAACGGATGTTTTCACCGCCCTCAACAAAGTAAGAGGCGTGGCAGATACAGCGAAGGTCAAACTAGTTAGCAAGAGGGGAACGAACTACTCTTCTTCGACACTTAACATCGATCAGTTTATGTCCCTCGACGGACGCTACCTTTCAGTCCCCGACAACGTGATCCTTGAGATCAAGTTCCCAAGAATTGACATTAGAGGAACCGTAAGATAATGGCTATCAAAAGATACTACGCTTCAAAAGACAACACAATAACAAACGCCTTTGAAGAAAACCTATCAACTCGTGGGACAGACGCCAACATGGGCGCCGCCGACATCCTTGAGGTTTTCTCTATCTACGGCCAAGCATCTTCTGCCTCTGCTGAAGCGTCAAGGGCTCTAATCAAGTTTGACTGCACAGCCTCCACAAACTCGATCCAAGCAGACAGAACAGCAGGGGTCATTCCGGCAAGCGGCAGTGTCTCTTTTTACCTTCGCCTCTACAACGCCCCACACGGACAAACCTTACCAAAGTCTTACACGATGGATATTTCCGCAGTTTCCGGCTCTTGGACCGAGGGCACAGGTCTTGATATGGAACTCTACAAGGACAAGGGCTCGTCAAACTGGGTTTCATCTTCTGACGGCAACACCTGGACAACAGCCGGCGGCGACTATTTCACCGACACTTCCTCTTCTTTCACCGCTTCTTTTGACGACGGAACAGAGGACATAGAACTCGACATCACAACACTCGTCGAACAATGGCTTGACAGCGCCGGCAACGTTCTCGGATCTAAGGAAGATGAGGGTGTTGGCATCAAGATCTCAAGCGCCTACGAAACCGCAACTCGTTCCTACTACACCAAGAAGTTCTTTGCCCGAGGCACAGAGTTCTTTTTCAAAAAGCCCTGCATCGAGGCTCGCTGGAACTCCTCTGTCCAAGACGATCGAGGCAACTTCTACTATTCCAGTTCACTCGCAACTGCTGCCGAAAATCTACAGACGATCTACCTTTACAACTATTTCAGAGGTCGTCTCCGCAACATCCCAAGCATCGGAACCGGAGCCATTTATGTCAACCTTTATTCAGGTTCAACGGCACCAACTGGCTCAGCCATTACGCTTGTCGCTGACGGAACTTATGTCACATCCGATTCTCCAACCTTCGTAACCGGAGGCTGGGTCTCAACTGGCATTTATTCAGCATCTTTCGCTATGACTGCTGCATCTACGCCACTTGAAACCGTCTTTGATGTTTGGAACGACGGATCTGGAACACAGTTCTACACAGGTTCTTTCGAGCCAACAGTTCTTTCACCTTCTGCGGTTGCTCCGTCAGAAGAATATTTCATCTCAATAACAAATCTGCGCCAGTCCTACCGTAATGATGAAACGGCAAGGTTTAGAATTTACACTCGCCAAAAAGATTGGAACCCAACTATTTACACAAGAGCGGTGGCAACACCCGAAGTTCAAATAGCGGAGAGTGGTTCTTACGAAATTTATAGAGTGGTAGATGACCTCAAGGTCATTCCTTACGGGACAGGCAGCGATAACCAAACAGTAATGTCTTATGACGCCTCTGGTTCATACTTTGACTTAGATATGAGCATGTTTGAAACTGGCTACTCCTATGGAATAAAGCTTTCATTCTATAACCAAGATGTAGGAGCCTGGGTTGAACAGCCCGAAACATTCAAGTTTAAAGTGGAATCAAGGCAGAATAAATAATGAGCATCAGAAAACTTTTTGACTCAAATAAGCCGCAAACGGTCTTAGTTTCTACAAACCTCGAAGAAGAGGTTGTCAAAAACGCCCCGGAACTTGAGTCTGCGGACAATGTTAGAGAGCAGATCAAGCGCATCAACCGCTACATCCCGGCGGTTGACTTCTCCGATCCAGCAAACTTCGTCACTTACGGCTCGGCACAGTCCTATTACGAAGACGCCGTTTCCCGCATTTACCGTGAGTTTCCTTATGACGGCTCCGAGGAAGAAATAACTCGCTTCCACAACGAGTCAAATTACCTCGATCTCTACATTTTTGACAACCGCTACCCACGCACAACCGGTTATGCCATTTTCTCCTCTAACGGCTGGGGCACAGCAGGCTCGGCAGTCAGCGGCTGGGGCTCTTCCTCCGCACCCGAATATATTTCATTCGTAGGCGGCCCACACACCGCTTCTGGGGGCATGCCAGCCGGAACACTACACTACACCTTCACCGGCTCCAACTACTACGACACGGACATTTACGGCACTGACGGCACGCTTGCTCTTGACCGTGTTGGTTCCCGCGAGTCAAACCTAAACTACGATCTTTCCAAGGGCGTCTCCGTTGAGTTCTGGCTAAACAAGGACACTTGGCTTACCGCTTCTACCGAAAAAGAAGTCATTTTTGACCTTTGGAACGGCTCTGTTTCCTCCTCTGCCGGTTATGGTCGCTTCCTCCTCTACGTCACAGGCGCCACTGACGGTGCGGATCCGCTTTACCTTCACCTTGGATCCGGCTCCAACACAGCAGACATTAGCCTACTTTCCAGTGCCTACACAACCGCATCCATCGCTGACGGTGCTTGGCACCATTACGCCGTCACAGTTCAGTCAGGCTCTACGGGGCTCACAACAAAGGCTTACGTCGATGGCACACTAAACAAGACCACGACATCGGCTATTGACTTTGGAGCCGTCACAGGGTCGCTCAAGGCTTTCATAGGGGCATTGCAAACCGCTCCGTCCGGTGCTGCCTTCGCTGGCACAACGATGACCGGCTACGGCAAACTTTCTGGTTCTATTGACGAGTTCCGCTACTGGAAGTCCAAGCGAGACGAGAAAGACATCCAAAACAACTGGTGGACGCAGGTTCGCGGCGGGACAAATGAAGAGATCGCCAACGCAGAACTCGGTGTTTACTACAAGTTCAACGAGGGCATAACCAGCGTCACGGCGACTGACTCCGTTGTCCTCGACTATTCAGGCCGCATCACAAACGGAACCTGGGTTGGCTACCCTGGCTCCTCTGCTCGTTCCACAGGGTCCGCTATTGACTCCTCCACAGCAGTCGTTGCGGACACGGTAGAATACAAAGATCCGATTATTTACTCCACACACCCGGATGTGAGCGCACTTTACGACGAACTTTCTTCGTCCGGTAGCGTCCACGACTATGAAAACCAGGCAAGCATCAAGGACTCTATTCCGTCTTGGATCATCGATCAGGACGAAACACAGGGCTCAAACGAGGTTACGCGCCTCACACAGATCGTTGGTTCCTACTTCGACACACTAAACCTCCAGATCAAGGCACTTCCACACCTAACCGACAACACTTACCTAACTTCCAGCGCCAAGCCAACCCCATTTGCTCGCAACTTGCTTTCCTCCAAGGGCCTTGAAGTCCCAGAGATCTTCGTTGACGCTGACATCCTTGAGCGTTTTGCTAACAGAAGGTCAGACAGAGCCTACGAACTCGATCTAAACGAGGTCAAAAACCTCATTTACCAGAACATCTACAATAACCTTACTTACATCTACAAATCAAAGGGAACGGAAAAGGCGTTTAGAAACCTTATTCGCTGCTATGGCATCGGCGATGAAGTCGTTCAGTTCAACGCTTACGGCAACAACGCAGAGTTCAAGTTCGAGGACACAGACTACTCCACGATCACTCGCAAGAACTTTGTTGATTTCAACCACCCAGATCGTTTTGGTGGCATCGTTTACCAGAGTTCTTCTGCTACAAACTCCGAAACAACTGGCATTACACACGTCACAGGAACAGCCCGCTACCTTCCAAACACAGCCGAAGTAGAGGTTTTCTTCCCAAGAAAGTACGAGTTCAGCAACCCGCAGTATTTCCACACTCCGTTCCTAAGTTCTTCCATTTTTGGACACCACAACTCCCAGGGCGAGACAAACTTTGACTGGCTCACTACTGCTGCTGACGACAAGAACTTCCAACTTTACTTTGTTCGCACCTACCTAAACTCAAGAGATGGCTACTTCCAACTTCGGAACAGAACAGGAACACTAAACCTCACAAGTTCCGTTTACAGCAACGTCTACGACAACCAAAAGTGGAACTTTGCTGTCCGAATCAAACACGAAAAGTACCCTTACTCCAACGGTCTAACTGGTTCAGCGTCAGACACGCATATCCTCGAATGGTACGGCGTCAACACAGAGTTTGGTGTTGTCAAAAATGAGTTTGAAGTCACAGCAAGCGGTCTCGGAAACGAGTATCTTACCAACGATCGCCGCTATTACATCGGTGCAGACCGCACAAACTACTCCGGTTCCGTCGTCACAAACTCGGATGTCAAGGTTACATCCATTCGTCACTGGGCTTCCTACCTTGAAAACGAAGTCATCGTCGAACACGCAAAAGATCCTGCTAATGTCGGAACCAAGTTCCCAAGCAGAAATATCGCTTTCAACGCGGATTCAACAACTGCCGGCGTCGACAACCAGACTATTCCAAACATCGAGTCCCTCGCCATGCATTGGGACTTCGCACAGGTCACAGGAACAGACGCAGGTGGCGCTTTCACCGTTGAAGACGCCTCTTCTGGTTCAGTATCACTATTCTCTCGCTACTCCAACGACGGCAACCTTTCCAGAATTATCAATAGTCAGTACGCTGGCGTTGCCTACTTCCCGGCAGCACTTTCCTCCACAAGCGTCATCGATAAAGAATTCCTACCAACAAACCGTCAGCGTTTGCCCGAGGTCATAAACTCCGCAGATGCTGTCAATGTCCTTTCCAGGGACGATGAACTTTACCCAAGAGACGCTGCGCCTTCACAGATGTTCTTTGCTTTTGAGAAGAGCATGTATGGCATCGTTTCCCAGGAAATGGTTAACTACTTTGGAACGATCGTAGAGTTCAACAACCTCATCGGCGATGTTGTCAACAAGTATCGCGGAGACTACAAGGGTCTTCGCCTCCTTCGCCAACTCTTCTTTGAGAAGATCCAAAACAACCCAGACCTCGACAAGTTCATCGAATACTACAAGTGGATCGACAACTCCCTTGGCATCTTCCTCCAGCAACTCGTCCCCGCTTCTGCCGACGTTTCCGACGAAATTAGAACAGTCGTGGAAGACCACATCCTTTCTCGCTCCAAGTACGACCACAAATACCCGCAACTCGACTACAAGGGCAACGAGCGCTTTGGTGGTGACGAAGCCAAGTTGGAAGCCAGGGTCAAGGGCATCGAAGAACTTACTTACAACTGGGAGTTTGGCCACGCACCACTCAATAACCTACAAAGCACAAGCGGTCGTTGGTGGAAAGAAAGAGCCAAGCGAACCAACACAGCCTTTGGCACGGCAACAGCCATCGACACAGCCCGCCAAGACCTCAACGACATCATCCTAAGTTTTAACTCTGCTTCTGCCGAGGAGTTCAACCAGAGCACCGGCATCGGAAACACCTACTTCGGTTCCACTTACGCCCTACGCAACTTTGCGCAGACAACCAGAACAACGGTTCACCTAGACAAGAAGATCGGCGGTGGCTACAACTACCCACCAGGGCACAGGCCAGACGCGCTATTCTCTATTACAAAGCGTGGAACAGCCGGCGCAGATCTACTAACAGTATCTAAAGGCAACTTCCAAGACCTTGACATTGCTGAAACTGGCGAGCCCATCGTCACCATCAAACGCCGCTTTGACGATCCTCTCGGAACCGACAACCAGAACCAAAACGGCTACTCAACCGGCAAAAACAGCCTACCGGCTGTCCTTTACAGTTCCTCAGCCGGAACAACCGGTTACAGATCCGAGACTACTGGAATCGAGTTTGCCGGCTTCCACAACGACTCTTACGGACCAGAATACGATGTTCCGATGCAGGGTCCGTTCTCCGACGCCCATGTCGGCGGTTACAGGCATCGCCACGAAGATCTTACCGGAGATCCTACTCTAACCTCCTCTACAACCAGAGCCGAGGCTTGGTACAGAAACGGCGCGAACTACTCATCTGCTGACTACAACTTTACAAGACCCTCTGCTTCTCCACAGTACCGCAGAGGCGAAGGTGTCAAGCGCCCACTAAACATCGAAAACATCCAGCACAGGACCGGCTCCAACACGATCCGCATGGGCAACTTCGACAAGCGTTACGAAGTTGTTATGACAAACTCTCGCAGAACAAATAACTCCCAGTTTGTTAAGAACGAGGGCTTCTCTACCGCCTCTGTGACCTCCGATGTTCTCGGCTATGTCGAAGCCCTTGTGGACTATGCAAAGCCCGTCAGAGCACGCACAGAGCACGTCATCGTCAACCGTTTCTCTGCTCCCGGCGGCCCAGAGACTGCTGGTGACGCACAGGGTGGTGCGGGACTTGATTACGTTTCTTCCGAGTTGAGCCCTTACAACAACCTAAACTACAGAAATCTAACGATCCGCCAGCCTCTCCGCACACTCCTTACCGAGCGCTCCGAGCAGTTTGGTCTTCGTTCTGGTTCAGCGGTTTCAGCCCTGGACTACACAAACGTCACGGCAAGTTTCCACAAAATCAACAGAAACGGCATAAAGCAGTTGGAGTCAAGTTCTGCCGGCGGCATTGTGACTTCTTCGGTGTTCGACAACTACTATGTCCAGCACATGATCCCGCAGTCCGACTTCCAATACACTTGGATCACAGCGTCTTATGTCTCCACAGTCGGCGACATCTACGGCTACCTTCCTTACGACGGCTTGGCATCCTCCTCAACGGGGCTCATTAGCGCAATCAACTTTGTTAGTGGTAGTGAGATCACTATTGCTGGGAGTTTTGTTGATTTTGTCAATACCAACACAATAATTGTCGATCCAATAAATACCTCTGATTTTACAACAGGCTATTCACTTCCTACTGATGTTGATGAATATGTTCCTGGGACATCGCTCGGAGCCCAGCGGAGTAAAGTCTTGAATGGACTTGTTGCTCACCGTGGAGGAGTATACGGCTACAACACTTGGAAGCAACAGAGGGTTGGCGAAGGCAGGCTCCCACGCTACTTCCGCGAAAACAACATCTACACCCACACGCCAAAGGTCGGTGAACCAATAACAGTGACGACTCCTGGCGGAACAACAACGGTTCCAGTCAGAAATAGAGCAACCTTGGCTGTCACACAGTCCTCTGTCGACGTTGCATTTAGGCCACTTTCCTACAAACTCGTCGTCAAAACGGGCGAAAACGACAGAGGCGAAGACATAAACTCGATCGCAGTTGTCAAAGCAAGTTTCGGAAACAACCTTGCGTTCTTCGAAGACTCCGACTTCAACGAGGCGATCGGGGCACAAATAGATTTCAGAGACACGCCTTACAGAACTCTCCTAAACCTCTACGGCAGAAAGAACAACCAAAACTCTTCACTTCCGATCAAGCGTCTTTCAGAACTCCGCTACTCAGAAGTTGTTTACCCATCCAGGGCAAACATCTACAGAGACATCATCCGAGGTAGAACAAGTTTTGAAAACAACTTCTGGCGTGATGCTCGTGCAGATCGTGTTACCAAGGGTGAGGCGAAGAAGCCAACAAACGTTGCGCAAGTTACAGTAAGCCAAAGCGCATGGGCATTAGATGCGCACATCAATTTTGTTTCTATTGCAGACACAGTTTTTTCTGGCGGTTTAGCAAGAAACAACGAAGACGGTTACAAGCCAGGAGAATTGCAAAACCTTTATGTGCACTTCCACGCAGGCACTTCTTCAAACGCTCAGCCAGGCTTGCTTTATTCCAGAAAACAGATCTATCCCTTAACTAGTGCTGTGGCCCCTGTGTGGGGTATGGAGATTCCAGAGATTGCAGCGTCATCAGATCCAAACCTTTTGCAGCCGAAATCAATGTTCCGTGGTGAAGCCCTCTGGGAAGCTGCTGCACAAGCCGGTGCTTACGAAGGAACGTCAAGCACATTCGTTTCTTCCGCAGCCAACCCGTTCTACGACGACTACGAGGCTTACTTTGCCGACATCAGAAGCAAGGGCAAGGACTACTCCATCATTCCAGAGTTCAGGATCTCCGAGCACATTGACTTCTACGATGCAAACTCCGACGACTTCCTCAAAGAAAACCAGAAACTATTCTCCATTTTCGGAACACCAACCGCTTCAACAGTTCCGCAGAACAGTTCAGAGGCTGACTTCTTCAAGGTCTTTACAAACTCAGACTTTATGAAGCATTTTGAACTCATAAAGAACGACCACGAAAGAATCGCAGATCCACACGCCATCACCTTGAAGTGCAAGGCAATCAAGAAGTTTGTTCCTTACGACGGCTTCTACCCTGCTGAAAGAACAACGGAGATGGTAGAACAGTTTATTCAAGATTATTCTGGTTCTGTAAATAAGATCAGCGGCGAAAACTTAGGAGAGGATGCTTCATTGAGAACGGTCTTAAAGCCGCTCTTTGCACCGGGCATTCTTTACAACACTATCAAGTCAGGAATCGCTGTTGATTATCCAATTTTGCAACAAGGGTTAACCCAACAGATCGGCACTAATACTCCAAAAAGAGGAGTGACTTATGATGCAACTTCATTCACTGCACAGGTTAATGAATTTATCACATCTGCCTCTTTCGCCATTATGTCAAGCACAAAACCAGAAAGTAGAAATGCCGTTTCTAGAGTAGTCGACCACTCAAGAGGCTGGGATAAGAGAATCCCATTCGAAGCAATAATTGATCCAGACAACTACCTTGCAAGCGTAAGAGTTGCTGATGACGAACCAAGCAACTGGGCAAGAATAAGAAGTGTCGTGTCATTTGACGGAACTGGCGGTTCAAAATACAAAAAGATGATTAACAACTTCTTTGCTGAGAGTGTAAATTTCTTCTTACCAAACGGACAACTTACAACATTAGAGTCTCTACCGCAAAGAGAGTTCAAAACAGTGACTCCTGGAGTGCCATACGGAATGAGAATCAAGATGTGGCGCTCTATGGACCAGCCACGCCTATTCAGTGGTTCTTGGGGTGATTTTGAGGTTCCACAGAACACTCCAGAGTCTGGTTCTACCGAGTCAAGAGCAGCAAGAGAAACCTTCACGATGTATAGTCGACCAGGCGCATTTGGTGTTCCGTTGGCGCTCTATGCGAGCGGTAACCACAACTTATGGCCTGGTGCAGACACGGTTCCAGGCACAAAATATGACTTCTCACCAGCAAATGGAATTTATGGATCACACACACCGCCTTATTATGACGGTGAATGTTGGTTTGACATTATTTTCTGGCCCCGGGGCGTAGAAACAGCACTAGAGCCCTCTCCACCACAAGTCTTCCAGTTTAAGGCAGATGAAACTGGTGAACAATACAGACCAACTCTAGATGAGATATTCGCTTCTCCACACGAATCAATTTTTTATGTCAGCGGAACTCAAAACAACAATGTCCCACTCGCCGGCTCTTTTACAAGAAAATGGCGATATGATCAGGAAGCTCTTAAAAACATCGCTGGCTCTTCTTACCACGTCAAGTCTTTCACAGGCGGCGCCGCGACGGTTCCATACGTTGGGCCAGCCTCTGGCCCGTTTATGAACGAGTGGGCAATGCAGCTTGATTCTTGCCTCAACATTTTCCGTAAGAATGCACGAGGAAACAAGTGGTCTATTCAGACAAAATTTGAGACACCAATGCTCAACTTTAATCACGTCAGTACGGGAAGTAACACGTTGACCGTAACCGATGATGCCGATGCGAATTCTTGTATCCCAAGAGGTATGTGGCACCAGTTTGGTCGCCTACCACTTGACGGCGAGGGTGTTTATCTACAAATTACTGACATTCCGACGCAATGGCTTGAAACTCACCCAAGCGCTACGCTAGTTCCCGATCTGGCTGGAACTATTTCTTCACTAAATAAGAGCCCTTATGTGAACAATGAGTCTGATGTCGCAACATATTTCAACGGCTATACTCTTCCGATCGGAACAGTTTCAGATGATGGTTCGTCTACTAGTTACATTAGACCAGAAGTCCAATCTCTTGTAGACATCTGCGGCTTTAGCACCGATCCGGTTAGAATTGGTGAGATTCGCGATCGCAAGTTCCTGAGAGAAGCTGTTGTAGCCGTTCCATTCAAGATCGTTGACGGAGAAAGAAAATTCTACAGAACATTTGATCCGAGACGACCAGAATCACGCATTTCCGGCAAGAGTTACAGAAACCTTGTTGATGCGATGCAAAGATATGTTTTCCCACCGACATTCGACTTCGTAAACAACCCAGAAGTCACACCGGTCTCAATGTATGTCTTTGAGTTCAAACACGAACTTACAAAGGACGATCTTTCCAAGATCTGGCAGAACGTCACGCCAAACATTGGCACAGAAGCACAGGCTTCTTTCGCAACAATAAGCCACGAACTTCTCGCAAACGAACTGCTTGGAGATATTGAAGAGGCCAATGCAGCAACCGCTGCAAACATTCCTTACGACGATATGGATAACCAGATCCAGTGGATGGTTTTCAAGGTCAAGCAAAGAGCCCGCAGCGACTATTTTGAGGATGTTGAGAACAAGGGCCGCTCAATGCCGTTCTACACCTACAACTGGCCTTACGACTTCTGCTCCCTTGTTGAACTTGCACAACTTGAAGTTTCCATGGACTTCAAGAAAATCCCAGACACAAGAAAGGTTCGCGCCAAGCGCGTCGATCTACCTGACGAGTTGGCTCTCCTTGACAGAGGCGCAGGAGCAGGCCGCGAAGGTACATTTGTTGGAGATGTAAGTGTATTCGCAGAAACAAGTCTTCGTCCAGACCTTGAAGGTACTGGTCGTTCTACCGCAACCTTCAACCAGGGCGGCGATGTTGTTGAACGAGGAGGCCCAACAATTCTCGGACCAGGAGGCGTTGTGGACGCTGAAACTGCTGCCTCACAAACCGCCGGCGGGATTATGGATACTCTAGAAGGTGGCCGTTCTGGAATAGCAGGAGTTAGAAACGACACAGTTGGAGGACCACAAGGTCAAGCACCCGGCACAAACAACCTTGGTGGCATAGGCGACCAGGACATAGACGGATAAAGGACTAAAAAATGAAGTTTTTTGACTCAAAAGAAGAAGTTTTAGATGTCCAAATAACCAAGTATGGTCGTCATATGCTCTCACAGGGCAGGTGGAAGCCGACCTACTATGCGTTTTTTGACGAAGGCGTTATGTATGACGCAAACTATGCCGGCATTACAACCGAAAATAAGAACTCCGCAGAGTCAAGAATCCAAGAGGACACTCCTTACCTAACCACGCAAACCAACTTTACGGGCCGTGAAGAATATTTGTTTGATGGTGTGGGCGATATCCAAGACAGGATGAGACTCGGTGTTTATGAAAAACTAAATGTTATGCCACAAAGCCTCGGCACAACAACGCTCGAATCAACAAAGACACCCGCCTACAAGATCCGCTTCCTTGAAGGCAGGATCCAGAACCTTGAAAACTCCCTAACCGGCAATGTTCGCACGGCAAATACAGGTTCATCCACAATAACCAACTATTCCCAGCAACTTCTCAACATCCCACAGATCGATCTTGACGTTGAGTTCAAGATCTCCACAGAGGAAGTCGGCTCAACTCCAAAGTTTGAGTTCGATCCAGCACTGACACAGGGCAGGACTTACCCAGACAACTACCAAGTTTTCGTTGGACCGGATCAACTTCTTTTCATCATCGAAGAAGAGAACGCCTCTTTTGACCACGAGAACTTTGAGATCGAGATCTTCGAAATAAAAGACGAAACTGGCAACCTCGGCGAGCCAGTCCTCGAACAACTTTCTTTCATCAAGCCAGTTCAGACAGTTGTTGACAACAAACTTATTGACGAAAGAAGAGCACAAATAATGGCAGGTCGTCCAAATGGTCAACTTCCAGAACTGGATCCTACTTACGTTGAATATTTCTTTGATGTCAATGTCGATTCCGAGATCGATCAAAACATCATTTGTCGCTCTCTCAAGAAGGTCAAGTCCAAAGACCTATTCAACGACATTGAGGTTAACTGCCCAGACCTTAGAACAGTTATTAACACGAACATTTACGGCACCGATGCTCTATCCGATAACTGTCCAGATTATTAGAAAGAAACTATTTACACCATAGGACACTAATCGATGGCAACAAGAGTAGATTTTTCAAGCGTATTTGACACTGTTCTCCCAAATGTTTACATTAGGAACGTGTCGCTTGCACACGCAAGTTTGGCCGATCCAAGGCGAGGTGTCGAATACGACGACGATCAAAACTACGTCTTCGAAAAGAACGAGTTTGGTAAAAGGTTTTTTCCAAACTTGCCTCCACAAGATGTCCAACTCATAGCAGAGGGCAAGTTTTTAGAAGTCAAGGCACAGATCGTCATCAAGGACTACTACCGAGACAACCAGAAGAGCCTATGGTTTGAAAATGACGAGGTTCTAAACCTTCTAAAACTCCGCGTCCTCCTAAGCACCAAGGCACAACTAACAGACGATCTTCGAAATAGAGGTCTTACAGAGAAAAACATTGAAGACTCAAAGGCAGAAGGCGGCCTAAAAGAGCAGATCATCTCACTCAAAAAAGTCCATAAAACAAGCCTTATGGACTTTCAGAAGCAAGAAATAGACGGGAGAACGGTTTACACTCTTACTTACGATGTTTCTTTTAAGGTTTACCGTCCAAACCCAAGACATGTTGCTATGTTCGCAGGAACCTTTATGGATCTGAACGAATATGCCAGAACAAGAGAATCACTAGCACAGTCAAGGAGACGTTTCCTTTATGGCAACTTCGCTGGTCAACTGCTCGTAAATAAAGGCGAACGTCCACTAAACTCAAATGTTTTCATCCAACCTGACGGAAAAGCCTGGGCTGGACCGGTTCACTTCCAACAAGAAACAAACTCTTTTATGGCCGGTGCTTTCCACAGCAGTCAGCCACATCCCCGCCTCGAAAGAAAGGTTATTGGGAACACAACAACGCTTGACTACCGCCTCCTAGACGGAGCAGAGGAAGCAACAACCCTCCTCCGACCCTACACACCACGCAGTCGTCGAAGAAGAAAGGCTATGTCGAGGCAAGAAGACTTCAAAAAGATTATGAAGTCCGCTTACATTTCAGAGCCAGAATACTCAACAAACCGTTTGGGCGAAGTCTTTATGACTTTCCACATAAACTTTGACAAGATCATAAAAGAAAAGACACAGTTTGGCGCCATTGCAGTCAAAGCAGATCCAGATGCTCTAAATGATATTCGAGGTCTAACTGAAATAAAAACAGTCAAGGTTTACAGAAACAGGGTAAAGAAAGGTTTCATACCAGGAACGTCAAACCTTGTGGATTTTGAAGACAGAACAGAGCTTATTGCCGAAGCCACAGGCGCACAACTAGACGACGGTTTGAGTGTTCCGCTTGAAAAAACAGTCAACTCTTACGACGAAGAAGCAAGAAAGATCACAGTCGGCCAAATAAGAGAAATAGACTTGCAGTATCGAGGCGCAGTCGGCATTAGAACCTTTGGCGTTTCGGATCTCGAAATGGACAGAAAGACAGACGGCCTCTATTCTTATTCAGTTGAGTTTGAGATGGTCGATGGAACAAAGGTCTTTGCGGTGCAAGAGTTGGACAAACTCATCCAGGCCAAGAACCTAATGATCGAATACCGCGATATGGCCTCCAAACCAGACAACACCGACGAAGAGACTGGTCTATTCACAGACGCTTTCCGCACCAGGGTCAACGAACTTTATGATGAACTCGCCCCAAGGGAAGCAACTGGCAGAAACAGAAGGGAACGACGCCAGGCAATCCGCCAGAGTTTCGTCAACCTTCCTTGGAATAATGCTGTCGCGGCCTACATTGATGTTCTAGGCAACGCAACGGCTTTCAGCAACAGGAACATCGCCGGCCTCTCAACTCTTCTCTATTCGCTTGTCAGGCCCGACACGGGAAGTGTCGAAGGCATCAACACAGTGATCGGTCTAATGGAAGCACTCGAAGCAAAAATGTCGAGCGCTCTTGGAAGAAAGGCTGTCCTTGTCAATGAGGTTGATTACGGCGACAGAACCAGGGCTTACAAAGGAAAACTGCCACAGAGAGATCTATTCATAGAAAAAAGGTTCCAAAAGATTTTCAACAGCAATGTTCAAAAAGATGTTGGTTTTGACTTCCTTGGAGACCTTGGATCCCGAGAGAACGCGGGACACCTCGAAATAACTGTCCAAGATATAAGAGGTCGTTTCGCAGACGAGAACAGAAAGTATTTCATCACCTCAGGTCTTGGTGGTGACTCACTCTTGCCAGAGGGACTAACCAAGGGTTTAGATCTGGAACCAAACTTCTTCTCTTTCCTAACACCAGCAAGAGCAAGGATGGGCAAGGGCGTCTCTCTTTCCACTCTACAAAAAGGAAACTCCATTTTAGACAAGGGCCAGTTTGACGTTATTTCTACAACTCGTCTCGCGATGAACCCACGAGCAGCAGCACCGAACAAAAAACTTAACACACCAGCAGATCCGAGCAGCAACATAGGGGAACTCATGCCGCCTGTGAACTTCTCGGTTGGTTTCAACCCCACGCTTTCAAACTTGTCAGAGGAAGACTACACTATTTCCACAGCGATGTCTCCCATTATGGCTGCTGCCGGCATCTCTATTACGACACCTACTTTGGCAAATGCAGAGAGGCTTTCTTTCACTGCTCTAGACGGCCAGACAGAAGAAAAAGAAGATGGTGTTGATCCCAAGGAGATTCTAGGCGACAACACGAACTTCTCCATTGACCCCTTGCCCAAGAAGGATGTGGACGAAGAGGAAAATCTAACACCAGAACCAAAGCAGCAGTTCAACGAACTTGAAAAGATCTTTGTTGGTGCGATGGTCGATTCGGAAGACAGCCTTTTTGATGGCAAGAAGCGGGCAACTATTGAAAAAATCTCAAACCCAAGAAGGATCTTCTCCAAGGATTTAGAAGTGGATGATGATTCTACTGCAAAGCAGGCAAGATTCTACAACGGACTTCCAAACCAAATCAAGTCACTTTTCCTAACACAGACACCATTGGCGAGAGTTAACTGGGTAGAAAGATACAGACAAACGGGTGAAGATATTCTAACAAGCCCCTCTTTGGCCAACTTCCTCTATTACAACTACAAGCACATAAACCGCATAGAAGTTCTTGTAGGTTTTGAAAAGGACGATCGAGGCGAACTACAAATCTCCAGACCAAAATATGAAAGACTAACAAGAAGACTTCTACAAGCATCACGGACTTTTGCAAGACCTTTATTGTGTCGTATGACACCATATTCTAATGCGAGGCTTGGGATGAGAAAGAGCAAGAAGTTGAGTATGACGGAGTATGATGAAAACTTTGTCATCATCCCAGACACCTCGCCGACTACAAACGTCGATGAAATCGCAGCAGAGACAGAGGCAGAAATAGAAGACTTTATTACGGAACTTCTTCCAGAAGATCCGACAACAACAGAACAGGGCGACGAACTATTTAGAAGTGTCCTTGTCGATCGTTTGACTGAATATTCAGAACTAAACTCAACAGGCAAGCGCTCCCTGAAGGTCGAGGTCGATAGAAGAATAATGATGGACGAGATCCCACCAGAGTTCCAAACAAACCTAGTTGTCTACCAGCCAAGAAACGTCACAAGAATCGGAACAAGTTTTGGTGATGATGGACAACCAAGAAGAACAGTCGTGGAAAGCAACGCAAGAGCGGCCTTGCAGCGCAGAGCAACAGGCACACCAGCAAGAACACAGACAGCACGAACCACGAGAACACCAAGTACAGGCGGAACTAGCGGAGGCGGTTACTGATGTCGACAAAGAAGATCACTATTGTCAACGAAGAACTTTTAGCAAGAGACGCAAGTTCAGATTTAGTTCGCGACCTTCACGCAGGACGTTGGGGAGTTTTTACAGGTGAAGGCATCAAGTATTCCCCAATAACAGACACTGACATCAAAATAGAAACTACGATCCTACCTCCATCAAGAGGACCAATAGACGACAGGCCGATTTCTCCAGGTACTTACCAAGCCTTACGAAAGCATACAGAAATGGTTGAGTTGGTTCAGAACTTACCATTGGACGAAAGAAGAACACCAGAGGACAATGCAAACTGGATCAGCCAAGTCGAGGGCCTTGTAGACATTGGCGTCCCCCATTATGACTTTGCAACCACAATGATCACAGAGCCAGTCGAAGAAGAAACCCAAAACTCAACAACTGACGAAGGCTCCCTAAAGCAAGGCGCAACTTTCCACTACAACTTCTTTGATAGAGAGTATGAAGACGAACTTGCAACGATCACGCAGCACTATTTCATACCAAACGTCTACCAAGATGTAGACCGCTTGGAAGCCAGAACAGAGCCAGGGGAAGAACCAGAATACGCCCTCCGTGCCCCGTTCAAGAGAAAACTAATAAGAAACAGACGACGCCCCGTCCAAAGTCTTTCAACAGTCAATCAAATAGTTCCAGCCGAGAACGGTGGAAAGTTTAGAGATTATTCACCAGATTTCTACCCAATGCACGCCCAAGTGGTCGTAAACACAAAGAGCGTCGGAGGCCGAAAGATTTCTTTGGCCCTCAAAGACTGTGCTGCCGAGATCAACCTAACAAGAGACCTTGAAGGCGTTGCAACCCCAGGTGCTCCAAGTTCTATTGCGAGAGAAAACATAACACTCTCAAGCACGATCATCAATGCCGATGGTGTCAGAGAAACCTTTTCTGAAGACATCGATGCAATAAAGACTGTTAACCTTGCACTATGGGGAGACGAAGACGCTCCTGGTTGGGTCAACGCAAATCCGGTTCCACCAGAGTTTTCATTCATTGGACCAGAAACCTACTCCTCAGCACAGTCATTATTTGGCTTGCCGTCTCTATTGGGCGCAAATGTTGCTCACCTTTACGATCGCCTAAGTGAGATCGCAACAGAGCACGGCAGAACGATGCAAGACATTATGAATGGTGTTCCTGCCTATTCAGAAACTGTCTTGTTCAAGGTCGAAAAGTTCCTCGGCCCAGTTAGTTCTATCACGACTTCCACACCAATAAAGACGTTCCATTTCTCAAACGCTGGCAGTATTGACATTGATAAGATTGAAAAAAGAATAAAAGTTGTTGACACGCAGGTCAAGTACGGCGAAACCTATTCTTATGTTGTTACGGCTTATCAGGCAGTTGTTGGATCAGCGTATCAATACGCCAACCTTACTATTTTAGAAGAGTCGCGCCCAAGAAGAGCATCGGTCACGACAGCGATTGAGACCATAATAAAACTTGTTGAAATCCCTCTTTATGTCTCTACTGGCGCGATTTACGATTACCCACCACTTGCCCCACAGGTCGAGTTCCTACCACTAATCGGATCTCCAAGAAAGTTAAAACTACACTTCCAAATGTCTTCTGGTTTTGAGGACCAAGTTCCAATAGCACTTAACCAAGCAGATCAGGATATTTTTGATCAAATGGCGATCAACCAAGGGCGAACAGTTGGAGGTCCATTGACATTTGGTTCAGACAATGCACCGGTCGCTTATGAGATCTACAGGGTAAACGAACCACCAGTTAGTTATGATGACTTCAATCGCAGAAGAATAGCCAGAGTCTCCACTCTTTCAAGCGATGCAAAAACGACAAGACAAGCATCCTCTGCTGCCTTTGTTTTAAACCAGGCTTTAAACCGCAAGTTCTACTACATGTTCAGAACTGTTGATTACCACGGCGGACTCTCAAACCCAAGCCCGGTTTTTGAAATCGAACTCCTTGGAGATACAGGAGTTAGTTTCCCAGTTATTCGTGAATATGAGTTTGGGCAAATAAGCCCCAAAACAGAGACAAAGATGGCAAGAAAGTTCGTTCAAATAACACCTCGAATCACACAAGCCATCGTAAACGAAGAGATTTCAGGACTACTTAATCCAGACGGAACTCTTGGAAACGCAAGAAATAACAGAGAGATCGTTCTTGGAGTAGAAGACGAAGCTTTATTCGGGCAGGATGCCTCTACATCACACGCGATTCGCAGAGGCAAGAGATTCAAAATAAGATTTACCTCGAAGACGACAGGAAAGAAAGTCGATTTGAACGTTTCTTTCAAAACAAAACGAGTTCGAGGCGAGACAGAATAGCATAAAACATTTTCATTACACTATTTATTAGTGAAACCTTCAGGAGACAACGAATGGGATTCCTAGATAATTCAGGCGACATTATCTTAGACGCTGTTTTAACCGACACTGGTCGTATGAGATTAGCAAAGGGCGACGGAAGTTTTAAGATTGTAAAGTTTGCCCTTGGCGATGACGAGATCAACTACGAGATCTACAACAAGAACGATAGTAGAGGCTCGGCCTACTACGACCTAGAGGTGCTACAGACACCAGTCCTAGAGGCGTTCACCGATAACGCTGCTTCTATGAAGTCAAAGTTAATCTCTATTCCAAGAAACAACCTACTTTACCTTCCGATCGTCAAACTAAACACAACATTTGACTCTTCTACCGCGAAGCATTCTTCAGGCGACTTTCTCATTGCAGTCGATACTGAGACCGAGGATGAATTGTTCACAGATGCTTCTGGTGTCTCTATCGACGGCGTTCTCATGGGTGAGACACCAACCCGCTCTGGCAACCGCATTCGCCTCGACCAAGGACTAGACACAACTGAGATTTCGCCTGCTCGTGCTCTAGACCCGCTTCTACTTGAGACACAGTACGCCATCGAAATCGACAACCGTCTTGGAAGCATCGTTGAACAAACAGATGGTGTTAAAGCTTCTGTCTCCTTTGTTGATGATGATTCAATCGCCACCTACTACCTCTCAAGGGGCACAGACAACGAGTTCGTAATGGATATTCAGGACACCAGCGAAAACACTTCTGCTGGTTCTATCAAGGGTCCGAGAGGTACAAAGCTTGTCTTCAAGGTTCAGTCTTCACTTGAATTAAACACAAGTGATTATCTTTTTGATACCATAGGAACAACAGATTCCACAATTGCAAGTAAGTCTGGTGTTGCGGGGACAGTAAGCTTTAAAACAATCAAGTCCACTATTCGCGTAACCGGCGTGAATACTGGTTATCGTATCGACATTCCGGTCAAGTTCGTCAAGAAAGTATAAAGGATAGGATAACATAATGGCTACAACATTTAAGAATTTCTTAAGCAACGACCTAGCAAACACGAGAACGCTTCTCCACGAGGCTATCCCGATCACTGGTTCTATCGTTTCTGGAACTTACGCAAGCGACGGAAACATCAAGACCTACGGTCACGGTATGTTCAAGAGTGTCTACGACTACCCTTACCTATCCTCTTCTGCTAACCACATCTTCGACATCACCGCTGGATACGCCAACGCCTCTGCCCTTTCTGGCGCAAGCAACACGCAGAACGCCAAGAAGATCAATCTTTACAACCAGATGGCCCAGTATCTTGTCGGATACGACGACACAGGCAGCATCAAGCAGTTCACAATGCCAACAGACGGCACCGTAATGAATGACTGCTTCTTCGTCCCATTCGCCCGCCTTCTCTCCAAGGACGAGATCAAGAAGGGCTCTGTAACACTTGAGTTTGGCCTTTCTGCTTCCTATTCACAAGATGGGACAGCATTTGACAAGAGAGCCAAACTAATTGACTATTCCGGCTCCGATGGCTACTATGTTGATTCTCCTGCTGGCGAGTACGGTGTCCTTTATGGAACTTCTTCAGCCCTCGGCGGAGGCGCCGCGAGCTTCTTCGACGGAGAGACTCTAGGAAATGCTGCCACAATGCCAGCCATTGGCCTCATTTACTACCAGGCCGGAATCGCTGTTATTTCCAGTTCCCTATTCAACGACACGGCTGACGGTGGTGCTCTTAAGGCCGGTCTTGGAACTCTTGAGCTTGGTTCCGGTTTTGGACCATCCGGCTTCAATGCCATCACAGGCTCAACGCTTGACAACTTCTCTGCCGGCATTCTAAACCGAGTTTACAACGTTTCATTCAACAACACGACCGAGCTAAACTCAACTATCTACTTCTGCCGCGCAAGCCACAGCGACTTCAACTACAGTTCCAACCCGACTTACCTAAGTGGAAGCAAGATCCGCGTCAAGACTCGTTCAGAAGACGCCCCTGTTTCTTACATTACGACGGTTGGTCTTTATTCCGCAGACAACGAACTTCTTGCTGTCGCCAAACTTTCCGAGCCGCTTCGCAAAGATCCGACAAACGAGATTACACTTCGCGTAAGGCTAGACTACTAAGGGGGTGCTACGATGCCTCTCTACAAGTTTGGGGCGGGTGATGTTTTTTACAACCAGATAAAGGCACACCCAAGTAGTTCCTTCTTCGTTTACAACGGCAAGATCTATTACAACGACAAGGCAACGGAACCCGGCGCTAATGTAAGCAATGTCGGCGGTGTTCCAACTGGCCACGTCAGTCTTTATGAAATGAACGTTGACCGTGTTGCTGCGTCAACTGGTCGCTTCATCGGCGGCTCGTCTTCCATCTCAGGCGAGAACGTAGACGACACAGGACTTATTTACCCATTTGTCTACAAGGGCTTCGATAAGGTTGCTTTCAAAACCATAAAGCGAAGAAACTTCGTCCACGACTATTCAAACGGAGATGTGATAACAGGAAGTTATCAAATGTCTGCGTCCATCGTCCGCTCCTTCTACGACTCAGGAGACGGCTTCTTTGGCTCCAACCTAACAGGAAGCGCCATAAAGAACTCCCTTGACTATGCTGCCCGTTTGGGCCAACATTACATCTTCGCCTCTGGTGCTACGGAAGTCGTCAACCTTATTGACATTCCTTCTATTTTCTATGGATCTGAAATCAAAAAGGGCTCTGTTGTCCTTGACCTCTACATCACCGGCACACTTGCGGCAAGGCTAACGGACAAGTTCTACAATGGAGCCCTCGTCCAAGAGTCAGGCACCTACGCCTCAGCAAACGACGGCCAGATCGCAGGCGTCGTCCTCTACAACGAGGGTCTTATTCTTCTAACTGGATCCTGGGCTTTGGATGCCACGCTTGAATTAGAAGACAGAAACTACTTGGGAACAGACATAGTGTCTGACATCTCTTGGAAACATTTTGCTCTTGGTGCAAACTCTTTTTACAGCGCGTCTGTTTCCAACTCTTCTGCCTCTTATTCACTCAACTTCGCAGGAACAAACAAGATCCCAACGGTCACGATGTTGGCAAATGCTAACCGAGGCGAACTAAATTTCACAAACAACCCGACCTACATTGAATACGGCCAGATCCCCTACCACCCAACCACAGGCTCCAACTTCTACAAAGAGCAGCCGCTAACCATCAAAAACATCCACTCCTCCTCTTACACAGATCCAACTGGCTCTCTCAAAAAAACAACATACATCACCAAGATCGGCATTTATGACGAAGACAAGAAGCTCATTGGCATCGCCTCTGTTGCAAAGCCAGTGAAGAAACTTGAAGACCGAGACTTGACATTTAAACTAAAACTTGATATGTGATAGTATGCTTTTAGGTTTAGACATTTCAACAAGCATCACGGGCTACACTTTATTAAACGAAGACAAGATAGTCCTAAATGGTGCTTGGGACACAAGAAAGTTTAATGACTTTTTTGACAAAGCAAGATTCGTGCAAGAGGGTTTAGATGAGATTTTTAAGAAATATGGAAGCGAGATTGAATCAGTATATATTGAACAGTCGCTACAATCGTTCCGTTCAGGTTTCTCTTCTGCGAAAACAATTTCAACTCTTGCTCGTTTTAACGGCATCGTGTCTTGGCTTGTTTTTGATCAACTACAGATTAAGCCAGAATACATCGCGGCTACGTCTGCCAGGAAACTTTGTGGGATTAAAATACCCAAGGGCGAAAAGGCTAAACCAGTCGTCCTAAAATTTCTCCTTGACTCCGAGCCCCAGTTCAGCATAGAATACACTAGGCAGGGCAACCCAAAGCCAGAGTCCTACGACCGAGCGGACTCACTTGTTGTTGCCAAAGCGGGGGTTATATGCGAGAGGAAAAAGAGAAAATCATAAAGTCGGTTCTTGGCCGGAACTATTCATCCGGTAAAGAACTGCTTTTTCATTGCCCTTTCTGCAACCACCACAAGAAAAAGCTGTCCGTCAATGTCGACAAGGGTGTGTTCAAGTGTTGGATTTGTGACAAGTCCGGCTCCAGTCTTGGCTACCTTATTAATAAGTTTGGTTCAAGCAAGGACCGCGAGCATTGGAAGAAGTTTGAAACGTCTGTTGATGTATCTTCTTATGAAGACCTCTTCTCGCCCCCTGACGAGCCCGTGGAGCAACGCATCGACTTGCCCAAGGAGTTCGTCTCCCTAACAGGCAAGACGACCCACAAGGGCCATTTCCCCGCCCTACGCTACCTTAAAGAACGAGGCATCACCCGCGACGACATTATGCGGTGGAAGATCGGCTATTGCGCCGATGGCGAGTTTGCTGGAAGGATCATCATCCCATCTTTCAATAAGGACGGGTGGGTTGATTATTATGTTGCTCGCTCTTGGGGTTTTGAGTGGCCACGCTACAAGAACCCTCCCATCAGCCGAGACATTATTTTCAACGAACTTTACCTAAATTGGGACGAAGAAGTAGTTATTGTAGAAGGCGTTTTTGACGCAATAAAGGCTGGTAATGCTATTCCTCTACTTGGATCCACGCTTCGTGAGGGTTCTGTTATTTTTGAGGCCCTTGTTAAGAATAATGCAAGGGTTCTATTGGCTCTTGACGCTGACGCCCAAAGGAAGAGCCAATCGATCGCTCGCATCCTTTCTTTTTACGGAATAGAAACTTATGCTATTGATACGACTGGCTTTGAAGATGTTGGAGCGATGCCTAAAGACGAGTTCAAGGTTCGCAAGGAAAACGCTTCTTTTAATGGAAAAGACAACTATTTATTGGAGAAACTGCTTTCGATCTAAGGGAAGCGCAAAGGAGAAAGATTTATGAAGATCACAAAGTCAGAACTCAGAAAGATCATCAAGGAAGAGTTGGCAAACACACTTTCTGAAGTGGGCACCATTGAGCCTTATGTCGGCCCGCAACCGAAAAATAAGAGAAACTATGCAAAACTTCTAATGCGCATTGCTCCACTTGAGGGCTTGGGCGATCAGATCAGAAAGAAGCTTGGTTTTAACCAGAAAGAATATGAAAACTGCGCAGATCCGCGATACAAAACAAGATTCGTAGAAGGCGAACAGTGGGAATCCACCAAGGCAAAGGTTGGTCTTGCGCTTAGGCGTCTTCCTACTGCGGCCAAGCAGAGCATCATGTATGACGAGATCATGGGTCGTCTTGCCCAAGACAAGCTAGATCGTTGTGAAATCTATGATTTTACATCTGCTTTTGACGAACTATATGTTGAGTTAGAGGGCTTGGCAAAGGATGGAGATCTATGAAGATCACGAAGGCGCAACTTAGAAATTTTATCAAGGAAGAGTTAGCCTCCAATCTGTCAGAAGCCGATGTCCTTGACTTCCCAGGAGACAGGGTAAGTCCTGGTGCTTCCGGTGAAGGCGAAGGCGAGGTTGTCCCTCTTAAAAAGGACGAACCAGCCGGTCTTACTCTTACGGATAAAGAAATGGCAATAGGCGTCTATGGCATGGTTCTTGGCTTCCTTATTGGAACAAAGGCTCGTCGCGATGTTGATATTGAGGAGATCCAGGGTGGGAACCCAGAACTTTTCCAGGCGCTTATAAATGCCGTTGCGGCAGATCAGATCGCATTTGCACAAGACTGGATGAACATGCCCGAGGGCGAATTTAGAGCGAAGCATTTACCAGGCTTCTAAAGGAATAGAACTATGAAGATTACAAAGACACAACTCCGTCAGATCATCAAGGAAGAGCTTGACGCCACTATGGAAGAAGGAATGTTCGGAGATTTGGGTGCTAAAATCTCAGCCGGAATCAAAGAAATTCTTATGTTCCCTACTAATCTAGTAGCTGCTGGCATGTTGGTTTACCTTGACACTGTGGCACCAAGAAACGACATTGACATAAAAGAACTAGCAAATGATAACGCAGCGATGGACGCATTCCTTAAGAATCTCACTTCAGGTAATGGGAAAGCATTCGGCAGCCAGCTTGCAAAAGATTGGACAAACTCAAGAATGAGCAAAGATGAGATTATGTCTAAGTATTTCTCATCTAGTGAAGCTTGATCTCAACTGATCTAACAGACTAGTAAGGAAACAAGACTATGAAATTTACAAAGACACAACTCCGTCAGATCATCAAGGAAGAGTTAGAAACTCTACAAGAAGACGGACACGAAGATGTTTCTTCGGCAGTCAGAAAACTAAAGACCTCTATTGAGGACGCCACAGAGATCCTACAAGGTCTTCAAGCCCACCAGGGCGATCTTCCTTCTTGGTGGATGAGCAAGGTAACACTTGCTTCTGACTACCTAAACAAGTGCCGTGATTATTTTCTTGTTTCCGGCGAAGTGATGGAAGAAGAAGTCGTTGATGAAAAGATAGAAAAGGCTGACGGAGGTTATTTCGTGACCTCCAAGTCAGGGAAGCGTCTTTCAAAGAAGCCGCACGAAACAAAGAAAGCCGCCCTCGCTCAGTTGGGCGCTGTTGAAGCCAGCAAGGCAAGGAGAGGCAAATGAAAATAACAAAGACTAGACTAAAAGAGATCATCAAGGAAGAACTTGATATGATGAGCGAGGGCAGCGAAGTTGATGCGATCCTTGCTATGCTCGATCCAGAGACGCTTAGCGCCATTAAGATCGTCGCCCAGGCAGCAGGAAAGATGGCTCCTGGCGCTGCTGGTGTCGCTGCAACCACTTTTGCTGTGGATCAACTAAGGCAAGCGGTAAGCAAGATCAAGGGTGGCAAGCCCGAGGGTGAAGAAAACGCTTGACAAGCCCAGCCCCTTGTGCTACATTATAATAGTCTGAGGGGTTAGACTTTTGAAAATCGCGCATATCGCGGACAATAATAGGGCACATAGCGGACACAAAACTATTTACTATAGTAAGGAGTGTTTGCTATGGCTTTAATTTATATGGTTCTCTTTCCAAACGGCAAGAAGTATATTGGAAAGACTGAACGCGAGTTATCCGATCGCATGAAAGAACATAAACACCATTCCAAGAATTCAAATCGGCCCCTTTATAACGCAATAAGAAAATATGGTTGGGACAATTTGGAATGGATAGTGCTTGACAAGGACGACAATTTTGATTACATTAACAGTAGAGAAAGGGCTCTAATAGACGAGCACGGCTGCCTTAAGCGAGAAAATGGGTACAACTTGCGAGAAGGTGGAGACGGAGGTCGCCACGCCCAAGACACAAAAGATAAAATTTCTATTTCTAATGCTGGTGAGAAGAATGGTATGTTTGGCCGAAAAGCGTGGAATAGTGGAAAGAATTTATCTAAACAACACATAGAGAGACTGCGTGAAGCACACAAGGGGCAAATACCTTGGAACAAGGGAAAGAAGTTGCCACCAAAAGGCCCGCGAAACGAAGAAACAAAGAACAAAATAAGTAAAGCGAATAGTGGGGAGAATAACGGACAAGCAAAATTGACTTGTGAAAAAGTAATAGAGATAAGAGAAGCATATTCTAATGGCGGTTTAACTCAACGCCAATTGGCAGAAAAATATAGAGTATCTCAATCCGTAATAAACGGCATAGTAAATAATAAAACCTGGAGGAACTGTGGGGATTAGAGTTGCGCACCTGGCTGACACACATATACGGAATTACAAGTATCACAAAGAGTACCGAGTCATTTTTGACCAGATCTTTGACCGCTTACGAGAAGAGCAGGTCGATCTGATCGTCCATTGCGGAGACTTGGCTCACACAAAGACACAGTTGTCGCCAGAGTATTTTGACCTTGCGACACACTTCCTTAAGAACCTTGCCGACATTGCCCCAACCTACATCATTTTGGGCAACCACGACGGCAACCTTAAGAACGAACACCGACAGGACGCCATCACACCAATCGCAAATGCGTTGGCACACAACAACCTTCACCTTCTAAAGAACGCAGGCGAGGTTGTTGTTGGTGATGTTGCCCTAAATGTTCTTTCTGTCTTTGACGAAGACAACTGGGTGAAGCCATCCGATCCTTCCCGCATCAACATTGCCCTTTACCACGGCTCTGTTTCGGGTGTGAAGACGGACACGGGCTGGGTGATGGATCATGGCGACCATCCCATCAGCATCTTTGAGGGGCACGACTTTGTTCTTCTTGGCGACATTCATAAAACAAACCAGATCCTTGACGATGAGGGTCGGGTACGTTATTGCGGAAGCACGATCCAACAAGGGTTTGGTGAGACAAACGACAAGGGCTTCTTGCTTTGGAACATCCAGGGCAAAGATGACTTTACTTGCGAACACATCGCAATCGCAAACCCCAAGCCATTCATCACGATCATTCTAACCCCCACCGGTCGGATGCCAAAGGGCTTGAAAGTGCCAAGTGGTGCGCGTTTGCGTCTTGTTTCCAATAACAACTTGTCTCTTGAGACGATGCGAAAGGCTATTGAGGTCGCAAAGCATCGTTTCAAGCCCGATACCATTACCTTCCTCAACCGCGCAGCAGGGGAACGCGGGAATGTTGAGGAACTAACGGAAGGTCTTCAGCAAGATGACATGCGAGATCCAGCCATCCAAGAGGAGTTGATCCGCGAATATCTTACTGACTACCAAGTTGATGAAGAAATAATGAAGAGAGTTCTTGACCTCAACTCTACTCTTACAAAGAAGGCAGAGGAAGACGAGGAGATCTCAAGAAACATCAAGTGGCGAATCAACGAACTTGCTTGGTCAAACCTTTTCAACTACGGGGAAGACAACAGGATTGACTTTTCTCGCCTCAACGGCACCGTTGGCATCTTCGGCAAGAACTATTCAGGCAAGTCCTCCGTTATTGACACCTTGCTCTACACGCTCTACAACACCACATCAAAGAACGAGCGGAGAAATGTTAACATCATCAACCAGAATAAGACCGAGGGTGTAGGCGAGGTTTCCATTTCTATTGGCGACGACACCTATTATGTCCGTCGCGTCTCTACAAAGTACACAAAGCGTCTCAAGGGCGTGGAAACACTTGAGGCAAAGACCGATCTTGACTTTTACAAGATCGACGCAGATGGCGAAAGGATAAGTTTGAATGGACTCACAAGAATCGACACGGACAAAAACATCAGAAAAGTCTTCGGAACCATTGATGACTTTCTTCTTACTAGTTTGTCTAGCCAGTTGGACAGTCTTTCCTTTATTCGGGAGGGCAGCACAAAGAGGAAAGAGATCCTTGCGAAGTTCTTGGACTTGGAGATCTTTGAAAAGAAGTTCCGCTTGGCTAAGGAAGAAGCGGCAGACATGAAGGGCGCTCTTCGTCGCCTGGAAGGCAGGGAATACGACACCGAGTTGGAGGAGGCAAAGAAAGAACTGCGCCTCTCAGAAGCTAACTTGGAAGCCCAGACCCGCACTTGCCAGGAGATCGAAGGCATCATCGCTGACCTCCATAAGCAGAAGGGCGAGGTTGATGGAAAAATAGATTCCATCCCAGCAGAAATGATCGACATTGCCCAGGTCAAGGTGGACATTCGTCAAAAGCGAGTTGCCCTTACAACTGCACAAAAGAACCTTGAAGGCGACAAAAAGACCCTGAAAGATAAGAAGGCTTTGCTCGCAAAGATTACCGAGTTCGTTGAAAACTACGACATTGACGATCTAAAAAACAAAAAGACAGAAGCAAACAAGATCACTTTGACCCTCAACGGTCTCCAAAAAGACCTAACGATCCTTGAAGAAAAGGTTTCTTCCCTAAGCGACCCTGGTTTCCTCCGTGGCTGCAAGTGTCTCCACGAGGCAGAGAAGGCACAAGAGCAGAAGCCTAATGTAGAGGAAAAGATCAGCATCTTCACAACCGAACTGGAAGGTCTAAACCTCCCAGAAACAACCAAGAAGATCGACCAGCACGCCGCCCTTCTAACAAAGAAGAGCAACACCTCACAGGAAATAACAAAGACCGAACTTTCTATTGCTCGCAATCAAAACCTCATAAACCGCCTCGCCAACGAACTAACGGCTCTTATGGCAAAGGAGACGGCTTATGAAGAGAACAGGGAGGCCATTGAAAACTTGGAAGCCCTTATTGTAGAGCAAAAGACCATCGGATCGCTTATTTCCGGTAGGACAAGGGAACTAAACGGCTGCAAGACAAAGATCAATAACCTCAACCGTCAGGTCGGTTCTTTGGAGCAAAAGGTAGAAAACATCAAAGAGCAAAAGCAGGAGTTTATTGACCTCCGCGAGCAGTTCTCGGCTTATGACCTTTACATGCGTTGCATGCACCCAAACGGCATTGCTTACGATGTCATCAAAAAGAAGTTGCCCGTCATCAACCAAGAGATCGCAAAGGTCTTGGCAAACCTAACAAACTTTGAGGTCTTGTTTGAGGAGGACGGAAACAAGTTGGAGATCCTCATTAAGCATCCAGCCCACGAGCCACGACCGCTTTCTATGGCATCAGGCGCGGAAAAGACGATGGCTGCTATGGCTATTCGCCTTGCTTTCCTCTCCGTTTCCAACCTTCCAACCAGCGACATTATGGTTTTGGACGAGCCAGGAACAGCACTGGACGAAGACCATCTTCAGTCCTTTACCCAACTGTTAGACATGATCAAGGGCTATTTTAAGACTATTCTTCTCATTTCTCACCTTGATTCTCTCAAGGACATAGCAGACATGACCCTTGACATAACCAGAAAAAACGATTACGCTTTC
>Ga0208785_1000012_pt1 | contig 73989 bp, 72 predicted proteins | sample DEB08_DNA_2_FD_185499 | JGI IMG/M metagenome (GOLD analysis project Ga0208785, IMG submission 185499) | Aqueous microbial communities from the Delaware River and Bay under freshwater to marine salinity gradient to study organic matter... | ecosystem: Environmental > Aquatic > Marine > Coastal ...
GGGGATGAGGTCGTACTGATCGGCGCCGCTGGTGATGCTGCGATCACCGTTGAGGAGTGGGCCGAGTGGTCCAACACCATCGGTTACGAGGTGGTGTGCCGAATCGGGGGCCGGGTGCCGCGACGCAGCTCCGTGGGTGCGGTGGAACCACGCTCATAGCATCGGGTCCGATGTTGTTGCAGGCCCATTCGATCGCTGACACCCGCGCGATCGCGGCTGCGCTGGCTGCGTGGTTGCGATCCGGGGACATCGTCGTTCTGTCGGGGGAGATGGGTGCGGGCAAGACGGCATTCGCCCAAGGCGTCGGTACGGCGCTGGGGGTGGATCAGCCCTTGACGTCGCCCACGTTCACGCTGGTGAATTCGTACGACTGCGACCGCTTCACCCTGCATCATGCCGACCTCTATCGCTTGGAGCGCACCACCGAACTGGCAGATCTGGCGCTGGCCGAACTCGCGGAGTTCTCTGGCGTGGTCCTCATCGAGTGGGGCGAGGTAGCCGCTGACGCGTTGGGCGATCACCTGTGGGTTCATCTCGAGATCGACGATGTGGCAGCAGACCTCGATGCTGCAAGTGACGCCCCACCGGAGGGGCGCACGATCGAATGTGGTGCGGTCGGTCAACGGTGGGTCGGTCGGTGGGACCGTCTGCGTGCGGCCATGGAGGCAGCATGTTGATCCTTGCTCTTGAGACCGCCACCGAGTCGGTGGGGGTGGCGATCGGTACATCAGATGGCCCGATGGCCACCGTTGAGGTGGCACGCGGTCGGCGCCACACCGAGACCCTGGTCCCTGCGGTCGAGTTCGTCTGCCGCCAGGCCGATGTTGCCTTGGCCGAGGTCACCGCGGTCGCTGTCGACATCGGGCCCGGCCTGTTCACCGGCATGCGGGTCGGCATCGCGACTGCGAAGGCGTTCGCCATGGCTCTCGATGTGCCGATCGCCCCGGTCTCATCGCTCGACGTCCTCGCAGGCGGTGTTGGCGATACGGACCGGGTGGTCGTGCCGGTGGTCGATACCCGCAAGGGCGAAGTGGCATGGTCGATGGTGCGCACGGCGCACGGGCGCACCGAGCGATTGATGGAGCCGGCGATCGGTCCGGTCGAGGACCTCGTCGCCGACATGATGGCGCGGGATCAGCCGAGCGTGTGCGTTGGGGACGGCGCAGCGAGATACCGCGATGAGATCACCGCCGGGGTGAATTGCGAGGTCGCCGGCCCCGTGCATCCCTCGCCGGTGGCACTCTTGGCCGCGGCAGTGGGTATTGCCGCCGAGGAGGCCTTGTGCGCCCCCCATCTGGTCGAACCGATGTATCTGCGGGCACCGGACGCGACGATCAATTGGGCAACGCGGCAGGTGCGCCCATGAGGTTGCTCGGTGTGGGTGGCGCGGTGTGTGTGATCACTCCGATGCGCCGCCGGCACCTGCGGCGCGTGATGCGGATCGAATCGGTGACGTATGAACGGCATTGGACACGGTCGGTGTTCGAGAGCGAACTCGATCAGGTTGGGCGCGGTGGACGTCATTACGTGGTGGCGCGCATCGACGGCGACATCGTGGGGTATGGGGGCCTATGGGTGGTGGCCGGCGGCAGTGCCCCCACGGAGGCGCACATCACCAACATCGTTGTTGATGAGGCACATCGTCGCCGTGGTGTTGGGTTGGCGTTGATGTGTCACCTGGGGCGCGTGGCTCGTGCGGAGGGAGCAAGCGCGTGGACCCTTGAGGTGCGGGCCACAGCAACGGGAGCTCACGAGTTGTATCGCCGGTTCGGGTTCGCCCCCGCGGGCGTGCGTCGCGGCTATTACGAGAACGGGACCGATGCCGTGGTGATGTGGTGCCATGAACTTGGCGACGACGACTATGGACACCGACTTGATGCGCTCGATCCAAACCGGGGTGGACGATGAGCAATGACATGTCGATGAGCAATGACATGGCGGTGACGACGATGCGTGGCGGTGCGGGGCAGCTAGGTGTTGGTCCCGACACGTTGGTGCTCGGCATCGAGACCAGTTGTGATGAGACAGCGGCTGCACTGGTGCTCGGTGGCACCGACGTGGTGTCGTCGGTGGTGTCGAGCCAAATTGATCTTCATGCCGAATTCGGTGGCGTGGTGCCCGAAGTCGCATCGCGGGCACATCTCGAGTCGTTGAACCCGGTGGTGGAACGCGCCCTCGCCGACGCCGGTGTTGGCCCCGAGCGGGTGGACGCGGTGGCGTGCACTGTGGGCCCCGGTCTGATCGGTGCGCTTCTCGTGGGCGTGTCGGCTGCCAAGGCACTGTCGCTGGCGTGGGAGGTTCCCTTTGTGGGGGTCAACCATCTCGAAGCTCATCTGTACTCGTCGTTCCTCGACCACGGCGACATCGGGTTTCCGTTGGTGGTTCTATTGGTGTCGGGTGGGCACACGATGCTGATCGAGATGCGCGGTCACGGTGACTACCGCCTGCTGGGTCGCACCATCGATGATGCGGCCGGCGAGGCCTTCGACAAGGTGGCACGCTTTCTCGATCTCGGATATCCGGGTGGCCCGGCGATCGACGCTGCTGCCGAATTGGGTGACCCCGAGCACATTGCGTTCCCTCGAGCGATGATGCATGACGGTCTCGATATGAGCTTCAGCGGCCTGAAGACCGCGGTCACGAATCATGTGCGACGCCACCCCGATGTGGGTTCTGCCGATGTGGCGGCGTCGTTCCGCGCCGCGGTGGTGGATGTGCTGGTCGCCAAGACCCGCCGGGCGGCAGCCGAGGTCGACGCGGTGGGGATCGTGTTGGGTGGCGGTGTGGCTGCCAACGCCCTGTTGCGCACCGAGATGACAGCTGCGGGCGCTGCAGATGGCCGCACGGTGCTGTTGCCCAGCCGGGAGATGTGCACGGATAACGCAGCCATGATCGCCGCTGCTGGTTGGCATCGGCTCGGGGTCGACGGGCCGAGCCCTCTCGACATTGGTGCGTTCCCAACAATGCCGCTGGTGTCGTCCACGCCGGAGGCTCATCGTGGTTGAACGTCGGCCGTTGACCATTGCCGGCCACACACCGGCTGCGCCGGTCGTGCTCGCCCCGATGGCTGGGGTGACGAACCGAGCGTTCCGGTCGATCTGTCGGTCATTCGCACCGGGACTGGTGTACGTCAACGAGATGGTGATGGCCACCGCAGTGCTGCACCGCAATCCGAAGACCGAGACGATGATGGCCTTTGGTGACGATGAGCAGCCACGTTCGTTGCAGGTGTACGGCTCGGATCCCGCCGATCTGGCTCGGGCGGTGAGCCAGTTATGTGACGAGGGTCGAGTCGACCACATCGATCTCAATTTCGGCTGTCCCGCAGCGAAAGTCACCCGTCGGGGTGGAGGGGCGGCGGTACCGGCCCGGCCGGCGCTGCTACGTGCCATTGTCCGTGGTGCGGTGTCGGCAGCAGCGCCCTACGGGGTGCCGGTGACAGCGAAGTTCCGTATGGGCATCGATGATGACTGGCGCACCGATGTGCGCACCGGCTTGATCTGTGCCGACGAGGGGGCGCACTGGGTGGCATTGCATGCACGCACCGTTGCCCAGCACTATGCCGGTGATGCGCGCTGGACGGCGATTGCCGAGTTGCGCGCCGCCCTCGACGACGCCGGCCACGACATTCCGGTTCTTGGCAATGGCGACATCTGGGAAGCCACCGACGCGGTGGCGATGATGGACGCCACCGGGTGCGATGGCGTGGTCATCGGACGTGGGTGCTTGGGGCGTCCGTGGTTGTTCCTGGATCTGGTCACCGTGTTGTCAGGTGGTGACCCCCCGCCGTCGCGCACGCTGGGTGAGGTGGCTGCCACCATGTCGGCACATGCACGCGCACTGGTGGAGCACTTCGACGGTGCCGCGGTGCGCAGCACCGGTGAGGACCTCGCCATGCGCGATTTCCGGAAGCACTCTGGCTGGTATTTGAGCGGGTACCCGGTGGGTCCGGAGATGCGACGGCGCTTCTCGATGGTGAAAACGTTGTCCGAGTTCGAGGATCTGCTCGGCCAGTTGGATCCGCAGGCACGCTTGGTGGACGGTGGTGAGCGGATTCGTCGTGGCCATACCAATGGCCCGATCCGGCCGGCCTTGCCCGAGGGTTTCCGTGATGCTCCCGATGCCGACAGCGATATGAGCATTCCCGACGATGATCGGGCGATGGCGGTGTCGGGTGGCTGAGAACACCTCGGGTCGTCACGGTGCTGTCGCCGCGGAAGCATCTCGTGGCGGAGCTGCGCCGGATGCGCCAGTGGTGTTGGCCTCGGCGTCTCCTCGTCGGCGCGAGTTGCTGACATCGATGGGGGTCGGGTTCATCATCGATCCTGCTGATGTCGATGAGTCGGTGATCGGCGACGAGTCGGCCGTGGAGTATGTGGCCCGCGTGTCGGCGCTGAAAGCCCAGCGTATTGCGGACCGCCACCATGATGCGGTGGTGCTCGCGGCCGACACCACCGTTGACCTTGACGGGCGCATCATGGTCAAACCGGTCGATGCCGATGATGCAGTGGACATGTTGATGTCGTTGTCGGATCGTTGGCACCGCACCCACACGGGGGTGGTGGTGCGCCGTGGTGCGCAGGTGTGGTCGCAGGTGGTGACCACCGATGTCCGTTTCGTGCGCGTCACCCCCGAGGCTGTGCGCTGGTACGTCGATGGCGGGGAACCGCTTGACAAGGCGGGCGCCTATGCCGTGCAGGGCACCGGTGGAGTGTTCGTGGCAGAGATCTCCGGCAGCGTGAGCAACGTTGTGGGTCTTCCGCTAGCCGAGACCGCAGAATTGCTCCGCTGTGCTTGCGTGGTCGTCGCCGGCAGTTAGCACTCTCGCCCTCCGGTTGCTAATCACTGGGCTACGCCTCTAGCATTGGCACTCGCTCGGGCAGAGTGCCAACGCCCGGGTATTTCCACTGACATCCCACTGTTCACGCCAACGGAGGCATGCAACATGAACCTGAAGCCCCTCGACGACCGGATCGTGGTCAGGCCCGCAGAGGCCGAGACCCAGACCGCTTCCGGCCTGGTCATCCCTGACACCGCCAAGGAGAAGCCCCAGCAGGGTGAAGTCCTCGCGGTCGGCCCCGGCAAGCGCGCCGAGGCCAGCGGCGAACTGATCCCGCTCGACATCTCCGTCGGCGACACGGTGCTGTACTCAAAGTACGGCGGCACCGAGGTCACCGCCAATGGTGAAGACCTGCTCGTGCTCTCCAGCCGCGACGTGCTGGCCATCGTGGCGAAGTGAGGAATTGACACATGTCTAAGTTGCTCAAATTTGATGACGAAGCACGCCGCGCGCTCGAAGCCGGTGTGAACAAGCTGGCCGACGCGGTCAAGGTCACGCTCGGCCCCAAGGGCCGCAACGTGGTCCTCGACAAGAAGTTCGGTGCCCCCACGATCACCAACGACGGCGTATCCATCGCCAAGGAGATCGAACTCGAGGATGCCTTCGAGAACATGGGTGCCCAGCTCGTGAAGGAAGTGGCCACCAAGACCAACGATGTTGCCGGTGACGGCACCACTACCGCGACCGTTCTCGCCCAGGCGATGGTCGGTGTCGGCATGAAGAACGTGGCCGCGGGCGCCAACCCCATGGGTGTGAAGCGTGGTATCGAAGCCGCGGTCAAGGCTGCTGTTGATTCGATCTTGGCTCAGGCCAAGGACGTGGACGACAAGTCCGACATCGCCAGCGTTGCCACCATCTCGGCCGCAGATGCATCGATCGGTGAGGTCATCGCCGAGGCCATCGACAAAGTCGGCAAGGACGGTGTGGTCACCGTCGAGGAGTCGAATACTTTCGGCACCGAACTCGAGTTCACCGAGGGTATGCAGTTCGACAAGGGCTACCTGTCGCCGTACTTCGTGACCGACGCCGACCGCCAAGAAGCCGTGCTCGACGACGTCTACATCTTGTTCAACCAGGGCAAGATCTCGACGGTGCAGGCACTGCTGCCCGTGCTCGAAGGCGTGATGAAGACCGGCAAGCCGCTGGTGATCATCGCCGAGGACATCGAGGGCGAGGCCCTGGCCACACTGGTGGTCAACAAGATCCGTGGCACCTTCAACTCGTCGGCCGTGAAGGCCCCGGGCTTCGGTGACCGTCGCAAGGCGATGCTGCAGGACATGGCAACCCTCACCGGTGGCCAGGTCATCAGCGAGGACGTTGGCCTCAAGCTCGAGAACGCAACGCTCGACCTGCTCGGCACGGCCAAGCGCGTGATCATCACCAAGGACACCACCACCATCGTCGACGGTGGCGGGTCCTCCGAGGATGTGCAGGGACGTATCGCCCAGATCAAGACCGAGATCGATAACACCGACTCCGACTGGGATCGTGAGAAGCTCCAGGAGCGTCTCGCGAAGCTGGCCGGCGGTGTGGCCGTGATCAAGGTCGGCGCTGCCACCGAGGTGGAGCTCAAAGAGAAGAAGCACCGCATCGAGGACGCCGTGTCGGCGACCCGTGCAGCCATCGAGGAGGGTGTGGTCGCCGGTGGCGGTACCGCTCTGGTGCGCGCTCGTCCATCGGTGCAGTCCGTTGTCGAGTCGCTTTCAGGCGACGAGCAGACGGGTGCCCGTCTGGTGTACGAGGCACTGGTGGCGCCGGCGCGCAACATTGCGATGAACGCCGGCCTTGAGGGCTCGGTGATGGTCAAGGCCATTGAAGCTGAGTCCGGCACAGTCGGTTTGAACGCCGCGACTGGCGAGATGTGCGACCTGGTTAAGGCTGGCATCATTGACCCGGCCAAGGTGACCCGCGCGGCGCTGCAGAATGCGGCGTCAATCGCGGCACTGGTACTCACCACCGAGTGTGTCGTGGCCGACAAGCCCGAACCCGCCGCTCCCATGGGTGGCGGCGGCATGGACCCGATGGGGGGCATGGGCGGCATGATGTGACGTCCGTCGTCCATTGAGACGCCGATGGTGCCCGGGGCTGTGTGCCCCGGGCACCATTGTTTTTCAGGGTGGTCACATGGCAGCCGTGCGGGTCGCCTCGTAGGCTGGGAACATGTCGTTCGAGCGTCCCGCCCCCGATCTGAACAAGCTCGTTGCTGCCTGGGAGCAGTGGGAGACAGGTGAGCAGATGCCCGGCCGCGTGCTGGCCGATCTGAAGACGGCTGGAATGGCTGAGGTGCTCGCCGAACTGGTAGCCACCGGGTGGACCCCGGGCGCAGCCTCCTAACTCTGATGCGCGCCGTCGTGACCGCGTCGTGAGCGACTCGAGCCAGGTCACCTCTCCGTGCCGTCGTGGTGGCGCCCAGGTGGTGCCTCGTCCGGCGGTGATCGGCGAGGGCCCTCCGCCACCGTGGGCGACGGGTCCGGTCACCGGACTCGATGCGGTGCTCGCTCATGTTCGAGATGTAGAACGCCCGTTGGTGCCGGCCTTCGATGGGGCTCGTTCATCTGCTGTGCTGGTGCCGCTGCGTGTGGGCGTGCACGGCACTGAGGTGCTGCTCACACGACGTTCCCAGACCATGCGTCATCATCGGGGTGAGATCTCGTTTCCCGGTGGCCGTATGGACCCGGGGGAGACCCCGCTCGACACCGCTCTGCGTGAGGCGCATGAGGAGGTGGGCCTCGAACCTGATGCGGTGCGCGTCATCGGAGAGCTCGATCATTTGAACACGGTGGTGAGCCGGTCGTACATCGTGCCGAAGGTGGCCGTGGTGGACCCGGCGGCCGAGGTGCGGCCGATGACGGGCGAACTCGACCGCACCATGTGGGTGCCCCTCGACGAGTTGGTGGCTACGCACACGTACCACGGCGAGGTCTGGGGCGCCCCACCCACCGACCGCCTGTTGCACTTCTTCGAGTTGGTGGATGAGACGGTGTGGGGCGCGACGGGTCACATGTTGTTCGACCTATTGGCGCGACCGCACCGCTGAACCACACCCACTGAACGAGGCCCATCAGGCAACTGCCGGGGTGCTCAGCGGCGCACGCAGGCGTTAGCTGTGAGCGTGGATGTCATCCCACAGGGCATCGACGTGTTCCGCTGCGGTGGTGCGCGCCCCGATTGACACCCGCAGAAGCGACCGTCCGTCGACCTCGGTACGGGTGACGAGGTGGCGTCCGCTGGCGTTCACCGCCTCGATCAGTGCGTCGGTTGCGGCGTCACCATCGATATGGCTCAGGCAGACCAGTCCCAGCCGAGGTGGCGCGGCGATCTCGAGGCGTGGATGAGCCGCCACGCGTGCTGCGAGGTCGTTGGCAAGGCGCAGGTGGTGTCGGAGCATCTCGATGATGGGTTCCACACCGTCGAGGCGCAGCACGAAGAGAAGTTTTAGAGCGCGGAAACGTCGCCCGAGAGGGATCTGCCAGTCGCGATAGTCGATCGCGCCGCTGTCGGCGGCGGCTGAGCGTAGGTACGCGGGCAAGATGCTGAGCGCGCCGAGCATGGCGTGGCGGTCCACCGTCCAGAACAGCGTGCAGTCGAAATTGACCCCCATCCACTTGTGCGGATTCGTGCAATACGAGTCGGCGCGGTCAACGCCGTCGTTCACCCACCGTTGATCGGGGTCGAGGGCAGCGATGCCGGCCATGGCTGCATCGACGTGTAGCCATACACGATGTGTCCCCGCGCCGTCGACGGTGTCGATCGCGTCAGCGATGGCCGCCGTGGGGTCCATCGCGAGAGTGGAGGTGGTGCCGTGAGTACTGCACACGAAGAACGGCTGCAGCCCGGCGTCAACGTCGGCCGCCATCTGACGAGCAAGATCGGCCGGATCCATGGCGAGGTCGGCGTCGTGGGCCACGGTGCGGATGCGCTGCTCACCGATGCCCGCGATGCGCAGGCCTTTGTCGATTGAGGAGTGGGCCTGCGCGGTGCGGTAGGCCACGAGCCGGCTGGTATCACCGGTGTCGTTCACGGTGCCCTGCGTTGCGCGCCATCGTGCCGCGAGGATGGCGACCAGGGTGGCTTCGCTGGCGGAGCCCTGAATCACACCGCCACCCGTGGCGGTGTCGGACCGGAACGACCATGGCAGGTCCAAGAGGTCCAGCATCCAGTCGCACATCAACGTCTCGACCTCGGTGGCCGCCGGGGATGTCACCCAGCTCATGCCCTGCACACCGAGGCCGGCACTCAGCAGCTCGGCGAGGATGGAGGCGTAGGAGGTGTTCGCGGGGAAGTAGGCGAACCAGCCCGGATGTTGCCAGTGGCTGAGATTGGGAATGATCACCCGGTCGATGTCGGCCATCAGCGTGTCGAGGTCGGTTGTGGTGGTCGGTGCGGTTGGCGGAAGCGCTGCGTACACATCGCCGGGGGCAATGTCGGGAACGATGCGCTGCTCTCCAACGCTGTCCAGATAGGCCGCAATGCGGTCGACCATGGCGTGCCCGGCGGCACGGAACTCATCGGGCGTCATCACGCAGTGCTGTCGGGCTCGGCGGGGGAGTTGCTGGCGGCGAGGTTCTTGCGTGCACCGGCGACGACGCGCCAGCCGATGAAGGCAAGTCCACCAACCACTAGGGCAAATATGGCGGTCTGGCGCCACCCGCCACGCGCCTCGGAGCCGCATCCGGGCTTGGGAACCGCCGAGATGCATTCGCTGAGGTCGCGGTCGGTGGGTACGAAATCGTTCACGGTCACGGTGGTGACGTCCGTATCGGACCCGCCGTCGTCTTGAGCGGTCACGGCACCAACGGGGAGCATCGCGGCGATCAGGGCGGCCAATCCGACGAGGAGTCGGGCGGCGAACCGGCGGGGCTGACGGATCTGATGGGGGGCGGTGCGAGTGAAGACCACAACCGATGTCTACCATCGGTGTCGTGAGCACGGGCACCCCCACTACCGTCCAGCACGCTGAGGCGCTCGTCGTCGACTTCGGCGCGCAGTACGCACAGTTGATCGCACGCCGCGTGCGTGAACATCGGGTGCTGTCGCGCATCGTGCCGCATCGCATCACCGCCGATGAGGTGGCTGCCGCTGCGCCGGCCGCCATCGTGCTGTCGGGTGGCCCGAAGAGCGTGCACGTCGATGGTGCCCCCACCCTCGACCCGGCGATCTATGACCTCGGCATCCCCATCTTGGGTATCTGTTATGGCGCACAGTTGATCGCCGAGCAGCTCGGCGGCCGGGTGGGTCGCGGCATGAATGGCGAGTACGGACGTGCCGTGTTGGAACGCAGCACCACCGGGGGACTTCTCGGCGATACGCCGGGGACTCAGGACGTGTGGATGAGCCACTTCGATGCGATCGTGGAGGTGCCCGACGGGTTCACGGCAACGGCAGCTACCCCCGATGCACCGGTTGCCGTTCTCGAATCGCCGTCGCGACGGATCTGGGGCGTGCAGTATCACCCTGAGGTGGTGCATTCGCCCTTTGGCGCCGATGTGCTGCGTACCTTTTTGCACGACCTCGCGGCTATCACCCCCGACTGGGAGATGTCGTCGGTGATTGCCGAGCAGGTGGCTGAGATCCGCGCTCGCGTCGGTGACGGCCGAGCAATCTGTGGCTTGTCAGGCGGGGTCGACTCCTCCGTGGCCGCGGCGTTGGTGCATCGCGCGATCGGCGCTCAGCTCACCTGTGTGTATGTCGATACCGGTCTGATGCGCAAGGGCGAAAGCGAACAGGTCGTGGAGACCTTCCGTCGCAACATGGGTATCGAGTTGATCCATGTTGATGCGGGCGAGCGTTTCCTGTCGCGGCTGGCCGGGGTGACCGAACCCGAGGCCAAGCGCAAGGCGATCGGCGAGGAGTTCGTGCGGGTATTCGAAGAGCACACCGGTGGTCTCGTCGAGGCCACCTTCTTGGTGCAGGGAACCTTGTATCCCGACCTGATCGAGAGCGGTGGAGCCGACGGCACCGCCGAGGTGATCAAGAGCCACCACAATGTGGGCGGTCTGCCCGAGGACATGGACCTCGAACTGATCGAGCCGCTGCGCGACCTGTTCAAAGATGAGGTACGCGCCCTTGGCACCGAGCTGGGTCTGCCCGATGAGATGGTGTGGCGCCAGCCGTTCCCCGGCCCGGGCCTCGGCGTGCGGATCATCGGCGAGGTGACCGCCGAGCGGGTGGCGCTGTTGCAGGAGGCCGATGCCATCGTGCGCGCTGAAATCGCGGCCGCGGGACTCGAACGCGAGATCTGGCAGTCGTTTGCGGTGCTAGCCGATATTCGCTCGGTGGGGGTTATGGGTGATGAACGCACCTACGGTCATCCGATCATCATCCGCGCGGTGACCAGCGATGACGCGATGACCGCCGATTGGGCGCGGCTGCCGTACGACCTGTTGGAGCGGATGTCGCAGCGCATCATCAATGAGGTGCCGGGTATCAACCGCGTGGCCTACGACGTGACGTCGAAGCCGCCAGGCACCATTGAGTGGGAGTGATCGACTGGCCGTGAGCACCGCAGTGGGTGAGCAGGTAGGGGTCGGCGCGACCCGTCGCGCGCGAACGCTCGAGTGGTTAGGGGTGGTCTCGGCCATCGTCTACTCGTTGCTGGTTGCGGCGAATATCGGTGCCGAATTCGTTGGCTTCGCGTTGTTGATGGTGTCGTCGGTGGCCATCGGGGTATGGGCCCGGATCTGCCGTCATCGCGGGATCTTGTTGCTGCAGTTCTTCTATGCGACGGCGGCACTCATCGGCATGATCCGTTGGCTCTGATTCCCGTGCACGTCGTCGTCACCTGTTCGTAATACTCCGTTGTGGAGCGGTAACGTGGCGAGCACGATGTCGCGGATCGCTCCCACCCCCCATCGCCGTGTCGGCATCGCCGATGACCGGGCGTTGACGTTGCCCGCGGGTTCACGTCGCCTCGGCGGGGTGATTCTCGCCACGATGGCCGTGGTGATGGCGTTGATCTTGCCGCAGCAGGCTGCCGCGCAGTCCGTCGATGATCAGCGTCGCGAAGTGGAACGCATCGTCGACGAACTCGATCGGCTGCACGAACGCGCCGACATCTTGGCTGAGGACTACGCGGTGGCCGTCGACGACCAGCGCATGCTCACCGGCGATATCGCGATCGCCGAGGCGCGTGTCGCCGAGCGCCGTGCTGCCCTCGACGAGTTGCAGGGCGATCTCAGCGCCGTCGCGGTTCGGGCCTTCACCCGTTCGGGTACCGACGTGTTGGGACCGCTGCTGTCGAATCCGGCTGATTACACCGATGATCTGTCACGCGATCAGTACTCGCGGGTGGCGCTGAGCATCGGCACGGGCACCGGCGATGATCTCGGCGCTGCCATCACCGCCCTGCAGGCTGAACAGGCCGAACTCGACCGTTTGCGCGCCGAGTCGATCGCGCTCAGCGACGGCTTGTCGGCCCAACTCGACGAGGTGGAATCCAGCACCTCGGCCTACGAACGGGCGCGTTCCGATGCCGAAGCACGCCTCGGTGAACTGATTCGTGCCGAGGAGGAACGTCGATCCCAGGAGGCTTTTGAGCGTCTGCAGGCCGAACAGGCCGCGGCCGGGATCGACCTCAGTGGTCCCTCCAACCCGGGTGCAAGTGCCGAGGATGCGGCCTCGGCTGAATTCGTGGCCAACTATCCGGCGCCGTCGGGGATGGCCGGGGTGGCAGTACAGGCCGCACTCGGCCAGTTGGGTGTGCCCTACGTGTATGCCACAGCGCTGCCGGGGGTGTCATTTGATTGTTCCGGTTTGACCCATTGGGCGTGGGGCCAAGCTGGTGTGTACCTGCCACGCAATTCGCGTATGCAGGCCAACGCGCTGCCGCGGGTGCCGGTGGCCTCGGCCCAGCCCGGCGACCTGATCTTCTATTACTCACCGATCAGCCACGTTGGCATCTATCTCGGCAACGGTCAGTTGGTGCACGCACCAAACTCATCGACCGTGGTGAAGGTGTCGAATGTGAATTGGTCGAAGGTCGTCGCGGTCGGTCGGCCGGGCTGAGAGCACCGCGCGGCGGGCGGGTAGCGTCGGAGCGTGCCGACGACCGACATCCCCGGAATCGATCACGATCGCGTCAGCGACTGGCTGGTCGCCCACGTACCCGGTGCTACCGCACCGTTCGACTTCGTATTGATCGAGGGAGGGCGAAGCAACCTCACCTATCGCGTCACCGGTGGTGATGGCACCCGGTATGTGTTGCGCCGGCCTCCGCTCGGCCATGTGCTTGCCACCGCGCACGACATGGCGCGTGAGCACCGCATCATCTCCGCGGTGGGGTCGACCGGAGTGCCGGTGCCCACCACACTCGGCCTGTGCTCCGATGACGACGTGAACGGCGCGCCGTTCTACGTGATGTCGTTCGTCGACGGGGTAGTGCTCGACAGCCCCGACCTCGGTGCCACGGTTCCGGCTGCCACCCGGGTGTCGCTGTCACACCACCTGATCGATGTGTTGGCCGATCTGCACGCTGTTGACGTCGATGCGGTCGGCTTGGGTGACCTGGCGCGCCGCGATGGCTACGTCGAGCGTCAACTGCGGCGGTGGACCACTCAGTGGGAGAAGTCCAAGACCCGTGAGTTGCCGGTGGTCGATGAGGTAGCGCGCACCTTGGCCGCCGGTATCCCGACCCAGCAAGATGCCTGCATCGCCCACGGTGATTTCCGTTTCGGCAACTGCTTGGTGGACGTTGCGGGTGAGCAGGTGGCGGCGGTGCTCGACTGGGAGTTGTGCACGCTCGGCGATCCCCTCGCTGATCTCGGATATCTCGGTGTGTACTGGGCGGGGCCTGATGGGGTCAGCCGGCCGAACGACCCCACGGGTGCAGGTGGCTATCCGAGTCACGACGCCCTGGTGGAGCGCTACGCAGCGCGCACGGGTCGCGATGTGAGCCGTATCGACTACTACGTGGCGTTCTCGGCGTTCCGTCTCGCGGTGATCTCCGAGGGGGTATACGCCCGCTATGTGAATGGCGCCATGGGTGATGACATTGAGTCGTCGATGCTGGAGCACTTTCGCACCGGGGTGGAAGAACTCAGTGTGTCGGCACTCGAGCGACTGCGACGAGGGTCATGACGATGAGTGACGTTCTGGCTGGCTGGGACCGCGACAGTTTCACCGCCGCCGGACTGACGCATGACTGGTACCGCCGTGGCAGCGGACCGGCGGTGATCGTGGTGCACGAGTTGCCCGGAATTACGCCGCGCGTGGTCGCGTTTGCCGACGAACTCGTCGCCGCCGGCATGACGGTGGCGATGCCCGACCTCGTTGGCCGTGCCGGTCAGGCTCCGAGCCGTGGTGCATTGGCTGCGTCGCTGGCGAAGATATGTATCTCACGTGAGTTCAGTACGTGGGCGGTGGGGCGCACCTCGCCGGTGGTGGCATGGTTGCGTGCGCTCGGCACGGCACTGCATCGCGAGATCGGTGGTGTGGGTATCGGCGCGGTCGGCATGTGTTTCTCCGGTGGTTTCGCGCTGGCGATGATGGTCGACGACACCATGGTGGCGCCGGTGCTGTCGCAGCCGTCGCTGCCGTTACCCGTGGGCCCCGCGCGTAGTGCTGATCTCGGGCTCTCTCCCGATGATCGGCTGCAGGTGGCACGTCGTGCGGCCGATGGCTGTGGGGTGCTCGCGCTGCGTTATCGCGACGACCGAGCTGTGGGCACGCGATTCGACACGCTCAGCGAACTGCTCGGCGATGCGGTGGAGACCGTGGAACTCGACAGCCGGCGGTCATCGGATCACTCGGTTCTCACCGAGCAGCGCGACGAGGCTGCCGTCGCTCGCGTGGTGGAGTTCCTTCGCCAACGTCTCGACATCGCCTGAGGGCTCGCCGTGCGAGTATCCGATCGGTAGGTTGTTCGTATGTCGACAACCGATGCCATGACGTTCTCGGTTCCCGGTATGACATGTGGCCATTGCGAGGCTGCGGTCACCGCCGAAGTCGGCGCTCTCGATGGTGTGGTGAGCGTGCAGGTCGACCTCGATACGAAGATGGTGACGGTGGCCGGGTCGGGCCTCGATCGGGCCCGCATCGTGGCCTCGATCGACGAAGCCGGCTTCGATGTCGACTGACGCCGTTCTGACGGGTACCGACGCCGAACTCGACATCTCCGGGATGACCTGCGCCGCCTGTGCGGCGCGCATCGAACGGCGTCTGAACCGCACCGACGGTGTGTCGGCATCGGTGAACTACGCCACTGAGCGTGCTCGGGTTCGTTTCGACCCGCAGATGATCGACATCGCCGCGGTGATCGCTGCGGTCGAGCGCACCGGATACGGCGCTCGACTGTCCGGTAACGACACCGATGCCGCCGCCGACGCTCGGCTTGCCGACCTGCGTCGACGCCTCGTCGTGGCGGTGATCGGGGGAATACCGGTGCTCGTGTTGTCGATGGTGCCATCGACTCAGTTCGACGGATGGCAGTGGGTAGCACTCGTGCTCGCCACTCCGGTCACGTTGTGGTCTGCGTGGCCGTTCCACCGCGCAATGGCGGCAAACCTACGTCACCGTCAGGCCACGATGGACACGTTGGTCTCGGTGGGGGTGTCCGCGGCGTGGGCGTGGTCGCTGTGGGCCCTGGTGGCCACGCCGGCGGGCGATATCGGCATGACGATGTCGATGTCGTTCAGCATCACCGCCGATGAGGGCCACCACATCTATCTCGAGGTGGCGTCCACGGTCGTGGCCTTCATTCTCGCCGGCCGGTATTTCGAGGCGCGCGCGAAACGTCGTGCCGGTGACGCTCTTCGTTCGTTGATTGATCTGGGTGCAGCCGAGGTCACGCGGATTCGCGCTGATGGCAGCAGCGAACGCGTGGGGGTCGACTTGTTGGAGGTCGACGATGTGTTCATCGTGGCTCCCGGTGAGAAGGTGGCCACCGATGGTGTAGTGATCGATGGCGTGTCGGCGGTGGACATGTCGTTACTCACCGGGGAATCGATGCCGGTCGACGTTCGCGGCGGTGACGTTGTGGTTGGAGCAGCGGTGAACACCACGGGCGTGCTTCGGGTACGCGCCACGGGCGTGGGTGCCGATACTCGTCTCGCTCAGATGGCACGCCTCGTCGCCGACGCCCAGTCGGGGAAGGCGCCGGTGCAGCGCCTGGCGGATCAGGTCTCGGCGGTATTTGTTCCGGTGGTGATCGTGCTCGCCATCGTCACGGTGGTGGTGTGGGCAGTGGTGACAGGGTCGTGGGAACGGTCGTTCACCGCCGGTGTTGCTGTGCTGATCATTGCGTGCCCGTGTGCGCTCGGCTTGGCGACCCCCACCGCGTTGCTGGTGGGGACGGGTCGGGGTGCACAGATGGGCATCCTCATCAAAGGTCCTGAGGTATTGGAGTCGACGCGTTCAATCGACACTGTGGTTCTCGACAAGACCGGCACGATCACGACGGGTGTGATGACGGTGGTGGCCGTAGAGATGCGTCCCTCGTCGTTGTCGCCATCGGTCGCCGATGTCGTGATGTGGGCCGCAGCGGTTGAGGCACACAGCCTGCATCCGGTGGCGCGGGCCGTGGTCGATGCGCATCGGGCCACGGGTGCGACGGAGTTGGCCGCCACAGACGTCGTCGACCACCCCGGTGTTGGCGTCAGCGGAGTAGTCGACGGTCGGCGGATCGAGGTTCGGCGGTCTGCTGCGGACTCTTGGGCGGAGGCCGCGCCAGCGTCCACACTCGCTGAAGTCGTTGTCGACGACGAGATCGTCGGATTGATCGCGGTCGCCGACGCTGTGAAAGACACCGCCAAATCCGCGGTGGGGCGTCTCGCATCGATGGGCTTGTCCACGGTGCTGCTCACCGGTGATCGTGCCGAGGTGGCCAACGCCGTTGCGCAACAGGTCGGGATCACCACCGTTCACGCCGACGTCATGCCCGACGACAAACTGGCTGTGGTCACGGCGCTGCAGGCCGAGGGACATCGTGTCGCCATGGTGGGTGATGGGGTGAACGACGCCGCGGCCCTTGCGGCTGCGGATCTCGGCATCGCGATGGGCACCGGCACCGATGTCGCCAAACACGCAAGCGATCTCACCCTCGTTCGCTCCGACCCGTTGGCTGTGGCTGATGCCATCGATCTGTCGCGGCGCACCCTCTCGACGATCAGGGTGAACCTGTTCTGGGCGTTCGCCTACAACGTGGGAGCCATACCGCTCGCGATGACCGGCCGTCTGTCGCCGATGGTGGCTGGCGCGGCGATGGCCTTCTCGAGCGTGTTCGTGGTCAGCAACAGTCTGCGCTTGCGGCGCCGTCGCATCTCGACCACGCAGTAGCCGCTGCACGGACGCTTGGCTGGGGTGGGATGCATGTGTGAGAGCCCGAGCGCTGTGGCATCGTGTGGGTCATGAACAGTGCTGCCGACGCCGGGCTAAGCCGTCGGCATCTCGATGCCATCCGTAACGCATGGTCTGAGTTCGACGATGGTCGACGCATTGCCGACATCGTTGAACTGAGCGCGATGGTGTCGACGAACCGTGTGTACCGACTGGTTCTCGACGATGGCGCGGCGATCATCGCGAAGTCATCGAACTACGGCTCGTTCTTTTTATTTGCGGAGGATCACGACCGGTTGCACCGGTGTACGCGGTTGCTCTCGGGTGGGCCGTACGAGGACTTCATGGCCGGCATGTTGACCGCGGACGACCGTCCGTTCATCTTCTATGACGGTGAGATGTGGGTGGTGTTCTACACCGAGGTGGAGGTGCGCGACCGCCTGCCGGCCATTTTGAGCGAGGCGCAGGTCGACAACTTGGGCGCGGAGATTGCGCGCTTTCACCGAGCGACGCATTCGGTGGCACGCCTGTTGCCGCCCACATCGAAAACGGTCACCTCGGACGCGGTGAACCTGTTCGAGATGACAGCGAGTCGTCGCGCCGGTGAGGAACTGGGCCTCGATCCGTCACGGCTTGATCTGGTGCGGCGGCATACGCACCGGTTCTTGATGGCGGTGCATGAATCGGGTTATGACTACTGGCCGAAGATGCCGGTGCTGATCGATTGGAATCTGGGGAATTTCTCTGTGGAACCCGACCCCGGTGTGGCTGACGGAGCAGGTTTCCGGCTGTTCTCTCGTTGGGATTACGACTGGTTCCGCATCGAGACCCGACTGCTCGACTTCTATTTCTTGTCGCGGGTGTCGTCGCGCACCGGCGACCGAACCACGTTTTCCTACGGCGTGCACACCTTGTTCGAGCCTCGATTCCGTCGGTTCCTGCGGGCGTATCACGCCGTGTTCCCCCTCGCCGAGCGTGAGGTGCTGTTCTTAAAGGAGGCCTACCGGTTCTTCTTGTTGAACTATGTGGTGCGTGAAGGCCGGCACTTCTTCCGTGAGGACATCTGGCGGCACCTGCTGCGCGATGTGGTTGATCGCCACCTTCCCGATCTCGATCGGCACGACTTCTCGAGCCTGCTCGTAGAGATCGAGTCTGACGAGGCGTAGGGAAAATCCACAGGTCACAGTCGTGACTCGGCACCCGTAGCCAGCCGGCGGAGATTGCCGGCGTGGCGCACGAGAACCAGGGCACAGATGCCAACGGTGGCTGGCACTTCCCAGAGGTGACGGCCCACCGCCCATACGCCGACCGGCAACGCCGTGACCACGATGACCGACGCGATGGCAGCGGTATGAGTCAACCGCGACACCACGATCCAGGTGATGATGAGCACGAGGAACACCACGGGTGACAGCACCGCAAATGCGCCACCGCCGGTGGCGACACCTTTGCCGCCGCGGAAATTCCTGGTCGCAGGGAAGACATGGCCGAGAACAGCCGCGGCGCCGCCGGCGTAGGCCAAGGCGCGCCCGTCGATAGAGGGGTTACTGCCGGCACCGATGAGCAGGCTGGCCGCAGCTGGTAGGGCGCCCTTGGCCGCATCGAGAACAAATACCCAGATGCCGCGCCGCCAGCCGAGCACCCGGGCCACATTCGATGCTCCCGGATTGCCCGAACCGGCGGTGGTGATATCGACACCATTGGCGCGTGCGACCAACACCGCGCTGGGAAACGTCCCCACGATGTAGGCCGCGATGACGACCACGATCCAGATGGCGACCACCGCGGTGCTCGACAGGTCGCTCATGGCACCACTGCTGTTGCTCAGCGTCGTCCGAGCGTGACCGGCACGGCCGCGGCAGCAGCGCGGGCACGGGCACGTGAATGATCCTGATCGGGTCGCGGGGCGGTGGTGGCGGCCGCCAGAGCAGCTGCGCCGTGACCCGACACACACTCGGGATCCGGGCCGTCGAGGGGAAGCCCGGTGAAGAACTTGGCGGCCATGCAGCCGCCCTGACAGGCGTCGTAGGCCCCGCACGATGCGCAGGCCCCTGCGGATCCGGGTTCACGGAGTTCGGCGAAGAGCTCGCTGGAGTTCCACACGGAGGCGAAACCGCCGGGGTCGCGCACGTTTCCCGCCTTGAATTCGTCGTGGATAACGAATGGGCAGGCGTAGACATCGCCGACCGGGTCGATCAGGCAGACCACGCGCCCGGCGCCGCACAGGTTCAAGCCCGGCAGAGGGTCGCCGAGTGCGTTGAGATGGAAGAACGAGTCACCGGTGAGAACCCGGTCGCCTCGTTCGAGCAGCCAGTGGTAGAGGTCACGCTGCTGGGCGTCGGTGGGATGCAGCTGATGCCATGTGTCGGCACCTCGGCCGGCGGGACGCAGGCGGGTGATGCGCAACTGCGCGCCGTAACCGTCGGCGATGGCGAGCAAGTCATCGAGCTGGGTGACGTTCTCGCGGGTGACAACAACGGAGATCTTGAACTCGCCAAAGTCGGCCGCGGCAAGGGCATCCATGGCCCGTCGGGCAGTATCCCACGAGCCCTGGCCGCGGACGAGGTCGTTCGTGGCGGCATCGGCGCCGTCGATGCTGATCTGCACGTCGAGGTAGTCCATGGCGGCCAGCCGGCGGGCAGCGTCGGTGTCGATGTAGGTGCCGTTGGTCGAAAACTTCACGCCGACACCCGAGGTGGTCGCATGGTCGATGATGGGGAAGAAGTCGCGTCGCAGCATGGGTTCCCCGCCGCCGATGTTTACGTAGAACACCTGCATTCGCCGCAGTTCATCGATGACAGCGATGGCCTCGTCGGTGCTCAGTTCACGAGGGTCGCGTCGACCCGATGACGACAGGCAGTGCACACAGTCGAGATTGCAGGCATAGGTCAATTCCCATGTGAGACAGATCGGAGCATCGAGGCCACGCTTCATCTGGTCGGCCAGTTTGGTCATGAGCGGTCTTCCTCGCTGTCGCGGGTGATCACAATGCAGGCCTCGGCCAGATTCGCGACAGCGCGTTGAAACGGCCCACGAAGTGTCTCGGCGACGCCGAGAGCGTCCATCGTCGTGTCGAGATCGGCGTGCTCATGAAGGGCATGCACCACATCAACCAATTGCGGGTGGCGTAAGAACACCAGCCGACGGGTGTCGTAGTGGTACGCGAGGGCTCCGAAGGGTTCGGGTCGCACGGCGACGCTGGGGTGTAACCGCAGGGCGCCCAGGGTGGCGGTATGGACCGTCATGGTCCCGGCGGGCTCAGTACACCCCGCACATGCCGTCGATGGAGATCTCCTCGATCAGTTCGAGTTCGTCCTCGATGGTCTGTTCGGCGCCGGTGTCGGGGGCGTCGTCAACGCTGCCGTCGGTGATGGAGTTCTCGTGCGGTGCCATGGGTCGAGCGTAGCGAACCAATGGTCACCGTGGCGCCGTCGGGGTCGAGCGGCGCTGCGGGGAGGCGCACCGGTGTCCCCGTGGGGTACTGTGCGATGAGCACCGCAGGTGCGCGGCGGGGGTCGCCGTGGGTGTCACCCACGGGTCGTCGCAGACACGATCGACGGGGGTCGACCATGAGGACACGTGCAGCCATCCTCCACGAGCGGAACGCGCCGTGGAGTGTCGAAGAGATCGAACTCGACCCGCCACGCGCCGGCGAGGTGCTGGTGAAGATGTCGGCATCGGGTATGTGCCACTCCGATGAGCACCTGGTGACCGGTGACTTGGAGGGGGCCACTCCACCGCTGCCGATCATCGGCGGCCATGAGGGAGCCGGTGTGGTGCTCGAGGTGGGTGAGGGCGTGCGCGGCCTGGCTCCGGGTGACCATGTGGTGTTCGGCTTCATCCCGGCGTGTGGTCGTTGTGACTCGTGCGTGCAGGGCCATTCGAATCTGTGTGATGTGGGCGGCGAGTCGTTCCCGGCTGGCACGCAGATCACCGATGGAACGGCGCGGCATCACCTGCTCGATGGCACCGACCTCACGCTCATGTGCCTGCTCGGTACCTTCGCCGAACACACCGTGGTGAACGAGTCGTCGTGTGTGAAGATCGAACCGGACTGGCCGCTTGACAAGGCCTGCCTGCTGGGCTGCGGTGTGGTCACCGGTTGGGGCTCGGCGGTGTATGCCGCCGACGTGAAGCCCGGTGAATACGTGGCCGTTGTCGGCGCCGGTGGTATCGGGGCAAACGCGATTCAGGGCGCGAAGATGGCCGGCGCCCGCGCGGTGGTGGCCATCGACCCGGTGGAGTTCAAGCGTGAGAAGGCCATGGCATTCGGCGCGACGCACACGTACGCCTCCATTGCCGAGGCCCTCGAAAACATGGGCGAGAGCACATGGGGTCGTGGTTTCGACAAGGTGATCATGACCGCAGGTGTGGGCAACGGCGATGTGCTCGGCGAGGCGTTCTGGCTGGGCGCGAAGAAGTCGCGCACCGTCGTCACGAACATCCACCCTGTCGCCGAGCAGTCGATTGCGATCCCCGGGTCGTTCCTGACCCTGTTCGAAAAGGAACTGGTGGGGTCGCTGTTCGGGTCGGGCAACATCCGCCGTGACATTCCGCGCCTGATGGAGTTGTACACACAGGGCCAGTTGAACCTCGATGATCTGGTGACACGGACCTACTCGCTTGACCAGATCAATGAGGGCTACGACGCGATGCGCAACGGTGAGAACATCCGTGGCGTGATCGTGTTCGACTGAGTCGTCGCGATGCCGTCGCCGCCGGTCGCTGTCGTCGACCGTGCCCGTGAGATCGAATTGGTGCGCGCCGCCCTCGCTGCGGGGCGTCACGTGCTGCTCGAGGGGCCGCCGGGTACTGGCAAGTCGACACTGTTGCGCTCGATCGCCGCGGGTGATGGCGCCACATTCGAGTTCGTGGAGGGCACAGCTGAGCTGACCCCGGCGCGCCTGGTGGGGCATTTCGATCCGGCACGGGTGATGGCCGAGGGCTACGACCCGGATGTGTTCGTGGACGGACCACTGCTGCGCGCAGTGCGTGACGGTGCGCTGCTCTACATCGAAGAGATCAATCGGGTACCGGAAGAAACCCTGAATGTGCTCGTCACCGTGATGAGCGAGCGAGAGGTGACGGTGCCCCGACTTGGTCGGGTGCCCGCTGCGGCCGGGTTTCGTCTGGTGGCGGCGATGAATCCCTTCGACGCGATCGGCACGGCGCGCATTTCCGGCGCGGTGTACGACCGGGTGTGTCGTGTGGCGATGGGGTACCAGGACGCGCCCGCAGAGGAATCGATCGTGCTGGCTCAGGTGGCCATGGCGGGCGAGGACATCGTGCGGCGGGCGGTGGGTGTGGTGCGCGACACCCGCGATCACAGCGATCTGGTCACCGGGTCGTCGGTGCGCGGCGCAATCGATATGTGCGCTATCGCAGTGGAATTGGCCGGGCTGCGCGACACCGGCGTCTCGGATCCGGCGGTCACCCTTGATGCTGCATTGGTGGCACTGTCGGGCCGCGTACGACGTCGCGATGGGGTGTCGCGCAGCACCGAGGACATCATCTCGGAGTTGTGGCAGCGATGGTTCGTTGATCGGGCGCCGTCCGATGATGGTGGGGATCCGGCGGCGGGAAAAGCGCCGAGCCCGGCGGGGAGTCCGACGGGCTGAGTTCGGCGCCACCAGCAGCACATTCGGGTGCGCAGGCCCCACCGGGTCGTGCGGGAGTGTCGCGACGTGAACTCGCCGGGAACGAGACATTCGAGCGGGTATCACCCGAGGTGGGCGAGTTCGATGAGGGGGCCTTCGACGAGGCGATGGCCGCAGATCCGGATGCGGCGCTGGGCTTGTTGGCCACATTGACCGCAGCCGTCGATGAACGGTTGCGGGCACGAGCGCGGGAGGTGGCTCGCACGGTGATCATCGCTGCGGCGCGCAGCGGGGCGCCACGCCGCGGTCGTCCCGGACGATTGGTGTCGGCTCCATTGGCCCCGGGCGGTGACCTTGACGTGGATGCTGCCGTGGAGGCACGGGTCGCCGCCGGCGGTGGGATACCCGCGGTGGAGGATCTCCGGGTGATCGAATGGGAACGCCCCGATCTGTCGTTGTGCCTACTGGTTGATCGTTCGGGGTCGATGCGTGGTGACGCGCTGGCGACCGCTGCGATGGCGGCTGCCGCCGTGGCGTTGCGGGCCACGGGCGAGCATGCCGTTGTGGCCTTCGCCAACGATGTGGAGGTACTTCGCCCGATGGCTCCCGCGGCGCCCGCTCCCGATGGTGGCGCAGCACTGGTCGATGCGGTCCTTGGCCTCCGCGGGCATGGCACAACCGATGTCGCGGCGGCGCTGCTGGCGTGTGCTCAGCAACTCGGCCGCTCACGTGCGGGTCGTCGGGTGGGCATCGTGTTGTCGGATTGTCGATCGACGGAACCCGGCGATGTTGTGGCCGCGGCCGCGTCGGTGGACGAATTGGTGATCATCGCGCCGCGCGACGACGATGCGGCGGCGCGAGAATTGGCTGCGGCGACGGGTGCGCGCGTGGCCACGTGGGCGGGACCGTCAGAGATTCCGGCCGTGCTACGCGACGTGGTGGGGTAAGCCGTCAGTGGCTGTGCGTGGGTGTGAACGTTGCCGGCTCAGTCGCACAGCACAGAGGCGTCGGGCACCCAGCCAATGGTGTTGTCGTCGGGGCTCGCGCTGTCGGCGTCGTCCTGGTTGATCCAGCGGCTGATCGTTGCCGACTCGCCGGCGGGTGTACGCAAGTCATCGCCAACTGCGGGCTCGGTACTAGTGGGTTCATCGGTAGCCGTGTCGTCAGTGGTCACGTTGTCGGTCACGGCATTGTCACCGGTTTCATCATCGGATGCTGCGTCGCTGGTTGTGGTGGTGACATCAGCGGTCGTGGTCGAGGTGGCATCGTCGATCTCGCTCAGGCGGATGGGCGAGCCTTCGATTGTTGCGTCACCTTGGAAGATGTCCAAGATGTCTTCCATCTCATTGCCACGCAGTAGTGGAATCAGCACGGCCTGACCACCGACCGAACGCCCGGTCGCGGTGATCTGATACGACCCGATGGCACCGATGTCGATGCGGCGCAGCACGTTGGCGAATTCGAGCATTTCGGTGATCGACAGATCGTCGTCGGTGACGACATAGTCACGATTCGATTCGATGAGCGCGGCGGCGACGGATGGTTGTGACAGCCCACCGGCCACCGTCTTCGACAGTGTGCGGCGCAGAAAGTCTTGCTGGCGGCGGATGCGGCCGTAGTCCGATGTCGGGTCGATGACCCAGTCGCCAGAACCGGCCGGGTTTTCATATTCGAGATATCGCGAACGAACGTATGCAAGGGCGTCGTCACCGTCGAGGTTCACGCATCCGGTGGCACCGATCGACAGGCCGGTGCCGCGATCGCGAAGGGGATAGGTCAGTGGGATGCCCACGCCACCGACCGCGTCGACCAGGGTCTTGAAGGCGCAGAAGTCGATTTGCACGTAGTGGTCGGTCTCGATCCCGAAGTTGTTGCGAATCGTGTTGATCAGACGGTTCGGATCGGCAGGGTCGAAGGCTTGGTTGATGCGACCCTGCCGACCACCATCGAGACGCACGTAAAGATCGCGTTGCATCGACAGCGCGGCGGTGGCGCCGGTGTCGGGGTTGATGCGCCACATCATGATGACGTCGGCGCGTTCCCCGAAGCCTTCGCGGCCGAGGATGAAGGGTGCGTAGGGCGAGTCGGGGTCGATGCAGGCGTTGTTGTCGGTGCCGACCAACAAGAAGTTCGCCGCATCGGGTTCAGCTAGGCCATCGGTGACGATGGCCGCTGGCTCTGGGCTGTCGGGCAGCACTGACGCGGTGTCGTCATCGGGGCTGTCACCGGTATCTGCGAGGCCGTCGGTGTCGGGCAGTGGGGTGATGCTGTCGTCGATCTCGACGAGTTGGCGTTGTGACAGCAACCAATGGCCGGTGGTGAGCGCAGCGGCTGAGATGAACGAGGCGAGGGCCACGACGATGGCACCGGTGATGACCAGGCGCTGCGGCCAGGTGCGTCGCGTAGGTGGTCGTGTCGTGGGGGTCATCGAAGCGCTTGTGGGTCGGCCTACGTACGGTGGCGGACGTGAGGCTCAGTGTCGGTGATCATGATGCCACTGGCGCCAAGGTGACCTGACACGACAGGTCATCACCGGCGATCAGAACCAGTTCGGTGATCGACCCGGCGTTGCACAGGTCGCCCTGGCCTGCGCTGAGCGCGGCACGAACGGCATCGGTCGCATCGGCGGCAGCAACGTTCACTCGCTCGGCAACGGCGCGTTGGCTCACCTTGGCTTCAGTTTTTGCGCGGCGCACCTGGGCCAGCACCTCGAGAACCGGGTCGAGCACATCGTCGGCGCCAATACCCAGTGGTGTTGGCCAATCGGCGGCGTGCACGCTGGAGTCGTGGCTCCAGCGCCAGGCCTCCTCGGTGGCGAACGGCAGCAGGGGCGCCAATAAGCGCTGCATGGTGTCAACAGCGATGCGCAGTGCCGACAGCGCCGAATTGCGGGCGGGGTCATCGGTGTCGTAGGCGCGGCTCTTCACCAGTTCCACGTAGTCGTCACAGAACCACCAGAACAAGCTCTCGGTGCGCTCGAGGGCACGCGCATAGTCAAAGTCACCGAAAGCACGGGTCGCCTCGGTCACGGTGTGGTCGAGACGGGTCAACATTGCTCGGTCGACCGGGTGGGTGACGTCGTCAATGGTGGCGGTGTGATCGCTCGCCAGGTTCAACACGAACTTGGTGATGTTCAACATCTTGTTGGCGAACTTCCGCCCGACCTTCATCTGGTCTTCGCTGAAGGCGGTGTCGACACCGGGCCGTGCGGATGCGGCCCAGTAGCGCACGGCATCGGTGCCGTAGGTGTCGAACAACGCCATAGGCGTGACCACGTTGCCTTTCGACTTCGACATCTTCTTGCGGTCAGGGTCGAGAATCCATCCCGACAGGGCCGCATTCGTCCAGGGCACGCCGCCGTGCTCGTGATGTGAGCGCACCATCGTGGAGAACAGCCAGGTGCGGATGATGTCGTGGCCTTGGGGCCGCATGTCCATCGGGAACACCCGCTCGAAGAGGTCGCCGTCGTTCTCGCACCATCGTGCAGCGATGTGGGGTGACAGCGATGACGTGGCCCACGTGTCGAGCACGTCCGGGTCGCCGGTGAACCCGCCGGGGACATCGCGCTGGTCGGCGGTGTAGCCGGCCGGCACATCGGTGGATGGGTCGATGGGCAAATCGGCCTCATCGGGCAACAGCGGTGCATCGTGGTTGGGCTCACCGTCGGCGTCGAGGGCGTACCACACGGGGAACGGAACACCGAAGAAGCGCTGACGGCTCACGAGCCAGTCGCCGTTCAAGCCCTCGACCCAGTTCTCGTACCGGTGGCGCATGTGGTCGGGATGCCAGGTGAGTTCGTGGCCCCGTGCCACCAGCGCGGCCCGCAGGTCGGTATCGCGACCGCCGTTGCGGATGTACCACTGGCGGCTGGTCACGATCTCGAGCGGGCGTTCACCGCGCTCGTAGAACTTCACCGGATGCTGGATGGGGTCGGCGTCGCCGATCATCTCGCCACTGGCGACGAGTTGTTCCACCACCGCGCGTTGGGCCTGTTTCACGGTGAGGCCGGCAATGGCGGCAAAGCTGTCGGCGGGCACGTCGGCCGGTGGCTCGGACAGGATGCGTCCGTTGCGCCCGATGATGGCGCGGGTGGGCAGCGCCAGTTCGCGCCACCAGATCACGTCGGTGACGTCACCGAAGGTGCAGATCATCGCGATGCCGGTGCCCTTGTCGGGCTGGGCCAGCGGATGTGCGCGCACGGGGACCTCCACGCCGTACAGCGGAGTGGTGACGGTGGTGTCGAACAGCGGCTGGTAGCGCTCGTCGTCGGGGTGGGCCACAAGGGCAACACATGCGGCCAGCAACTCGGGACGGGTGGTGTCGATCAGTACATCACCGCCACCGTCGGTGCGGTGGAAGGCCAAGGTGTGGTACGCGCCGGGGCGCTCACGGTCTTCCATTTCGGCTTGGGCGACCGCGGTCTGGAAGTCGACGTCCCACAGGGTGGGAGCTTCGGCGCTGTAGGCCTCACCGCGTGCGAGGTTGCGCAAGAAAGCCCGTTGGCTGACGCGACGTGAGCGCTCGTCGATGGTGGCGTAGAGCAGCGACCAGTCGACCGAGAGCCCGAGTCGCCGGAACAGTTCTTCGAACACCTTTTCGTCGAGTTCGACGAGTTCGTCACACAACTCCAAGAAGTTCGGCCGCGAGATCGGAATGGAGTGATGGTCCTTGGGTGGGTCACCGCGGAACGGTGGGGTGAAGTTCGGGTCGTAGGGCTGGCTGGGGTCGCATCGCACGCCGTAGTAGTTCTGCACGCGGCGTTCGGTCGGTAGGCCGTTGTCGTCCCATCCCATGGGGTAGAACACGTCGCGGCCGCACATGCGCTGGAAGCGAGCGATGGCGTCGGTGTGGGTGTAGGAGAACACGTGTCCCATATGCAACGACCCCGACACGGTGGGCGGCGGAGTGTCGATGGAGAACACGTTGTCGCGGGTGGCCGAGCGATCGAATACGTGAATCGCTTCGGTGTCCCATACCGATGCCCAGTGATCCTCGATGCCGTCGAGAGTGGGCTTGTCGGGAACCTGTGCCATGGGGCACAAGGTTAGGGGAGGGATTGCCCGGCACGAACGGCCGATGCGGGTATTCGTCGTCGGGGCGTCCCGGGTGGGGTCGCAACTAGCCTTGCGGTGTGCTTCATCTGTACGACACCGCCACCCGCGAGGTCCGCGAACTTGCTCTGCGTGAGCCGGGCCGGGTCAGCATCTACCTGTGCGGCCCCACCGTGTACGGCCCTCCGCATCTCGGCCACGGTCGCGCGACGCTGGTGTACGACATTTTGCGGCGGTACCTGGAGTGGTCGGGTCTTGAGGTGCGGCTGGTGTCGAACATCACCGATATTGACGACAAGATCATCGACCGGGCGGAGCGTGAGGGTCGCGAATGGAGCGACATCACCGCCAAATGCGAGCGGGTGTGGTTCACCGCGATGGAGGGCATCGATGTTCTGCGGCCCACCGATGTGCCCCACGCCACCGAATACGTCGATGAGATGGTGGAGATGATCGGTGACCTCATCGGCCGTGGTGCGGCGTACACGACGAGCGATGGTGTGTATCTCGCGGTGGAGCAGGTGCCCGGATATGGGCTACTCGCGCACCAGTCGTTGGATGACATGCTCGCCGGTGGCGGTGATCGTGAGGTGTTCGGTGCCGGGGAGAAGCGGCATCCGGCGGACTTTGCTCTATGGAAGTTCTCCAAGCCGGGTGAGCCGGCGTGGGCATCGCCGTGGGGTGAGGGTCGTCCGGGATGGCATTCGGAATGTGTGGTGATGAGCCTCAGGCTGCTCGGTGATGGCTTCGACCTGCACTGCGGTGGCCAAGATCTGCGGTTCCCGCATCATGAGAACGAACGCGCCCAGGCGGTGGCATTGGGTCGCGAGTTCGCGCGGCACTGGATGCACAACGGGTTCGTCGTCGATGCCGAGGGCGAGAAGATGTCGAAGTCGCTCGGCAATGTGTCGAACCTGTTGGACCTGATCGACACGTATGACCCGCGCACCTACCGCATGGTGTTGTTGCAGTCGCACTATCGCTCGCCGGTGTCGATCTCGTTGACCGGTCTCGAGGCCGCGGGTCGGGCGATCGATGGTCTTGATGCCTTTGCGGCACGGGCCGCCGGCGTGGCAACAGCCGCACCAGACGAGGCGTTGATGGCCGACTTCCGCGCGGCGATGGACGATGACTTGGATACTCCGCGGGCAATGGCGGCGGTGTTCGATGCGGTGCGGCGTGCGAACACCGCGATCGATGCCGGTGACGCAGCCACAGCAGGCGCGTTGACGACGGCGGTGATGGAAATCTGCGCAGCGGTCGGTCTGCGTCTCGAGGGACCTGGCGAGGTGCCCGCAGAGGTGGCCGAGCGCGCTGCTGCTCTGGATGCGGCGCGTGCAGCGAAGGATTACGCCACGGCGGACGCGATCCGCGATGAGTTGACGTCACAGGGGTGGACGGTGGAGACCACCCGTGACGGCACCACCGTGCGTCGCTGACACATCGCGCGCAGATGGCCATCGGGGTGGACGCGGTTTCTACCCATGGGTAACTTGTGTCCATGGCCGAGTTCTCTCTTGCACTCAATGACGATCAGCAGCAGATCCGTGACTGGACCCACGGCTTTGCCGAAGAGGTGATGCGCCCCGTCGCCCACGAGTGGGACGAGCGTGAGGAGTTCCCGTATCCGGTCGTGGAAGAGGCCGCCAAGATCGGTCTCTACGGTTGGGAGTTCTTGATGAACTCATTCCAAGACCCCACCGCGCTCACGTTGCCGGTGGCGGTTGAAGAGTTGTTCTGGGGCGATGCCGGCCTAGGTATGGCCATCATGGGGTCGGGCCTGGCCGCAGCCGGTATTGCTGGCGTGGGCACACCCGAGCAGGTCATGGAATGGGTGCCGCAGTGCTACGGCGATGCAAACAAGGTGATGCTTGGCGCGTTCTGCGTGAGCGAACCCGATGCTGGAAGTGACGTGTCGAACCTGCGTACCCGCGCCGTGTACGACGAGGCGAACGACGAATGGGTGCTGAGCGGCACCAAGGCGTGGATCACCAACGGTGGGATCGCCGACGTGCACGTGGTGGTGGCCGCTGTCGATCCGGAATTGCGCGGTCGCGGGCAGGCATCGTTCGTCATTCCTCCGGGCACGAAAGGCCTGTCGCAAGGCCAGAAGTACATGAAGCACGGCATTCGTGCCAGCCACACCGCTGAGGTCGTGCTCGACGATGTGCGCGTGCCCGGCAGCTGCCTGCTCGGTGGCAAGGAGCGTCTTGACGCGAAGTTGGCACGCGCTCGCGAACAGGGCTCGACCGGCCAGAAGCAGCCGGCGATGTCGACCTTCGAGGCCACTCGACCCACGGTGGGTGCTCAGGCGTTGGGCATTGCCCGCGCGGCCTATGAGTACTCATTGGAGTACGCCAAGGAGCGTCAGGCGTTCGGCAAGCCGATCATCATGAACCAAGCGATCGCGTTCAAATTGGCGAACATGATCACTGAGATCGACGCCAGCCGTCTGTTGATTTGGCGCGCGGCATGGCTCGCTCGTAACGGCGGGTTCAAGAACGCCGAGGGTTCGATGTCGAAGTGGAAGGCGTCAGAGGTGGCGGTGCGCGTCACCGAGGAAGCCATTCAGATCCTCGGCGGGTACGGCTACACGCGTGAGTACCCGGTGGAGCGTTGGCACCGTGACGCGAAGATTCACACGATCTTCGAAGGCACGTCTGAGATCCAGCAGTTGGTGATCTCCCGCGCTATCTCCGGCTTGCGCATCGAGTGAACCTTCGGCGCTCCAGAGAGGCGCTGGTGGTTTAGGCCACGAGTGGCCAGGGCCGCAGTTGCTCGAGGCGGTGTGCTGCGTCGAGTAGTAGTTGTTCGCTGAAGTGGCGGCCGATGATTTGTAGGCCGACGGGGAGTCCGTCGATGAATCCTGCGGGCACGGAGATGGCGGGGTTGCCGTGGAGGTTCGCAGGGAAGGTCAGCAACCCGTTATTGCCAGCACCGGCGTCGAGCCCGCCGAACACGCTCGGCAGCGGACCTTCAGCGGTGAATGCCACGTCAGGATTGCTGGGGGTGATTACGAGATCCACACCGTCGGCCGGGTCGAAGATGCGAGCCATTGCTTCGTTCAGTTCGCATCGGCGACGTTCGATGCGGTCACGGGCATCGGCGCCGTAGCGGCCCTCGGTCAGTTCCAACCCGGCGCGGATTTCCGGGGTGAGTTGGTCGGCGCAGTCTGGCCACATGTCACCAAGCGCGGAGCGAATGGAGATCATCCCGGAGATCGACCATGCAGCCCCCATGCGGGGCAGATGGGTGTCGACATCGTCAACCGGAACCATCGCGGTGTCGGCAATGAGTTCATGTGCCACACCGAGGAGGTGGTCCCACATGATCGGCGACACGGTGGCGCCACCCCAGTTGCTGACAACTGCGACCCGCAGGCCCGCCAATGCATCTCCGAGAGTGCCGAGGCCAGCTTCCCAGCCGCTGACCTGCGGCAGCGACAGAGGGTCGCGCGGGTCGTGGCCATTGGCCACGTCGAACCATCGTGCGGTGTCGCGTACCGAGCGTGACACACAGCCATGGTTCACGGTGAGGTTGCCGTAACGGGCGCCAGGTGAGCGTGGAATGCGGCCGAAGGTGGCTTTCAGACCAACAAGGTTGGTGAACCCCGCCGGAATGCGAATTGACCCTCCGCCGTCGCCAGCGGTGGCGATGGTGACGATGCCACCGGCAACAGCCGCGGCCGCGCCACCCGACGACCCACCCGGTGTGCAGGTGAGGTCCCACGGGTTGCGAGTGACCCCGTTTAATTCGGTGCGGGTCACGTTCACACCGCCGAACTCGCTGGCGGTCGACAGCCCCACCATGGTGGCGCCACCACGATCACGGATGCGCCCACCATTGGTTGTGGTGCCGGTAGCCACACGGTTGGCAAAGGGGACCGATGCTGCGGTGTCGGGCCAGCCGGCGACCTGGTCGAGTTCTTTCACCAGGAATGGCACGCCGCCGAATGGGCGAGTGACGTCGGCACGGCGAGCGGCGTCGAGGGCTCCCTCGGCATCGACGAACGACACACAATTGAATGGGTCGGCATCGATAGCGGCCAGAGTCGCGGCGGTTTCCTCCAACGGGGAACGACGCCCCGCGCGGAATTCATCGACCAGCGAACACGCATCGCCTGTCCACGGTGCATCAGGGTTGTTGGCCATATGCCGACACTACGTCACGGCATACCGCGTGGAGATCGAGACAGAGATTGCAGGTATGTCAGACCATGTCGTCGTCGGTGGGGTCAGCGGCTGCGAGAGCCTCCGCACCGATATCGAGTTCGGGCACTCCCTGGCGACGCCGCAACTTTTCGATGTCACGGATCGGGACCCGCAACTTTCGAAAGCGAGTGCCCTCCGTGGCGATCGCACCGAGGTCGCCATCAAGTTTCTGAAACGACGTCCGCACCTTGTCGACCGCCGCGGTGTAGTTCTCGAACTCCTTAGCGAACTTGTTGATCTGCTGCATGATCTCAGCAGCCGTTCGTTCGGTATGAAAACTGTCGGTCGCCTGGCGAATCACGACGAGGAAGGCGTAGAGCGTGAGCGGTGAGCACAGCACCACCTTGCGTTCGAGTGCCCAGTCGATCAACGTCGGGTCGGCCTCGTGGACAAACCCCGAGATGCTCTCGTTCGGCACAAACATCAACACGTAGTCGACCGCGTCGTCGGTGCTTTGGTCGATGTAGTCGCGTTTGGCGAGTGCTTCAACATGGCTGCGCACCGCACGAACGAATTCGCTTCTGGTGGTTGCGCGTGTGGTGTCGTCGTCAGCGGCGAGATGTGCGGCATAGCGATCAAGGGGAAACTTCACATCCATGAAGAGCACCCGGTCGGGCGGCATGGAAAAGGTGAAGTCGGGACGGCCACCAGCGGCGGTGGTGTCTTGTTTGGAGTAATTGATGCCCTCAACGAAACCGGCAGCCCGGATCATGTCCTCGGCAAGTCGCTCACCCCACTGCCCGCGTTTTTGTGAACTTGACAGCACTTCGTTGAGGTTCTGGGTGCGTTGTGACAGGGCGGTGACGGCATCACTGACACTGGAGAAATGGCCGGTGGTCATTTCGCGGAGCCGTTGCAACTCCTGGGCGAGATCATTGATGCGTTGCCCCATATCGGTCTGGACGTTGCGCAGGGTGTGGTCGAGGACTTCTGCCCGTTGGCCAAGTTGGTCACCGCTTTGCGCGGTGACCATTTCGGTAACGATGCGGGTGGTTTCGGCACGGTCGGCTGCGGCGCGTTCGTGCAGTTCACCCATGGCATCGCGAAGTGCCTCGGCGTTCGCCAACTGCACTTGGGCGATGAGCGCCGAGGTATCAATGGGGGCCTGAGGTGCGGCGACGGGGTTGTCCGCCGGGCGTTGCAGGCGGCTAACGACCACGGTGGCAACGGCTGCTGCAGCCACAGCAGCGAGCACGGCGACGAGAAGGGTGTCCATATGCCAACCCTAAACGCGGGGTGTGGCAGCACCTGTGACGTTGACGGCTCGGCGGGTGGCCACGGGCGGCTACGGTGCCAACATGATCAAACTCACCGTGTCCTACGCCGCTGGCGACGACGTCACTTTCGACCACGATTACTACGCGGCCACGCACGTGCCGATGTGCAACGAGGCGTTCAAACCGGTGCGCACCGAAATCGAGCGCGGTGTGGACGGACCGGCGGTGGCCGCTGTGTCGTTCTACTTCGACTCGGCTGAGGACATGCAGGCCGCCATGGCGTCCGAGCGCATGGGCGACATCATGGGCGACATCGTGAACTACACGAATGCCACGCCCTCGATGCAGATATCCAACGTCGTCGGCTGAACCAACAACGTTGGCGGCTCACATCTCGAGGCCGCAGTTCCCCATAATCATCATCAACTCGCCGAACATGGCCATGCCGGTGGCGTCGTCAACTTCTTCGCCGAGGAAACTTGCCACCATCACCTCGCGGACTGATTCGCTCGCTGTGAACGCCTCGGACATGCAGGTGGCCTGCTCGGCGGTCATGCCCTCGCTCATGTCGGGGTCACCGAGCAGCATGTCGACTGCAGAGATGCATTCACCATCAAGGAGCAGATCGGCCAGGCCGTTTGCTTGATCATCGTTGAGACTCATGTCGGCGAGCATCTCGTCGTCGCTGAGGTCCAATGCGTCGGCGGTGAGGCCTGCAGCGATCAGCTCTTCTGCGCCGATCGCGTTGACGAAACGGGTGGCGAAACACTCGGCCTCGGTGGCGTCGAGGCCCATCTCGGCATCGGCAGCGAACTCCACCGCCAGCGCGTCAATCAGTGGGGCCGCCAGCTCCGAGGATTCCGATGAGGAGCCCGAGGAGTCATCGTCGCCACCGCATGCGGCGAGTGTGAACGATGTAGCGGCAACCACCGCAAGGCTGATGATGGTGCGTGCACGTGACATGGCGTCATCATGACACGCGCAGGTGCCCGCGGCCATTGATTTTCGCCGCGGGCACAGCGCTGTGCTCCACACGACGTGCCAGCCGTTGCCTCGGTTAGTGTCCGGCCATGGCGTTCAAGCTCGGATACGCAGTCGGCTATTGGTCCTCGGGCCCGCCTGAGGGCGCGCTGGAGGGCATCAAAGAAGCCGAACGACTCGGTTTCGACTCGGTGTGGTCAGCCGAGGCCTACGGTTCTGATGCACTCACGCCCCTGGCGTGGTGGGGTGCGGCAACCGAGCGGGTGCAACTGGGCACCGGCATCGTGCAGATGTCGGCACGGACCCCATCGGCAACCGCGATGGCAGCGATCACCATGGATCACCTGTCGAACGGTCGGTTCATCCTCGGTCTCGGTGTGTCGGGCCCTCAGGTGGTGGAAGGCTGGTACGGCCAGTCATATCGACGCCCGCTCGAACGCACTCGTGAGTACATCGAGGTCGTGCGTCAGATCGTTGCGCGTGAGGCCCCAGTGACCTATCAGGGCAACCAGGTGCAGATGCCCTATAACGGCGCCGATGCCACCGGGCTCGGCAAACCACTGCGTTCCACAGTGCATCCGCTGCGCAACCACATCCCGATCTATCTCGGTGCAGAAGGCCCGAAGAACGTGTCGCTTGCCGCCGAAATCTGCGATGGGTGGCTGCCGCTGTTCTTCTCGCCAAAAGAAGACGCCTTCTACCGCGAGCGTCTCGCGGAGGGATTTGCAGCCTCTGGTGAGGACAACAAGGCCGAGCGCTTCGAAGTTGCCGCCCCAATGCTGGTCGTGCCGGGCGAAGACGCCGAGAAATGTGCCGACATGGTGCGGCCCATGCTCGCGCTCTACGCCGGGGGTATGGGCGCCCGGGGCGCGAATTTCCACTTCGATGTGTTCGCCCGTATGGGGTACGAAGATGTTGCGCTCAAAGTGCAGGACCTGTACCTCGAGGGCAAGAAGGACGAAGCGGCCGCGGCAATTCCATTGAAGATGGTGGAAGACGTCGCGCTCGTTGGGCCACCGGAGAAGATCCGCGACGAGATCCCTCGCTGGGAAGACACCTGTCTCACCACAGTGCTGCTCAGCGGACCGGCGAAATTCCTTCCGATGCTCGCCGAACTTTTCTCCTGATCACGTCGCGCCACTCACGGGCAGCCCAGCCCGTGGAGGGTGGCGCACTCTCGACATAGCCATGCGGTGCCCTCCGGGGTGCTCCAACGCTGCGCCAGTGTCGACCCGCATGACATGCAGTCCGGATCCCCGGCTAGGCCGTCGGACGCGTTGGTGGCCCCCACCGCAGTAGCGAGAGCGTTGCTCACCGGACGTTGCTGCACGCCGTCGACCGTAGCGCGGCACCCACAGCGATGTGCGACGGATGGCAGACTCACCGCGTGAGCCAGCCCGTTCGTCGCCAACGATCGCTGCCGCAGTGGTGGCCCGGCGCCGACCCCATCACCGACATCTTGGGCGTGCTCACCATCTGCGTGTACGGCTCGTGGTACTACGGCTATGGAGTGATCATCGACGATGTCGGTGTCGAACTCGGCCTCGGCGCCGCTGCACTCGGTGCCGCATTCGGCATCGCCCAGATTCTCGTCGGTGTGTTGTCGACCGTGGCCGGTCGCCTGCTCGATCGTCGTGGCCCGCAAATTGTGCTGGGACTACTTGGCCCTCTTGGGGCCGTCACTCTCGGGTTCGCTGGTCGTGCCGGTCAGGGCTGGTTATTCGTTGTTCTGTTTGCGGCTGGTGGCGGGGTGACCGGCGCCGCGGGCTTTTACCACCTGACCCAAGCGGTGTTGGTGCGGTTGTCGGCTGATGAACCACGCAGTGCCGCCACCAGTGACCCAGGCCTGACCCGCATTATTCGCCTCACCATCTGGGGCGCACTTGCCTCGCCGATCGCGATCCCGGTGACCGAAGCGATTCGTGCCACCGCCGGCTGGCGTCTGGCGATCGAACTTCCTGCCGGTGCAGCAGCTGTGGCATTCCTTGTGGCATCGCGGGTGATCCGCCGAGTGCCGCGTGGCGACTCGGCACCGGCCGTGCCAGTTGGCGACGTGGTGCGTCGCGCGGCTGCCGATCCGGTGCTGGTGCGCTTTGTCGCCGGCGCGTTCTTCGCGATGGCGGCCGTGTCGACGCTGCTGGTGTTCCAAGTGTCGATTATGCGCTGGGCGGGGTTGTCCGCCGCGGGTGCTGCAGGGTTCGCGGGTGCGCGCGGGCTGTTTCAATTGGCGGGCCGACTGCCCTTGCGGCGCGCACTCGGACGAGCCGGATCGTGGACACTGCTCGGCGGTGCCCGCCTGATGGTGGCTGTGGCCTGTGTGGTGCTGTTGGTGGCCGGGTCACCGGTGCCGGCAGCGGCGTATGTGGTGATCGCCGGCGTGTCGATCGGAGCGTTGTCGGCTCTCGACGGCATCGTTGCTCGCGATGTGGTGCCCGCGAGCGAGATCGGCACGCTGATGGGCGTGATCTCGCTGGCCGCTGCGTGCGGCGCGGGCGTGGCGCCGGTGGTGGCGGGCCGCCTCACCGACGCGACCGGTACCCCTGTCGCCTCGGCCGTGATGGCCTCGGCGTGTGCGCTGATCTCGGTGATGATGCTGGCGGCCGCGCGACGCCGTCGGATTCCGGCCAGTGAGCACCAGGCCGGTACCGTGCCGAGATGACCGGTTTCGACCTTGCCCAGACCGACCACCTGCTCACCACCACCCGTGCGGTGCGCAAACGGCTCGACCTCGATCGTGATGTTCCACACGAGGTGATCCTGGACTGCATTCGCATCGCAACCCAGGGGCCTGCGGGTGGCAACGTGCAGAAGTGGCGGTGGTTGATCGTTGACGATCCCGACCTGAAGATGGGCATCGCCGATTTGTACCGTCGGGCATATGCGCCCTACATCGCGGCGCAACGCAACGCCGTCGACGAAGTCGGGCGCACCGATGCCGGTGCGATCATGGCGTCGTCAGATCATCTCGCCCAGGTCCTCGACCGTGTGCCGGCCATGTTGATTCCGTGTGTCCTCGGGCGTCCCGACGTCACCGGCACTCAGGGTGCGTTGGCCGGCTGGTACGGCTCGGTGCTGCCCGCGGTGTGGAACTTCATGCTGGCCGCACGCAGCCGCGGCATCGGTACCGCGTGGACCACACTGCATCTGCAATACGAAGCCGAAGCCGCCGACCTGCTGGGCATTCCCGACACTGTCACCCAGGTGGCGATGACCCCGATCGCCTACTACACGGGCGATGATTTCAAGCCGGGAACACGACGACCAGCCGAGGAGATCACCTATCTCAACGGCTGGAAGCGTCAGTTCGCCTGAGAGCGCACCAGGCGCCCTGGGCGTTCCCCGGTGTCGGTGTCGTCGATACGGGTGACGGTGCCCGCGCAGACGGTGGCCAGATATCCGACCACCGGTTGGATCAGACGGGTACCGCCGGCGGGCAGATCATCGTGGGCCACGGGCGCATCGGCGCGCACCCGGGCATGGTCGATCACGTTGACGTCGGCACGCAGGCCCGGGCGGATCGCGCCGCGATCGGCGAACCCGTAGAGCTCGGCGTTGCGCAGGGTTTGGCGATGCACCACGTGTTCCAGCGGTAACTGCTCGCCCCGATGGCGGTCACGGGTCCAAAAACTCAGTTGGGTGGTGGGCATGGTCGCATCGCAGATCAACGTGACGTGGGCACCGGCATCGCTGAGGCCGGTGACGGTGTCGGGATGCATCTGCATCTCACGCAGCACCTCCATGCGTGCATGTAGATCAGCGGTGCTCAACGAGGCGAATCGCCGCCCACCATCGGAGATCAAGAAGTCGTACATCGCATCGAGCACGTCGATGCCGGCGGCTTCGGCAATTGCGCCGAGGGTGCGTTCGCGTGGCGCCTCGAGATCGATTGGATCGTCAAGCGGGTACATCAGCGCAGCTGACCGGCGGAACATGCCGTAGACGTTCTCCATCGACCCGGGCGCCTCGGGGCGAACATCGCTGTCGGCCATAATCGCGGCCCGCACCTCGGGTTGTGCCATGACGCGGGCGCGTTCGGCCAGTGGAAGATGCGCGATCGACATATATGTCGGGCGCCGCATGAAGGCGTGATAGCCACCGAGCCCGGTGAGGAAACCAATGGGGCGCGACGCCACCTGCGGGAACAACTTCGCACCGTCGGCGTTTGCGACTTCGGTCATCGTGAGAATCTCGCGCCACAGATCGGGTGGGAAATCTGGTGACTGCACCAACGTGAATGTCACCGGTCGACCTGATGCGCGCGACACCGCAGCCATCACCGCATGTTCGGCCTGTTGGGTGCTGTGTTCCCCACCGAGGGCGCGTAGTTCGCCCACCGTCGACGCGGGAATCATCTCGAATACGCCACGTCGCGCGTCGTGCATGGCCGCACCGATGGCCAGCAGTTCGTCCTCGGCGGCGAAGGTGCCCGGCACCGGAGTGCCCCACAAGGAGCGATGGCCCACTGTCCGCGATGTCGTGAACCCGACCGCGCCAGCTTCAAGGCCCTCACGCACCAGTCGTGACATCTCCGCCAGTTCTTCCGCGGTGGCGTCGACGTCGTCACCTGCGCGGTCGCGCATCACATAGGCGCGTAAGGCACCGTGGGGGATCTGCGCGGCGACGTCAAGACCGAACTGTCGGGTCGAGAGGTAATCCATGTATTCGCCGAAGCTTTCCCAACGACCCCACTCCATGCCTTCGTACAGCGCGGTGCCCGGGATGTCTTCAACGCCTTCCATCAATTCGATCAGTTCACGTTCTGAGCCGGGATGTACGGGGGCGAACCCCACACCACAGTTCCCCATCACCGCGGTGGTGACCCCATTTGAGAACGACGGATCGATCGTGTCGTCCCAGGAGACCTGACCGTCGTAATGGGTGTGAATGTCGACCCATCCAGGTGTGACGAGGGCACCGTCGGCATCGATGGTGCGCCGCGCTGAGCCCGACACTGCGCCAACCTCGACGATCACACCATCACGGATGGCGACATCGCCGGTGGTTGCCGGCGCGCCGGTGCCGTCGACGATGGTGCCGCCGGTGATGATGACGTCGTACACGATGACCTCCTCAGGCTGGTGGCTCCCACCAGCATCGATGTTGAAACTACTTGTGGACGTCGATCTCGGTCGCGCCGGACATCGTGGCCATCGTCGTCGCCGACTCAGGTGTGTCGGCTCGTCATGCCACCGTCAACGGCCAACACGACGCCGTTCATGTAGCGACTGGCGGGCAACACGAGGTTCAACATGCCATGGGCGATCTCTTCGGGAATTCCGTAGCGGCCGATCGGTACTCGACGGCGCGCGAATATCTCCTTGTGTTCACCGGGAATGTCGGCGGTCATACCGGTGTCGATCGGTCCGGGACAGACCGCGTTGGCGGTGATACCGCGCCGCCCCAACTCCACCGCGAGAGCACGTACCAAGCCGATCACCCCGGTCTTCGATGCGTTGTAGGCGGGGATATGACCGGTGGCGCCGAGACCTTCAGTGGAGGCGGTGCACACAATGCGGGCCGCGTCGGAGCGTTCCAGGTGGGGAAGTGCTGCCCGCGCCAATCGGGCATAGGCGGTGAGGTTCACCGCCATCGTCGTGTCCCACGCCTCGTCGAATGCGTCGACATCGGCATCGAAGTCGACCCGCAGCGAGACGCCGGCATTGTTGATCACAATGTCGAGTGCGCCGAAATGAGCCACCACCGCGTCGGGCAACGCGTCGACGGCCGCTTTCGATGACATGTCGACCACCCAACCGTGCGCGGCGTTCGGCCCGTGCACCGCGGTGATCTCTGCCACGACCGCATCAACACGGTCGGCCACGACATCGACAACGGCGACTCGCGCGCCTTCATCGGCGAACAGGTGGGCGGTGGCGCGACCGATGCCGCTCCCGGCTCCGGTGACGATGGCGACACGACCGGCGATTGACCGATCGAGGGTGGACAGACGGCCGTTGCTCATACGCCGACGCTACGCAGCCGAGTGCCGCCCGAGCGATCTGGCGTGTCGATGCTGACATGGTGGGAAGCCGACATGGTGGGAACAATGCGCGAGATCGCGCGGTTCGCTGATGTGTGAACCCACCACTGCCCGACGGCGCACCCACCGACGGCCCGGTTGCTGACGTGCTCGCCCGTAACCAAGAGTTCTATGACGCTCACGAAGCCCGTGACATCGAGCGCATGGCGGCAGTGTGGGAAGTGTCGGATCGCGTGGTCTGCATCCATCCGGGATGGCCGATCATGCGCACCTACGCCCACGTCATCGAATCGTGGCGCCGCATCCTCGGTGGCCCTGGTCGGCTGCAGTTCATCTTGTCGAATGTGGCGGTGGCGATCGACGGCGATGTCGCATGGGTGACCCTTGAGGAGAACCTGCTGGGCGGGCCTACACCGGTCGTCGTTGCGGCCACCAATATGTTTGCTCGTATCGACGGCGTGTGGCAGTTGGTGGTGCATCACGGCTCACCGGTGGGACACTAAGTCGCCCGCGATCGGTGCGCGCCGCCCACGGTCAGCGCGCGTGGTTCAGATCCCGACCGCCGCGCATACCTCATCCCACAACCGGCGCCGCCGATCAGCGGTGTCGCTGCGACGAGTTGACGGCAAGCGATGGATGCCGCGTTGGCGTCGATCGCACCAGAACTCGCCGGTTGTGGTCGCGGGTTCACCGTCGTCGGCGAGCAACCACACGGCGGTGTCGGCGCCTTCATCAGGGGTGCGTAACACCGGTGAGAGCACCCGATGGAATCGGGGCAGCGACTCTTCGACACCGGGGGTGTCGACCCAGCCGGGATGCACCGCATGGAACACGACGTCGCTGCCAGTGGGATCGAGTCGCTCGGCGTACATGCGGGTGAGGGTGACCTGCGCGCGTTTCACGCGCGCGTACTGCTCGGCACCGCGATACGAATCGGGTGGCATCTGCAGGCCGTCAACGGTGAGCGGTGCGGCATACATGCCGCCGGACGACATGGTGACCACCCGTGCCGGCGACGGCGCGGCGCGCAATAGATCGAGGAGGAGATGGGTAGCGAGGAATGGCCCGTGCACCTGGGACGCGACGGTGGACTCCACCCCAGCAGACGACTCGGTACGCGTGGCCGACAGTGCGCCGGCGTTATGCAGCACGCCGTCGAGGTGATCGCATCGTGACGCGATGTCGTCGACGGCGGCGCGTACCTGATCGAGTTCGCCCATATCGGCTGCGATTGGTTCGACGCCGGGCTCGGAGGAGTCGGCGGCCGCAGTGATCTCCGTCGCAGCCTGGACGGTGCGCGCACTGTCGCGTCCGGTGACGAACACGCGGGCGCCCGCGGCACTCAACATGGTGGCCGCGGCTCGGCCGATACCCGATGTCGCTCCGGTTACGACGTAGGTGCGTCCGTGCAGATCTCCCACCGCTGGGCCCCAGTGCTGCAGGCGGCCACGGACGCGTGGGCCGATGGCAGAAAATGATCCGATGACGCTGGCCTCGAGCACAGCATCGGTCACGGTGGCCAGCGGTGGAGCGGAACGACTCATGGCTGATCCAACCGCGTGGTGTCGTTGCTATTCCTGCGCCGGACGGGCACGTGGGCAACGCGCTCGGTACCCTGTCGCCGTGGGCAATCCGTGGTTCGAATCGGTGGCAGTCGCTCAACGGCGAGCCGAGCGCATCCTGCCGTGGCAGGTGTATCAGGCGCTGATCGCCGGCAGTGAGGCAGGCCTCACCGTCGAGGACAATCAGGCGGCCTTTCGCGAAATTGGATTCGCGCCGCGCGTTGCCGACCGTGCCAGCGAGCGCGATCTGGCCACCAGCGTGATGGGAGTCGACGTGTCGATGCCCGTGCTGATTTCACCCACCGGTGTGCAGGCCGTTCACCCCGACGGCGAGGTGGCTGTTGCCCGTGCCGCCGCGGCGCGAGGTATCGCGATGGGACTGTCGTCGTTCGGGTCGAAGTCGATGGAAGAGGTAGCCGGCGCCGGTGGTGACGTCTTCTTGCAGATGTACTGGATCAACGATCGCGATTGGATGGAAGGGCAAATGGAGCGGGCTCGGGCAGCCGGTGTGCGCGGGGTGATCCTCACCCTCGACTGGTCGTTCAGCCACAGTCGTGACTGGGGCTCGCCACCGCTTCCCGAAGACTTCAGCCTCCGCACGATGGCGCGATACGCCCCATCGGCGATCGTGCGGCCGAAGTGGCTGTGGCGGTATCTCCGTCGCGGCACCCTGCCCGACCTCGCCGCGCCGAACATGTTGACCCCGGCACAGGTCGCTGCCGGTGAAACCCCGCCGGGATTCTTCGGTGCCTATGGCCAGTGGATGGGCACACCACAACCCAGCTGGGACGACCTCGCCTGGTTCAGTTCCACCTGGGGTGGGCCCTGCATGGCCAAGGGTATTTCTCGGGTGGACGATGCCCGGCGAGCGGTCGACGCGGGATTCGCCGCGATCTCGGTGTCGAACCATGGTGGCAACAACCTCGACGGCACGCCGGCCACGATTCGTGTGCTGCCCTCCATCGTCGATGCGGTGGGCGACGACATCGAGGTTGTGCTCGATGGCGGTGTCCGGCGCGGAGCAGATGTGGTGAAGGCCCTGGCGTTCGGCGCGCGCGCCGTGATGATCGGGCGGGCCTACCTGTGGGGCTTGGCGGCCAATGGCCAAGCCGGCGTCGAGAACGTGCTCGATGTGTTGCGCAACGGCATTGATTCCACCCTGTTGGGCATGGGGATTGGTTCGGTGCACGACATCGACGCCAACGACTTGTTGATCCCCGATGGGTTCACACGCCGACTTGGCGGCTAATCCCGCCGCGTGATCTCAGCCCGCGGCGCGGCGCATGTGACGCACCTTGCGGATTGCTTCGATTGCCACGTTGATGGCTAGCGCCGTTCCGAATGCGATGAGGAACGCTGCGGTGTGGTCATCCTGGAATGCCCGTCCGAACACCGAGCCGAGCACAGCGGCGTATGTCGCCCAGATCACCACGGCGATCGCCACCCACGACATGAACCACGCCCGGGGTTGGTGGGTGATGCCACACGACACGGTGAGCGCGGTACGCCCGCCGGGAATGAACCGCGCGGTCACCAGCAGAAGGCCTCCGCGGGCACGAATCTGACGCTCGGCCCACTGCAGCCGTTTGGCGAGTTTTTCTCGGCGTTGCGCCCGTCGACTGATTGGGCCCGACAGGCGGCCGCCGAGGATGTACGCCGCGTTGTCGCCGAGGAACGCTCCGACGGCACCGGCGATGATGACTACCAGCAGGTTCTGGTCGCCAGCACCGGCCGCAACACCGCCGATGATCACCGTGGTCTCGCTCGGCACGATCGGTACCACCGAATCGAAGAAAGCGATCACGGCGATGACCGCGATGAACCAGCCCGCAGCGGAGACGTCGCTCAGCCATGCGGTGGTGCGCCCGATGATGCCGTCACCTTCAGCGGCGATGAGCACGGCGGAGGTCATCGCAGCCACAGCGAGGATCGTATCTGCACTCGCCGCGCGCGACCGGAGTGGGGCTGTGTCGCAGGTCACCTGACGAGCACGTAGTGTGGGGATATGCGCGTCGAAGTCGACACCGACACCTGCCAGGGCCACAACCGTTGTTTCACCATTGCCCCGGAATTGTTCGACGTGGACGACTTTGGCACCGCCGTCGTGATCGGCGATGGTTCGGTGCCGGTCGAGCTCGAGGACAAGGCTCGCCTAGCCGAGGCGAACTGTCCAGAGTTCGCCATCAAGATCATCGAGTGACACCCCCTCACAGCACCGGGAGACATCCATGACCGATATCGACGACACCCACACCGACCTCTACGGACCGGTCACGGACTGGGCGAATGACTTCGACCATGCGGTCCCCGAGTACAACGAACGCGCGCACGAGATCTGGGCAGAGTTCCAAGCCACCGAGTGCCCGATGGCGCGCAGCGAGCGCTACAGCGGTCTGTGGGCACCATTCAGTCACGAATTCGTGCATGAGATCGCCTACGACACGGACCATTTCACATCTCAGGGTGTGGTGGTGAATACCGGTCGACCCATGATCGAGGCGCCGGTGGGGCCCGCCCCACCCATCACGAGCGACCCCCCGTTTCACAACATCGCGCGCCGCCTGCTGCTGCCGCCGTTCGCTCCGAAGGTGATCGCCGAGTGGGAACCCGAAGTTCGTCGCCTGTGCAACGACCTGCTCGATCGCATGGGTGATATCACCGATGGCGAGTCCATCGTCGATGGCGCCACTCAGTACGCGCAGTCGATCCCGGTGAACGTGATCGCACGCATGCTCGGCTTCCCCACCGAAGACGAGGAGTTGTTCCGCGGGTTCGTGCACGACGTTCTCGAGCGCATCAACGAACCGGTCGAAGAGCGAATGCAGTTCATGGGTCTCCTCGATGCCTACCTCGACGAACAGATCACCGATCACATCAACAATCCCCGTGACGACCTCACGACCTATCTGATGAACGTGGAGATCGACGGCAACAAGTTGTCGCACGAACATGTACGCGGGTCGATCGTGTTGTTGCTGATCGCGGGCATCGACACCACTTGGTCGGCTATTGGCTCGTCGCTGTGGCACCTCGGCACTCATCCCGATGATTTGTCGCGGCTCGCCAACGACCCCGAGGTGATGACGTTCGCCCTCGAGGAGTTCCTTCGGGCGTACGCGCCGGTGACCATGGCGCGCCTCGTGAAAGAAGATCACGACTTCCACGGGTGCCCGATGAAGGCAAACGATTGGGTGCTGTTGCCCTTCCCCGCGGCAAACCGCGACCCGGCGCAGTTCGAACGGGCCACCGAGTTCGTAATCGATCGTCAGGTGAACCGCCATGGCGCATTCGGACTCGGCATTCACCGCTGCCTTGGCTCGAACCTCGCCCGTCTCGAGTTGAAGGTCGCAATCGAGGAGTTCGTCGCCCGGTTCCCGTCGTTCACTGTCGACGGCGACGTCACGTGGAGCGTGGGTCAGATTCGCGGACCGCGACGGCTTCCGCTGCGCGTGCTCGCGACGTCGTAACGCCGCGCCATCAGCCAGCGATCATTGCCGCCGTGGCCACCACGGCCACACCGGTCACTATTCGTGCGGCAGCACCCGCCGCCGCATGTATTGACCGCACGTCAACGAGCACGGCCGACAGGCTGGTGAGCGAGCCACATCCGGCCATCACCAGCACCGTCGCGGCATCGTCGGTGATCCCGCGGCCGACAGCGACGCCCGCAATTGCGCAGCCGAGTAGGTTCGCCGCATCAAGCCCACGCGCTGTGGCACGCGCCATCACATATCGCAGGCCGCCGCCGATCGCGGCAGCGGCGATGACTGCGGGCACCAGCCACATCAGTCTCATGACACGACCCGATCTGTCGCTGTGCGTGCGATGGCGACCGCCCCCAGCCCGGCGGCGCAGGTGGCGGCGACATAGGCCACAGCGGTCGTGCCGCGCCCGTCGGTCCACAACATGTGGGTGTCGACGCCGATAGCGGACAGTGTCGATAGGCCGCCGGCAACTCCGGTTAGCCAGAATGCTCGCAGCGCCGGCCGGTGACGAGCAGCCAGCCCGGCCACCACGCAGCCGACTGTGTTCGCTACGAGCGTGGCCCACACCCCGACATCCGCTTCGGTGATCATCCACCGCGTCAGCGCACCGAGAGCCACTCCACAGGCGACCAGCACCAAGGTGCGTACCGGGTGTGGGTCGGGTGCCATCGGCACATTCTCACCGAACTCTCACCCCGATCTGCTGTACTGCGAACGTGCACACTGACGTATCCGCCGAGCGCCCCCATGTGGTGCTTGCCGACGATGACCGCGCCGTGCGGACCTCACTCGAGCGTGCCCTCGGGCTTGAGGGGTACCGCGTCACTGCGGTTGCCGACGGCGCCGCAGCGCTCGATGTGCTGCGCGACACGCCCTGTGATGTGGTGATCCTCGATGTGTCGATGCCCGCGATCGACGGCATCACCGTGTGTCGTGTGCTGCGATCTGAAGGGTCGCAGGTACCGATTCTGATGTTGACGGCGCGCACCGAGCCTGGTGATCGCATCGCGGGGCTCGATGCCGGTGCCGACGACTACGTGCCCAAACCGTTTGATCTCGGTGAACTTTTCGCACGTCTGCGCGCGTTGTTGCGCCGCTCACGCAGCGATGACAGCGCCACAGATGCAGCGATCCAGGTGGGCGATCTGCAGGTTGATCGGGCGAGTCGCCGCGCGTGGCGTGGCAGCACCGAGTTGGAGCTGTCGAAAACCGAGTTCGACCTGTTGGAGTTGCTGGCAATGAATGCCGGCATCGTGTTGGATCACACCACGATCTACGAACGCATTTGGAACTACGACTTCGGACCCGACTCGAAGAATCTGGCGGTGTACATCGGCTATCTGCGTCGTAAGACAGAGACCGACGGCGCAACACGACTGATCCAAACGGTGCGCGGTGTGGGGTACACGATGCGCGACGGTGACGCGACGTGAGTATCCGTACTCGCATCGCGCTCGCGGCGGCACTGACCTCGGTGGTGGCCACGGCCGCGGTCGGATTGGTGGCGTATCGCATTACCTCCGACCGTCTGGCCGACGCTGTCGACCAGTCGTTGGTGGAAGCCGGTTCAGTGGCCGTGGCTGTTGCCGCCGAGGGAGGTCGCCTGCCCGACCGCAGCCCACTCGACCGGTATCCAGTGCAAACCGTTTTGGCCGATGGCACGGTGATGGCCACCACCTTCGATCGAACCGTTGAATTGACGAGCGTTGAACGAGACCTCATCGGCAGTCGTGGCCGCACCAGCTTCCGTACCGCCGAGGTCGGCCGTCACGACTACCGCATTCGTGCCGTCGGGTTCCCCAACGGTGTGGCTCTCGTGGGGCGTGACCTCCGCGAGAACAACGAGGTGTTGGAAGGGCTGCGGACCCGTATTGCGGTGCTTGTGGCTGCTGTGGCTGTTCTCGCAGCCGCCGCCGGTTCGTTGGTTGCCGGGCGGATCACCGGCGGTCTTCGGCGATTGACCGCAACCGCGGAGACCGTGGAGGCAACTGGTGATCTTGCGGTCGATATACCGGAGGATTCTGCACGTGACGAGGTGGGCCGTCTCACCACCGCCTTTCGTCGAATGCTCGACGCATTGGAACGATCGCGTGCCGACCAGGCCCGACTGGTGCAAGACGCGGGGCACGAACTACGCACACCGCTCACCAGTCTCCGCACGAACCTTGACATGCTCGACCGGTACGGCGATCTCGATGCGGCGACCCGTCAGGAGATCATCGACGCTCTACGGGACGAGGCACGCGAGCTCACCGCGTTGGTGAATGAGATTGTCGATGTGGCGAGCGGGCAACGCGATGATGCCGATCCGGTCGAGGTGGTGGTGGGCGAGGTGATCGCGCCCGTGCTCGATCGTGTGGCTCAGCGGACCGGACGTGTCGTCACTTTGACGGCCGATGATTCGCGGGTGATGGTGCGACCGGCGGCTCTTGCGCGCGCGGTGTCGAACCTGATCGACAACGCGGCCAAGTTTGACTCGTCGACTGCATCGATCGAAGTCGTCGTGGACAACGGCCGCGTATCGGTCGCGGACCGTGGTCCGGGTGTGCCCGCCGCCGATCGCGACCGCATCTTCGAACGGTTCCACCGAGCCGATACGGCGCGCACATTGCCGGGGTCGGGGTTGGGTCTGTCGATCGTGGCCGAGGTGGCGATCGCTCACGGCGGGCAGGTGTTCGCTGAAGATCGCGACGGCGGCGGTGCGGTCATCGGGCTGCGATTGCCGTTGACGGGAAATTGGGCGCCGCCGGCTGCCGACGGTGATGCACACTTGAGCTGACTGCCGATGTCGTTTCTCACCTCGTTCTCACCTTCGTCATGTTCACTTCTCACCAGCGATTGTCACGATCACCTCATCAGATCGACACCGTGTCGATCAGAGGGAAGGAACAAGAGATGAAGAAAAACCGTCGAAACACCATCGCCGCCGTCACGGCTGGCCTCCTCGCCGGCGGCGCGATCGGTTTCGTGGCCGGCGTGCCCGGCCTGACCAGCGCAGCTGACATCGTGGTCGACACGACTGCTGATTCGGCTGACCACGATGGTGATCATGGTGAGCGTCGTGGCCCTGGCAAGCGTGGTGGTGAGCAGATGGCAACAGTGGCTGAGGTGATTGGTGTTGATGCTGCGGAGCTGCGGGCGGCGTTTGCTGCGGGTCAGTCGGTGGCTGATGTTGCTGAGGCCAATGGTGTGGCTCTCGATGATGTGGTGGCTGCGGTGGTGGCTGACATGGAAGCCCGTATCGCGGAGCATGTGGCCGAGGGTGAGTTGACCCAGGACGAGGCTGATACGAAGTTGACTGATGCCACGGACAAGGTGACCGAGCGGTTGTCGACGGTGCCGTCCGAGTTGGGCAAACGCGGTGGTGATCATGGTGAGCGTCGTGGCCCTGGTGGCCGTGGCCATCACAGCGCCGGACCCGACGAGGCTGCCGAGACCGACGTCTGATCGGTCACGCGGTGGCATCGCGCCACAACTGGTCGGCGCGGAGCTTCTCGGACATTTGGGACCAACGTCACTGGTGCGCCCGGTTCGCCGGGCGCACCATTGCGTTATAGGGTCGACCACCGACCCCACTGCGGAGGTGAGTGATGTCCACGATCACAAACGAACACCGTCGACTCGTCGTCGGTATCGACGGGTCACCGGAATCCGATGCTGCCTTGGCGTGGGCCATTGCGGTTGCGGGTCCCGACGATGTGATTGAGGCGGTGCATGTATGGGATGTCCCGATGGCTGTCGGATTCGAGACGGCGATGGTGATCGACCCGGCCGATGTGTCACGCGCTGCATCGGAATTTCTTGACGGTGTCGTTGCCGCGACCGGCGATTCACGTGTCACAGCCGTCGCAGAACGGGGGCATGCCGGTGCTCGACTGGCGGCTCGAGCCGAGGGTGCATCCGTGGTTGTGGTCGGGCATCGTGGCCGTAGTCGCGTGTCGATGATGCTCGGCTCGGTGGCCTCACACGTTGTGCATCACGTGGAGATTCCCGTTGTCATTGTTCGAGGAGACCACCCCAGTGGAGTGCGGCACGTCGTCGTGGGCGCCGATGATCATGATCTCGTGATCGCCGATGGTGATGCCGGACCGGTTGCGGGCACGAATGAATCCGTTCGTGCGTTGCAGTGGGCATGGAGTCTGCCCGGTGTCGAGCGAGTCACGGTGACGCACGGTTGGTTCCTGCCCGCGGTTGTCACTGGGTGGTATGTCGGCCCAGGTCCCGACACCGAGGCAATGGATAGCGCCGCTGAGGCTGTCGCCGCTCATGTTGTCCAGGCTGCTGGTGTGGCACCCGATGGGGTTGAGGTCGAGGTCGTCGCACGACGTGGAACAGGTCCATTCGCTTTGATCGAGGCGTCGCGGGAGGCTGATCTGGTGGTGGTCGGCTCCCGGGGTCGTGGAACTATGCGCGGCGTACTTCTTGGCTCCACCAGTGCGGAGTTGACCGCCTATGCACACAGTCCCGTGGCGGTTGTTCGCTGACGCTCGGACAACCTGCGCGGTTCGCTGTGTGACCCCGCTCCTACACTCGGGGTCCGATGTCGGTGCCGAACCCCCACTCCAGCCCATTCCTCGAGGGACTCAACCCCGACCAGTACGACGCTGTTGTCCATACCGAGGGCCCGTTGCTCGTCGTGGCTGGTGCCGGGTCCGGCAAGACACGGGTGCTCACCCATCGCATTGCGCATCTGGTGCACACCGGGGTGCACCCCTCGCGCATCCTCGCTATCACCTTCACCAATAAAGCAGCGAACGAGATGCGCACCCGGGTGGCTGAATTGGTCGGCCCGGTGGTGAGGGCAATGTGGGTATCCACCTTTCACTCCGCGTGTGTGCGGATCCTGCGCACCGATGCCGAACGTGTTGGTTGGCCGAAGGCGTTCTCGATCTACGACCAAGCCGATGCGGTGCGTCTCACCGGATACGTCGTCCGCGATATGGGCCTCGACGCGAAGCGGTTCACTCCGCGTTCAGTACTCGGGCAGATCTCGCTGTTGAAGAACGAACTGGTCGATCCTGCCGCTGCGGTGGAGCGAGCCGGCGACATCTTCGCGCGACGCCATGCCGAGATCTACGTCGAATACCAACGGCGCCTCGAGCGCGCGGGTGCCATGGATTTCGACGATCTACTAGGCCAGACCGTGCGCCTACTGCGGGAATGCCCCGATGTGCTGGCTCGATACCGCGAGCGGTTCGAACACCTCCTCGTCGACGAATACCAAGACACCAACCAGGCCCAAAACGAGATCGTGCTGGCGCTCGGCGCGGCTGATGACCCGATGGCAGCCCACAACGTATGTGTGGTCGGCGACAGCGACCAGAGCATCTATCGCTTCCGCGGTGCGGACCATCGCAACATTGTCCAGTTCGAAGACGCCTTCGACGATGTCACCACCATCATCTTGGAGCAGAACTACCGCTCCACGCAGAACATTCTCGATGCGGCCAATGCGGTCATTGCGAACAACGCGGTACGGCAGGCGAAGAATCTTCGTACCGACCTTGGCTCGGGCGATCGCATCGTGCGCTACTGGGCCAATGACGAAGGTGACGAGGCGACATGGGTGGCGTCGTCGGTACGCGCACTGGCCAACGATCACGGTCTCGCATGGAACGACACCGCGGTGCTGTATCGCACCAATGCCCAGTCGCGCGTCGTGGAAGAGGCATTCATGCGCCTGGGCATCCCGTATCAGGTGGTGGGTGGCACGCGTTTTTATGACCGTCGCGAGATCCGTGATGCCATGGCGTATCTGCGCGCCGCAGTGAACCCAGCCGATGAGGTCAGTGTGAAACGCGCTCTCGGCGTCCCAAAACGAGGCATCGGCGATGCCAGCATCGCCCGGCTCGACAGTTTCGCCGCCGACCACGGCATCGGCTTCTTGGATGCTGCACGGCGCTGCGATGAGGCCCAGGTGTCGGGTCGGGCGCGTCACGGGCTTTACGCGTTCTGCGAACTCATCGATTCGGCACGTGCATTGATGACCGCCGACGACCCCATTGGCCCCGGTGACCTGCTCCAGCATTTGTTGGACGGGTCGGGGTATCTCCGCGAGCTTGAAGATGCCGACACGGTTGAGTCGCACGGGCGCCTCGAGAATCTTGGCGAACTCGTCGGTTCGGCCCGCGAATTCGTCGATATCGCCGAGTTTCTCGAGCAGGTGTCGCTTGTCGCCGACACCGATGAGCTTGGTGGCGATGACCGGGTGGTGCTGATGACCCTGCATGCCGCCAAGGGTTTGGAGTTTCCAAATGTGTTCTTGATCGGGGTGGAAGAGGGCGTGTTCCCTCACCACCGCGCGCTTACCGATCCCGATGAGATGGAAGAGGAACGGCGCCTCGCCTATGTCGGTATCACCCGTGCGATGCACCGGTTGTTCATCTCTCACGCGTGGAGCCGCATGTTGTTCGGCACCACCCAGTACAACCCACCGTCTCGTTTCCTCGATGAGATTCCCGACGAACTTCTCGACGCTCGGGGCGAGGGGGCACAGCGCTCGTCCGCAGAGTCGACCCGGGGTGCTGTCCGCCGCACCTTTGACCCCGACGATGATCTGCGACCTCCGCCGTACCGTCGGCGTGGTGGCGGACGCACCGACGACGAGCATCGTGACCGCATCGTCGATTCCGCACTGCGGGCCGGGTCAGCGCCCAGTCGATCGGACGCGCACCTCGATGGTCTCGCCGTCGGCGACGATGTCAGCCACCCTGCCTTTGGCGACGGGGTCATCGTGGGCATTTCCGGTAGTGGCGATACCGCCCAGGCCGAGGTGCATTTTGCGGGTGTGGGGACAAAGAACCTGGCCCTTGCGTGGGCGCCGCTCACCAGGCGGGGTTGATGGGTGTGCGAGGCCAGAGGGCAGCCGTTCGCTGCGCTCGGTCGGCGCTCATCTGGTTGAATAGGGCGCGATGAAGGCAGCACTTCTCGTCGAAAGCCTGACCGGCAACACCTGGCGCGCCGCGGAGGCGATCTCAACGCACCTCAGCGCGGAGGGGTGGTCGATTACCGGAATGTCCAAGGTCCGACGTCCCGATCTTGCCAGCGTGCAGCAGGCCGATGTGGTTCTGGTCGGCACCTGGACCCATGGTTTGTTCCTGTTCGGTCAAGCCCCATGGGCTGCCGGCGAAATCGCCAACCTTCCGGCCATGCGCGACAAGCGCGTTGCGTACTTCATGACCTACGCCCTCGAGGCAGGGCGCAGCCTTGAGAAGTTGGGCGATTCCGTTGCTGCAACGGGAGCCGACGTCATCGGCGGGTTATTGATTAAACGTAACCACATCGCGGCCCATGCCGAGGCGTTCGCGGAGCGTCTCGTGGGAGCGGTCGAGCGCAGTTAGTTCACCGGTGGCGTGAACACCGCCCGGCGTTAGCCCGCGGCGGTGACGCCGCGAAGATCAATGCGCAACAGGCTGCGGTCGTAGACCACTGGACGCACGCCGTCGTCGGGAAGGGCGAGGTCGTCGACGCCAATGTCGCGCCCCTCACAATCGGTGAAGGTGTCGGTTCCCACCTGTTGGGTGACAGGGCATGCATCGGTGCGATCCGCGGGGAATGCCCATCGTACACGCCACCCGGTGGCGGGGTCATCCCCTCGGTGATCCACAACGATGGAGCGTTCGCCTGCCGCGGTGCCCGGTTGGGCAAACAACAGCGGACCGTCGGTGGCGATGATGTCGGCGAGGTACTCCACCTGGCCAACTGTGAACACCGACGGGGCAAGACGTTCCGATGAGTCGACCTCGCCCGAGGAGATGTAGGCCGCCATCGCCCAGGTGAACCCGGCGATCAGCGTGAGCACGATGAGGCCACCAGCGATGGGCAGCACCGCGCGGGCGACAGGGGAACGCAACTCGGGGGGACGCACAGACACATTCTGTCGCTGCGCAGCGATGTGCGCACATCGGTTGGTGAGTTCGGGTCTGCGCGGAATAGGGTGAGCGCCCGTGAAGCGTCCCTATCGCGTCGTCGTAGCGAAACCCGGCCTCGACGGCCATGACCGTGGGGCAAAGACGATCACTCGCGCCCTGCGCGATCATGGATTCGAAGTGATTTACACGGGCTTGCATCAAACCCCCGAACAAATCGCGGAGACCGTCTTGCAAGAAGACGCTGATGCCGTGGGCCTGTCGTTGCTGTCAGGGGCCCATCTCACCCTCTTCCCGCGGGTGATGTCAGAACTCACCGAACGTGGCCTCGGCGACGTTTTGGTGTTTGGCGGAGGGGTCATCCCCGATGCCGATGCCCGCGCCCTGCGCTCCCAAGGTGTGGCCCAGATCTTCCAGCCCGGATCATCGCTTCGCGAGATCAGCGGTTGGTTGGAGCGTGAACTCGACGAGCGAGAGGACTGAACACGTGGATCTGTTCGAATATCAGGGCAAGCAGTACTTCGCCCGTTATGACATACCGGTCAGCCCTGGTGACAAGGCCGACACGGTCGACGAAGCCGTTGCCGCTGCCGAGGCGGCGGGCTATCCAGTGGTCGTCAAGGCCCAGGTGCAAGTCGGTGGTCGCGGTAAGGCCGGCGGAATCAAACTGGCCGACAACGCTGATGAGGTGCGTGAGCACGCCGGCAACATCTTGGGGATGGATATCAAGGGCCATACGGTCCACCGCCTCTGGGTGGAGCACGCCTCCGATATCGACGAGGAGTACTACGCCAGTTTCACGCTGGACCGGGCCGCGAAGAAGCACCTGTTGATGCTCTCGGCTGAAGGCGGTGTGGAGATCGAGGCCGTGGCCGAACGCGACCCCGACGCCATCGTGAAGTTGCACATCGACCCGACGGTGGGGCTGGATGCAGCCACCGCCCGTCAGGCAGCCATCGATGCGCGTATTCCTGAGCGTGCCCTCGATGGGTGCGCCGACATCCTCGTGAAGCTGTACAGGTGCTTCACCGAGGGTGACTGTGACCTTGCGGAGATCAACCCGTTGATTCTGAAGCCGACCGGCGAAGTACACGCCCTCGATGCGAAGGTCACCCTGGACGGCAACGCCGAGTTCCGGCATCCCGAATGGGCGGAGTACTCCGCCACCGAGGTGCTCGACGACCGCGAACAGCTCGCCAAAACGCACGACCTGCAGTACATCGGTCTGGACGGCACGGTGGGCATCATCGCGAATGGTGCCGGTTTGGCGATGTCCACTCTCGACGTCGTGAACCAGGTGGGTGGCAGCGCTGCCAACTTCTTGGACATCGGCGGCGGCGCCAATGCCGACGTGATGGCCGCCGCGCTCGAGGTGATCAACTTCGACCAGAACGTCGCGTCGATCTTCATCAACATCTTTGGCGGTATCACCCGCGGTGAAGAAGTTGCGAAGGGAATTGTCGAGGCGCTGAGCCGTGTGCAGTTGCGTGCCCCGATCGTGATCCGTCTCGATGGCACCAACGCCGAAGAGGGACGTCAGATCCTCGCCGACGCCGGCATTGATGAATCCGTCCTGCGGTCCGAGCCGACAATGCTCGCTGCCGCCCGAACCGCCGTCGCCCTAGCGCAGAACTAAGAGGCCGAACAATGTCGATCTTCGTCAACGAAAACACCAAGGTCATCGTCCAGGGACTCACCGGCGGGCAGGGCAAATACCACGGTCTGCGGAACCGCGACTACGGCACGAACGTCGTTGCTGGCGTAACGCCCGGTAAGGGCGGCCAAGACGTTGAGGGCATTCCGGTGTTCGACAGCGTCGCCGAGGCGGTCGCTGCCACCGGCGCCGACGCATCGTTCGTCGCTGTGCCCCCGAAAGCCGCACCGGCGGCGATCCTCGAAGCGGCTGGCGCGGGTGTGGGCTTTGTGGTCTGCATCACCGAGGGCATTCCCGCCCAAGATGAGGCCCACGTCTACAACACCCTCGTGTCGGACTTCCCGGGCACCCGCCTGCTCGGCCCGAACTGTCCGGGCATCATCAGCCCCGGAAAGTGCAACATCGGCATTACCGCTGGCGAAATTGCCCAGGCCCCGAGCGCATCGGGTCCGAATGTCGGCATTGTCAGCCGCTCCGGCACGCTTACCTACCAGGCGCTGTACGAGCTGAAGCAGAAGGGCATCGGTGTGTCGACCTGTGTGGGTATCGGCGGCGACCCGGTTCCGGGCACCAACTTCATTGACTGCCTCCGCGAGTTCGAAGCCGACCCTGAGACCCACGCGATGATCATGATCGGTGAGATCGGCGGCTCGGCCGAGGAGGAAGCCGCCGAATTCATTCGGTCGAACGTCACCAAGCCGATGAGCGCCTATATCGCTGGTGTGACCGCGCCCCCGGGCAAGAAGATGGGCCATGCCGGCGCCATCGTGTCGGGCGGCAAGGGAACCGCGCAGGGCAAGATGGACGCTCTGGCCGATGCCGGCGTCAAGGTCGGCCTCAACCCGACCGAGGCTGGCGAACTGATGGCTCAGATCGTCGCCGGTCTGGGCTGACGCAATGCCCACCGCGCTGCTCTCCGTCTACGACAAGACGGGGGTGGCCGATATGGCTGCTGCGCTGCGCGCACGCGGTTGGCAACTGGTGTCGTCAGGCGGCACGGCGGCGGCGATCGCCAACGCGGGGATCGAGGTCACCGATGTGGCCGATCTCACCGGGGTGCCCGCAATTCTCGGACATCGGGTGGTGACGTTGCACCCGCGGGTGCACGGCGGGATCCTCGCCGACCCGACCGATGCCGATCACATGGCGGACATGGTCGCTCATGGGATTGAGCCGATCGATCTCGTCGTGGTGAACCTCTACCCGTTCGCGAGCGACCCCGGTGTGGAGATGATCGACATCGGCGGTCCGGCGATGGTGCGCGCTGCCGCCAAGAACCATGCCCATGTGGCGGTCGTCGTCGACCCCAGCGACTACGACGCCGTGCTCGCCGACATCGACTCCTACGGTTCGATCAGCCTCGAACTGCGGCGACGACTGGCACGCGACGCATTTGCTCATACCGCCGCATATGACGCCGCGATCGTCGACTGGTTCGATCGCGACGATTCCTCCGATGAGTCCGCCGACGGCCTACCACGCACCATCCATCTCGCTCTGGAGCGCGCTGAGGTGTTGCGGTACGGCGAGAACCCTCATCAACAGGGTGCCCGATACCGAGATATGAATCGCGGTGGCGGCTGGTGGGATACCGCAACACAGCATGGCGGTAAAGCACTGAGTTATCTGAACCTGTACGACACCGAGGCGGCATGGCGACTTGTACATCGTTTCGACGAACCGGCTGTGGTGATCGTGAAACACGCCAACCCGTGTGGCGTGGCAGTGGGCTCCGACATCGCCACCGCATACCGGTTGGCGAATGCCTGTGACCCTGTCAGCGCATTCGGAGGAATTGTCGCTGCTAACCGCTCCGTCGACGCAGCGATGGCCACGGAATTGGCCGAGGTGTTCACCGAAGTGGTTGTGGCGCCATCGTTTTCTGCCGACGCGCTGGAGATTCTCACGGCGAAAGCTAACCTGCGCGTGCTGAGCGCGTCGGCCCCAGGGGACCGAATTGTGGATCTGCGTCCGATCGATGGGGGTCTGTTAGTGCAACAGGCCGACCCGGTGCCCCTCGATCGTTCGGAGTGGCAAGTGGTCACCGCGGCCGCCCCCAGTACTGCGCAGTGGGCTGACATCGAGTTCGCATGGCTGGTCTGTGCAGCCGTGTCCTCGAATGCCATCGTGTACGCGCGCGACCTTCAGGCTGTCGGAATCGGCGCGGGGCAGCAGAATCGTCTGGATTCGTCGCGGATCGCTGCTGAACGTGCGGCTGGCCGTGCGGCAGGAGGTGTGTGCGCGAGCGATGCCTTCTTCCCCTTCCGCGATGGTCTTGATGCGGCGGTGACTGCGGGAGTGACCGCTGTGGTGCAACCCGGTGGCAGTGTGCGCGACACCGAAGTCATCGCCGCTGCCGACGAGGCCGGTATCGCCATGGTGTTCACCGGTCGTCGGCATTTCCGCCACTGACCTGCGCTGCCACGGCATATGCCGCGCCGCAATGAGCGCAGCATCGGGCTGAACGTCGCAGAGCGCCGAGTTCGGGCGATACTGGGGGGTGATGGCCGCCACCGACACCGGTTCTGCGAACCGTCGCCCGACGACGTTGTCGAGTGTGCCGTACCTGGGTGCCCTGGACGGGCTGCGCGCGCTCGCCGTCATCGCGGTGATGGTGTACCACGCCGATGCCGGTTGGCTGCCCGGGGGTTTCTTGGGTGTCGAGGTGTTCTTCGTGTTGAGTGGGTACCTCATCACGCTGTTGCTGATGGCCGAAACCGAGAGGTCGGGGCGCGTGAATCTCGGCGCGTTCTGGGCTCGACGCGCGCGGCGACTGTTGCCAGCACTGTTCGCCACCATGCTCGCGCTGGCGATCTACACGTCGCTGTTCCGCTCGGCCGATGTCGGGGCGTTGCGCGGTGACATCGTTGCCGGTTTCTTCTACGTCTCGAACTGGTTCCAGATCAGCGCCGGTGCCGGATACGCCGCAGTCGGCGATTTCGCGCCGCTGCGACACCTGTGGAGCCTGGCCGTGGAGGAGCAGTTCTATCTGCTGTGGCCGTTGGTCATGGTGGTGTTGCTGCGTCGCGGCACTCGTGACCTCGGCCGGGTCGCTGGCGGATTGGTGTTGACCGCAGTCGGTATCGCGTTGATCACGGCGTGGTTGCACCATCCCGGACGTATCGCAGAATGCAGCATCACTCCCGAGGCCTATTGGAACGTGGGTGGACGGTGCATCTCGAAAGCGGACACCTTGTACCTGTCGACGATTACCCGTTCCACGGGGCTGCTGCTGGGCGCTGCATTTGCCATGGTCTGGCGGCCGGTGGCGGTGATGCGCTCGGGGTTGCGTCAGCGTCCACTGTTGCTCGATCTGCCCGCGGTTGCCGGACTGGTGGCCCTGGCATTGTTTGCCTGGAATATCCACTACATCACCGTCGACGCCGCTGTGGAGGGCACCGTTGCGGATTCGGCGTTGTTCCGCGGCGGTCTGATGTTCACCGCGATCGCCACCCTCGCGGTGGTCGCAGCCACCGTGCACCCGCGCAGCCTGGTCACGCGAGGACTGTCAACACGGCCGTTGCGCTGGGTCGGTACGCGCTCGTATGGCCTGTACCTGTACCACTGGCCGATCTACCAGGTGCTGCGCGATGTGGCCGGTGTGTCGCTGGGAGTTGGTCGGTTCATCGTGGCGATGTTGCTCACCGCGGCTGCCGCCGAGGTGTCGTATCGAGTTCTGGAGATGCCGATCCGACGTGGCGAATTCCGAGCCGGGGTCGAACGGTTCCGCCGGCGCGCGGCACCCGGTGCACGCCGTGTTGCACTGGTGTCTGTGGTGGTGATCGCCGTCGCGTCGTCTGTGGCGGGTTTCCGGGTGGCGACGGCGGAACTCCAACTCAACGAGATCGCTGCGGCGATCGATGCCGGCGAATTGGATGTGACCTCGGTGGACGATCTGCTCGCCGGTCTCGACGCCACACCGGCAACCACACTCGCCCCTGCTGACGACGCGGGCGCAGCAACCGCGGACACCCCAGACCCGGCGGAGCCCGTCACATCGACGACGGTGGCCACGCTCACCCCGCAACGCGATCCGATTCCGTTCTTGGCCATTGGTGATTCGGTGATGCTCGGTGCCGCACCCGTGCTCAGAGAACGTGGCTACACAGTAAATGCGGAGAAGAGCCGGCAGATGGTGGATGTGCTCGACTTCATGACCCAGTTGCGCGATAGCGGTGCCTTCGGCGACGTCGTCGTTGTTCACCTTGGCACCAACGGGCCGATCGGCGATGAGACGATGAGCACTTTCATGTCGATCGTGGCCGATGTGCCCATGGTCGTGATGCTGAACGTGCGCGGCAATCTGCCATGGGCCGCCCGCAATAACGAACTTCTCGATCGCCTTGATCTCCCGGACGACAACATCGTGGTGGTCGACTGGTTGAGCGAGTCGGAGAACTGCACCGGTTCGTGTTACGCCGGGGACGGCATCCATCTCAATGCCGATGGTCGGGAGCACTACGCCAACGTGATACGCGACATCACCGGCCGGTAGTGCGATTGGGCGCATGCCGCAGATCCCTCTACGCTGTTCTCCATGACGACTCCCGTACGTGTAGCGGTCACCGGCGCTGCTGGTCAGATCGGTTATTCACTCCTGTTTCGTATCGCCTCTGGGTCGATGCTCGGCCCCGATACTCCGGTGGCGCTGCAGCTGCTCGAGATCACACCGGCGCTCGGCGCACTTGAGGGTGTGCGGATGGAACTCGATGACTCGGCGTTCCCGCTGCTGAGCGAGGTCATCTGCACCGACGATGCCGATGTGGCCTTTGGCGACGCCGATGTAGCGCTGTTGGTTGGGGCCATGCCCCGCAAGGCCGGTATGGAGCGCGCCGATTTGCTCTCGGCCAACGGCGGCATCTTCAAGCCTCAGGGTGAGGCCCTGTCGCGTTCGGCGAAGCGGGATGTGAAGGTGCTGGTGGTGGGCAACCCCGCCAACACGAATGCGTTGATCGCCCAGTCGAACGCTCCTGATCTCGATCCGTCGCGGTTTACTGCGATGACCCGCCTCGACCACAACCGCGCCGTCACCCAGATCGCACAGCGTCTCGGTGCCTCGGTGAACGATGTGAAGAAAATGACGGTGTGGGGCAACCACTCCACCACTCAGTATCCCGACCTGTTCCACTGCGAAGTGGGCGGCCGCAACGCCTACGAGGCCGTGGGCGATCACGACTGGGTCGACCAGACCTTCATTCCCACCGTTGCCAAGCGCGGCGCGGCCATCATCGACGCTCGTGGTGCCTCGTCGGCAGCGTCGGCGGCATCGGCGGCGGTCGATCACATACGTTCGTGGACCCTGGGCACGCCCGAGGGTGACTGGGTGTCGATGTCGATCCCGTCGGATGGGTCGTATGGGGTGCCCGAGGGCATCATCTCGTCGTTCCCGTGCGTGTGCCGTGACGGAAACTACGAGATCGTCCAGGGCCTCGACATCGACGACTACAGCCGCGGAAAGATCGATGCGTCGGCCTCGGAACTGGTGTCGGAGCGCGACGCCGTTCGCGAACTCGGGCTGGTCTGAGCCACAGCGCGTGACGGGTCGCTGCAGCGACCCCTCGGAATCACGACACGGCGACAGCGCAGGCGATGCGCATCATGTCGTCGACGCCGCGGCGCAACTCGTCGTCGTCGATACGTACTGCACTGCCGTCGTCGCCGAGCACATCGGACACGGTCATCATGGCGAGCGCCTCGAGGCGATGAACGGCGGCGACGGTGTACATCATCGCGGCTTCCATCTCGACGGCGAGATGGCCAGAGCGTTGCCATCGGGCAAATGCGGTGTCATCGGAGTCGTAGAAGAGGCCAGCGGTGACGATCGGGCCGACGTGCACCATTCCTCCTGCCAACCGTGATTGCTCAACCGCACGGGTAACGAGATCGTGGGTTGCCGTGGGGGAGTACGACGCCATTTGCACGTATCGCAACGGGGTGGTGTCGTCACAGGTCGCCGCCGTGGCGATGACGGTGTCGCCCATGGCCATACCATTGCCAAGGCCACCGCAGGTTCCCACGCGGACGAGGCGACGGGCCCCAAGCTGCACCAGTTCTTCGAACACAATGCCTGCCGAGGGACATCCCATGCCGGTCGTTTGCACGCTGACCGGTGCACCATCGAAGGTGCCGGTGTAGCCCAGCATCCCGCGCTCAGAGTTCACCAAACGCGCGCCGGGATCGAGGAAGTTCTCCGCGATGTAGGTCGCTCGATTCGGATCACCAGGGCACAGCACAGACGGGGCGTAGTCACCGGGTTCGGCACGGAGATGGATCGGCATTCGACGATCCTAGGTGTGAGCGATAGCTACTCAGGTGTAGTCGGTGCGTTCGCGTACCTGCCGAAACACGCCATCGAGAGCCGCAAACACGTCCTGCGCGCCCATGAGGCGTTCGCGATCGCCAAAGAGCAGGATCTGGCCGGTGATGAAGGCTTCTTGGGCGTTCAGCTCGCCGGTGGCTACCGCCACGGCGGTGTTATAGGACTGTTCCATCGATACGTCCTCGGGGTCGGCGGCACCCGCGCCGAAGGTCACCTCACCCGCTCCCACCTGAAGGTGGTAGACCACGTCGCCGTCAGGAGTGTCGGCCACCTTTTGAGTCACCCCGATGCTCTGTACCTCGGCGAGGGCACTCAGGGTGTCGTCAGCCGACACAGCGGCCGCCATCTCGCGAATCCAGGCCAGCGATAAATAGCGGACGCGGTCGCTGTCGGTCGGCATCGGGGATGAGGTGTCGTGGCTCACCCCCCTAGTCTGCCCGGTGACGATGTACACGACGACCGACGAGGGCCCGCATAGCGGATGCAGCGATGAATGGGCGGTAGCCCTCCTGACTGGTGACGGTACGGGGCTCGTCACGGTGCAACGCCACCATCGTGACCGGCGCTCGTACTGGTGGGCGGTGGTCGGCCGCGACCACGGGCCACTTCACGTGCTCGACACCGAGGTGCCGCCACGTTCCGATCCGTTGTTGGTCAAAGGCGCGCAACTCTGGGCCGAGATGGTGTGCGAAGAGCCGATGGCCCAGTGGACGATCGGTAACGAAACGATCGCGGTGGTGCTCTCTGATGCATCAGAAGCACTGGGGTCGGCATATGGGGATCCCACACCGGTGGCCTCCGATCTCGAGTTCTATGGCACCTCCGACGCCGAGGTCATCACCAACGGGTACCTGCAGCACGGATGTGTCCACGGGGTGATCGAGATCGCCGGACGAGACGCGGTGGACCTAGTCGAGGTGCCGGCAGTGCGCTGGCACCGCTGGGTTGCCGACGGGGAGCCGTTCGGCCCGGCACCGCTCCCTGCAGCGCGGGCGCATCTGGGTATCGCTGCGATGGCTCGTCTGGATAACGACCTGTTCGACATGGTGCTCACCCCATCGGGCTGGTGTCGCCGCGGGAGTGAATGACATGTGGGTTGTTATCACCTTGGCAGCCGCGATGCTGCAGATCACGCGCACATCGATCCAGCACGGCCTACGGCACTCTCATGATGCCGTATCGGCGGCTGCATTCCGGTTCACATACGGAGCGCCGGTGGCTCTGGTGGTGTCGATAATTGTCTTCGGCCCGGCAGGAGTCGCCCGACCGGGGTTTGGCACCGATGTCGTGGTGGTCATCATCGCTGCGGGAGTGGCGCAGATCCTTGCCACGGTGGCTTTGCTGCTGGCGTTCCGCACACGTGATTTCTCGATCGGCACGGTGTATTCCAAGGCGGAAGTTCCTGTTGTGGCAGCCCTCGGGGCTATCGGGCTCGGACCAGCTTTGACGCTGTGGGGTTGGGTAGGCGCGGCACTCGTGGTGACCGGGGTGGTGGTGCTGGCGGTGCGCCGTCGTGATGCTTTGGGCCCACCCTGGGATCCCGCGGCCCTCATCGGGGCAGCGTCGGGGGCCTTGTTCGCGGCCGCCGCCACGGGAATCGGCGCGGCGGCGGAACGCCTCGATGGTGGGTCGAGCTTCACCCGGGCACTGTTCACATTGACCATCATGTTGTGCGTGCAGGCGGCGCTGATGGGGGCGTGGTCGGTAGTGGGCCCGGGCATCACAGCGAGTGGCGCAGGTTGGGCGGGGCTCGCCATTGGGGTGTTCTCCATGCTGGGGTCGTTGGCCTGGGCGTGGGGATTCACTCTGGCGGGAGCTGCACGGGTGCGCACCCTCGGCCAGGTTGAGGTCCTGATCGCTTTCGCGGCGGGAGCGGTGATGCACGCCGAACGTCATCGGCGTCACGAATACGCTGCAGCCGCATTGGTGCTCACCGGTGTGGTCCTCGTCGCAGCAGCGGGTTGAGCTGAATCGATCCACGCGACACCGGTGGCATCGTGCGACGCTGGTGCGATGACCGGTGGGTTCGACGATGACATCTTGGCGGCGCCGTCGCGACGTAGCGCCCCACCGGTGGTGGATGCAGTGAGCGGCCTCGTGGTGGAAGTGCGTGCCGATGGATTCTGCGGCGACGTGGTGGCGGCAACCGGGGCGGGCGTGACTTTGCGTGATCGCAATGGTCGAGAGCGCAACTTTGGGTGGCGTGAGGGGGCATTCATGATCGACGGTGCTGTGGTCACCCTGCGGCGCCCAGTAGCCGGTGATACGACACCCCCTCGACGATCGGCCGCGGGTGGCGTGTTGGCTGATGGGCCGCGACGGGCACGTGTGGCGAGCCCTCATCGGATCTGGGTGGAGGGATTGCACGACGCTGAACTTCTTGAGCACGTATGGGGTGACGAGCTTCGTGAGATCGGTGTGGTGGTGGAACCAATGCACGGTGCCGATGATCTCGACCTTGCCGTCGCCGCATTCGATCCGGGCCCCGAGCGGCGCCTTGGTGTGCTGTTGGATCATCTCGTGGATGGTTCGAAGGAGTCACGTATCGCGGCGGGTATCCGACGCACGCACGTTCTCGTCACCGGTCATCCCTTTGTGGACGTGTGGGCAGGGGTGCGGCCCCGAGTGGTGGGGTTGCAGGCGTGGCCCGATGTGCCACGTGGTGTGCCGTTCAAGCAGGGTCTCTGCGATGCCGTTGGAATGCCGCTGGAGGGGTTTTGGCCTCGCCTGCGGTCCGCGGTTGATTCGTTCGCTGATCTCGAACCCGAGTTGGTGGGTGCGGTCGAGCGGTTGATCGACTTTGTTGCACCGCCCGGGTGAGGCCGTCGCCGAACAACGGTGGTGTGATGTCCACGGCCTGAGAACGTCGATGCCCCGCCACCGGTGGGGGGCGGGGCATCGGGTCGTCCATGCGTCGGTGACCGGCGCCGGTGCATACCGGCGTAACGGTCAGACGAAAGCGGAGGCGAAGACCAGTGCGACGATGGTCATCACCTTGATCAAGATGTTCATCGCGGGGCCGGAGGTGTCCTTGAACGGGTCACCGACGGTGTCGCCCACGACGGCAGCCTTGTGGGCGTCGGAGCCCTTGCCACCGTGGTTACCGGCTTCGATGTACTTCTTAGCGTTATCCCATGCGCCGCCCGCGTTGGCCATGTAGATGGCGATGGCGAAGCCGCTCACCAGAACACCGGCGAGCATGGCGCCGAGGGCGTCAACCGAGATGAACCCGGTGACCAGCGGCACGACGACCGCGAGCGCGCCGGGCACGATCATCTCGCGCAGCGACGCCTCGGTGGAGATCGCAACGCAGCGAGCCGAGTCGGGAACGACGCCGTCGGCGCCTTCGCGCAAACCGGGGATTTCGCGGAACTGACGACGAACCTCTTCGATCATCTTGTTCGCTGCGCGGCCCACGGCGTCGATGGTGAGAGCGGCGAACAAGAACGGCAGGCCAGCGCCGATGAACAGCCCGACGAAGGCATCGACTTCGCCGACGCTGAGGTTCAGGGTGCCTCCAGCGGCTTCCACGGCGTACTCGAAGCTCTTGAACAACGCGAGAGCGGTGAGTGCGGCCGAGCCGACGGCGAACCCCTTGGCGATCGCCGCGGTGGTGTTGCCGAGCGAGTCGAGGGCGTCGGTGACCTTACGGACCGACGGGTCGAGATGTGCCATTTCGGCGATGCCGCCGGCGTTGTCTGAGATCGGGCCGTACGCATCGACCGAGACCACCACACCGGTGGTGGCGAGCATGCCGATCGCAGCCACAGCGATGCCGTAGATGCCGCCAGGGATGACGTCCTCACCGAATGCCTGGTCGCCACCCCACCAGGCGACAATCACGCCGATCAGAATGAGTACGACCGATCCAGCCACCGACACCATGCCGGTCGACACGCCAGACAGCACGGTGGTTGCCGGGCCGGTTTCGGATTGCTGGGCGATCTTCTTCACCGGGCCGAAGGCATCTGATGTGTAGTACTCGGCTGTCTTACCGAGCGCCCAACCGATGACCAGGCCACCGACGACGGAGACTGCGATGCCCCATGGCTTCTGGTCGTCGCCGTCGAAGATCAGGTACGCCACGATGAATGTGGCAGCGATGGTGAGGCCCATGGCGACGTTGGTGCCCATGTGCAGGGCGCGCGACAGCGCGTGGCTGTCGGTGGAGTCGCCGGCGCGCACGAAGAACGAACCGATGATCGATGCGATCATGCCAACAAAGGCGATCGCCATCGGGAACATCAAGAATCCAACGAAGTCGCTCTGGTCGCCCTTGATGCCGGCCGCGGTGAGGCCACCGGCACCGGCGAAGGCGATGAGCGACACGGGAGCGATGATCGATCCGGCGTAGGACTCGAACAGGTCAGCACCCATGCCGGCAACGTCGCCCACGTTGTCGCCCACGTTGTCGGCGATGGTGGCAGGGTTTCGCGGATCGTCCTCGGGGATACCTGCCTCGACTTTGCCCACGAGGTCGGCACCGACGTCAGCGGCTTTGGTGTAGATGCCACCACCAACGCGGCTGAACAATGCGATTGAGGAAGCACCGAGACCGAAAGCGGTCACGATTTCGAACGCGTCGTCGACCTCGAGCCACACGACGAACAGCAAGTAGGTGAACATCAGTCCCGCTAGGGCGAGACCGGCCACGGTGAAGCCCATCACCGCGCCACCGCGGAAGGCGATGGGTAGCGCCTTGCCGGGGCCCGACTTGGCGGCCTCAGCGGTTCGGGCATTGGCCATGGTGGCCACGGTCATACCGATGTAGCCCGCCAGTGCCGACAGCACAGCGCCGAGAACGTACGACACTGCGGCGAGCGGTGCGATCACGATGGCCAGCAGGATCGCGAGAGCGACCACGAACACGGCCACCCACGAGTACTCCTTGTAGAGGAAGGCGCGTGCGCCCTTTTGGATCTCCGTCATCAAGAAGATCATGCGGTCGTCGCCCGGTGGGGCCGCGGCGACCACCTTGTAGAAGTAGCCCGCGAGGGCTAGTGCGGCAATCGCCGATATTGCGGCGAGGTAGGGGATGATGTCCACGGTGTGAGAGCCTCCTGTGGCTGGGCGATCCTCGTCGATCGCCTCTAGGTGTCGTAGGACCCGAAAGGGTCGCCCAATGATGCTAGGTGCCGGGGGTGGTCTCCAACCCGGATGGTGGGGTTTTCACACCCCGGCGGTCACGCCGTCAACGTAGCCATATGACGTCGTGCGCTGCCGCAGGGTGCGCCCAAGGGGCCCAACGAGGTCGCCGAAGGCGTCGGCATCCATGTGCTGGCCGTGCGAGGCGCCGGCGGCGCGTGAGATGTTTTCGTCCATCAGCGTGCCGCCAAGGTCGTTGCATCCGGCGGCGAGCAACTGGCGAGCTGCGGAGGTACCGATCTTCACCCACGACAACTGGATGTTGTCGATTAGGCCGCGATACACGATGCGCGCCACGGCGTGCACCAGCAGATTTTCGCGGAAGGTCGGCCCGCGACGGGCGCGGTGCTGCAGATAGATCGGCGATGCCATGTGGACAAACGGCAGGCCGACGAATTCGGTGAAGCCCCCGGTGACTGCTTGCAGATCGCGGGTGCGCAGCATGTGCTCGGCCCAACTGTGCGGGTTCTCGATCGAACCGAACATCATGGTGATATTCGATCCGAGGCCGACCTCGTGAGCGGCGGCGTGGCAGTCGAGCCATTCGTCGGTGGTGATCTTGTCGGGGCACAGTTCTGCGCGAACGGCGTCATCGAGGATCTCGGCTGCGGTTCCCGGCAGTGATGACAGTCCGGCATCGCGAAGTCGCCCAAGGTAGGTGACGAGGTCTTCGCCGAGGCGCCGAGCACCTTCGGTGACCTCGAGGGCAGTGAAGCCGTGAATGTGCAGTGTGGGTGCCGCCTCGCGGACTGCTCGGGTGACATCGATGTAGTAGTCACCATCAAAGTCGGGATGGATGCCGCCTTGCAGCGTGACTTCAGTGGCCCCCATTGCCTCGGCCTCGGCGGCGCGTTGGGCGATGTCGTCGAGGGTGAGTAAGTAGGGGGTGCCGCGCAGATTCAACGAGAGTGGGCCTTTGGAGAACCCGCAGAAGCGGCATTTGAAGGTGCACACGTTGGTGTAGTTGATGTTGCGGTTGTGCACCCAGGTCACGGTGTCGCCCACGGCCTCGTAGCGAAGGTGGTCGGCGACCTCGGCAATTGCGGCGACCTCGGGCCCGCGGGCGGCGAACATCGTCACGATGTCGTCGTGGCCCATAGGTTCGTCGGCGGCGACCGCGTCGAGCACCCGTCGCAGTGCCGATCCCGGTCGGGTGGCCGCAGGTGCGGGGATGAGCGTGGGTGGCTCGGCTTGGGCGCCGGAGTACCACGCGGTGGAGCGGTGTCCGATGAGGACGACCTCCGCACCGTCGGTCACCACATCGGCGGCGGTGGTTCGTTCGGGCCAGACAGCTCCGGGGTCGTCGCGTCCGAGTCCTTCGGCATCGGCCCGGTCGATGACGGCAAAGTGCAATGCGGGGTCAATCCACTCTTCGCGCGCAGCGATGTGGTGGGGATAGATGGTGAGCCGGGGAGCCAACACCATCTGACGTGCTTCGGTGGCCTCGCGCAGCCGATCGAGTGCGGGCCATGGGCGTTCGGGATTGACGTGGTCGGCGGTCACCGGTGACACGCCTCCCCAGTCGTCGATGCCGGCATCGAGCAGCACACCGAAATCGTCGGACAGATTCGGTGGTGCCTGCAGATGGACGTCATCGGGGAGGACCAGGCGCGCCGCAGCAATCGACCACAGGAATTCCTCTGGTGGGCACGGTGGGTCATTGCGCATGGCCGTACCCGGTTTGGGCAGAAAGTTCTGCACGATGACCTCTTGAACCTGGCCGTGACGCCGGTGGCTGTCGGCGATGGCCATAAGGGCGGCCAAACGGTCGGCGCGTGTCTCTCCAATGCCGACGAGAATCCCGGTGGTGAATGGGATGCGCGTTGCGCCCGCGGCCTCGAGGGTGTCGAGGCGACGCTGCGGGGTCTTATCGGGTGCACCACGGTGGCAGGGCAGATCGTCGCGCAGGGTCTCCACCATCATTCCCTGACTGGGTGCGACGCGGCGCAGCATCGCGAGTTCATCAGCGCCGAGGGCGCCGGGGTTGGCGTGGGGCAGCAAGCCGGTTTCGTTCAATACCAGTTGGGCGGTGTGCGCCAGGTAGTGAACGGTGGAGTCCCAACCGTTGGCGCGCAGCCAGTCGCGTGCCGCCTCGTAACGTTCCTCAGGTGCTTCGCCGAGGGTGAACAACGCCTCGTGACAGCCAGCTCGCGCACCGTCGCGAGCGATGCGCAGCACCTCGTCGGGCGAGAGGTAGGGGGAGTCGAGGCGAGCGGGTGGCTGGGCGAACGTGCAGTAGCCGCAGGCGTCGCGGCACAGCATGGTGAGCGGGATGAACACCTTGGGTGAGTACGTCACCCGGGTGCCCCATAATTGGTCGCGGTGTGCGGCGGCCGTGGTCATCAGTTCGCTGAGTCCAGCATCGAGAAGATCGCTCACATGAGTCGGCAGCGTGGCGGGGTCGACGGGTCGCGCGCGCACGGGGTCGGGAACGGCGTGGGTGCTCACAGCGCGTAGAGTAGCCGGGGTCAGTTCTGAAACAGAACTCAGAGGCTCCGGGTGGGCGAAGATCAGCCTCTGCGCCATGATGGGATGATGGCCAAGCGCGGCGCCTCTCCCATCGACGACACGTTGCGCATTGTCGGCGACCGGTGGTCAATCCTGATCGTGCGTGCCGGCCTGCGCGGTATCCGCCGCTTCGACGATCTCTGCAGTGATCTGGGAATCGCGCGGCCGATTCTGACCGAGCGCCTCAGGCGACTTGTCGCCCATGGGGTGATGGAGAAGGTGCCGTATTCCGAGCACCCGCGCCGGTACGAGTACCGCCTGACGGATGCTGGCATCGCCCTCTCACCGGTGCTGGTGGCTTTGGTGCGATGGACCGAGGAATACGGAACGTCGGAAGCGACCGGCGCCGCATTGGTGCACGCACCCTGTGGTTCAGAACTGGAGCAAGCGTTCTGGTGTCGTACGTGTGGCACCACATTTGGGCCTCACGCCATCCGTGGTGTGAATCGCGACCATGACGAACACGACGACACCGGGGCAGACGCATCGTCAGACACGCCGACCTGAGGGCGCGCGGTGACGGCCATGGTGACGACGATGGCGCCGGATGTGCTGGTCGTGGTCGAACGCCACTAACTTCTTGGCCATGTCACAGACGTTGTCACGCGGGCCGGTGAGCGGCACCGCCGCCAAAGCCGGTTCGCGCCGCCGCAAACCCTTCCTCCTCGACCTCTACGGCACTGCGGTCGGCAAGAAGTACGTGATGGCCATCACCGGCATCATGGGTATCGGCTTCGTCGTTGGCCACATGGTTGGCAACTTGAAGGTGTACCTCGGCGTCGTCGAGGAGAACGGCGAACTGGTCTACGACATCGACCACTACGCACATTTCCTGCGCGAGTTGCTGATGCCGATCCTGCCCTACGGCTATGCCCTGTGGATCCTGCGGATCGGGCTCATCGCAGCCATCGTGTTGCACCTCCACGCCGCCTACTCGTTGACCGTGTTGAACCGCAAGGCGCGTCCGGTTCGCTATCAGTCCGCTCGTGACTATCAGGTGGCCAGCTTTGCCAGTCGCTCCATGCGCTGGACCGGCATTTTGGTGGTGCTGTTCATCGCCTGGCACTTGGCCGACCTCACCTGGGGCTGGCTGAACCCCGATTACGTCTACGGCGAGGTGTACCGCAACATCGACGCCAGCCTGTCGCGGGTACCGGTGGCAATCCTGTACATCGCTGCCAACATCGCCCTCGGTATTCACCTGTTCCACGGCATGTGGAGCCTGTTCCAGTCGATGGGTTGGAATAACCCACGATTCAACAAATGGCGACGCAGCGTCGCCACCGGCCTGGCCACCGTCGTGGTGGTCGGCAACGTCTCGTTCCCGATCATGACCCTTGCAGGCGTCATCGAGTACGACGAGACGGCTGTGACCCACTCGGCATACGTTGGAGCCGACGTCGTCGAAACGGAGACACCATGAGCATGACCCTCGCCAGCCCGGTCCTCGACTCGAAGACCCCAGACGGCCCGGTCGCCGACAAATGGGACAACTTCAAGGCGAACGAGAAGCTCGTCAACCCGGCGAACAAGCGTAAGTTCAAAATCATCGTTGTCGGCACTGGTTTGGCCGGTGCGTCCGCGGCGGCAACCCTTGCCGAGCTTGGCTACCAAGTGGATGCGTTCACATTCCACGACTCGCCCCGTCGCGCCCACTCGATTGCCGCCCAAGGTGGCATCAACGCGGCGAAGAACTACCGCGGTGACGGCGACTCGGTCAACCGCTTGTTCTACGACACGATCAAGGGCGGTGACTTCCGCTCTCGTGAGTCGAACGTGCACCGTTTGGCGCAGGTGTCGGTGAACATCATCGACCAGATGGTCGCCCAAGGCGTTCCCTTCGCCCGTGAGTACGGCGGCATGCTCGACAACAGGTCCTTCGGCGGTGCCCAGGTGAGCCGCACCTTCTATGCCCGGGGCCAGACCGGGCAGCAGTTGCTGCTCGGCGCTTACCAGCAGCTCGCCCGACAGATCGGCCTGGGCAACGTCCGTTTGTTCAATCGCACCGAACTCGTCGATGTGGTCACCATCGATGGCCGCTGCGCGGGCATCGTCACCCGCGATCTGATGAATGGCGAGGTCACCTCGCATGCCGCGCACGCTGTGGTGCTGGCCACCGGTGGCTACGGCAACGCGTTCTTCTTGTCAACCAACGCCATGGCGTGCAATGTGACGGCTGCATGGCGTGCGCACCGTCGCGGCGCGTTCTTCGCGAACCCCTGCTACACCCAGATCCACCCCACCTGCATCCCGCAGAGCGATGACTTCCAGTCGAAGCTCACGTTGATGTCCGAGTCGCTGCGTAACGACGGCCGGGTGTGGGTGCCCAAGATGGCGGGTGACACGCGCGCTCCAGCCGACATTCCCGAGGACGAGCGCGACTACTACCTCGAGCGCCTGTACCCCAGCTTCGGCAACTTGGCACCGCGCGACATCTCGTCACGCGCGGCAAAGCGCGCTGTCGACAATGGCCAGGGAGTGGGTCCGAAGCAGAACGGTGTGTACCTTGACTTCGCTGACGCCATTGGGCGTCTGGGTGCCGATGTGGTGCGCGAGCGCTACGGGAACCTGTTCGACATGTACGAGCGGATCACCGGCGAGAACCCCTACGAAGTGCCGATGCGCATCTACCCGGCCTCGCACTACACGATGGGCGGACTGTGGGTCGACTACGAGTTGATGACCACCATCCCCGGCCTCTACGCCGCGGGTGAAGCCAACTTCTCCGACCACGGCGCCAATCGCCTTGGTGCGTCAGCGCTGATGCAGGGTCTGTCGGATGGCTACTTCGTGTTGCCGTACACGATCTCGAACTATCTCGCTCAGTGGCTCAACAAGTCGATTCCCGACACGAGCCATCCGGAGTTCGCCAAGGTCGAGGCCGAGGCGCGCGACCGCTATCACCGTCTGGCCAGCTCTGACGGCACTCGCGGGCCCGACTGGTTCCATCGTGAACTCGGCAAGATCATCTGGGACTACTGCGGTATGGAGCGCACCGAAGCAGGCCTCGACAAGGCTCTGTCGGAGATCCCGGCCTTGTACGAAGAGTTCCGCCGCGACCTCAAGGTCACCGGCGGCGAGTTCGGCCTGAACCAGACCCTGGAGAAGGCCGCACGCACCGAAGACTTCTTCGAACTCGGCATGACCATGTGCCGTGACGCCCTTGAGCGCCGCGAGTCATGCGGCGGCCATTTCCGCGCGGAGTATCAGACCGAGGAGGGCGAGGCTCTCCGCGATGATGAGAATTTCGCACACGTGTCGGCGTGGGAGTACACCGGCGACGCCACCCAGCCCACACTGCACATCGAACCCCTCGTATACGAGGAGGTCAGCTTCCAGACGAGGAGTTACAAGTGAGCACCACCCTCAAGAACCTGACCCTGAAGATCTGGCGTCAAGACGGCCCGAACGGTGCCGGTCGCTTCGACACCCACGTGATCGACGAGATCACCGACGAGGCGTCATTCCTCGAAATGCTCGACATTTTGAACGAGCAACTCATCGAGAACGGTGATGAGGCCGTCGTGTTCGACCACGACTGCCGCGAGGGAATCTGCGGTACCTGCTCGCTGATGATCAATGGTCAGGCTCACGGACCTGAGCGTGCAACGGCCACCTGCCAGTTGCACATGCGCAAGTTCTCCTCCGGCGACACCATCGTGATCGAGCCATGGCGGGCATCGGCGTTCCCGATCGTGAAAGACCTCATGGTCGACCGGTCGGCGTTTGACCGCATCATCGAGTCCGGTGGGTTCATCACCGCTGCTACCGGCGGTGCACCTGATGCCAACCTCATCCCTGTGCCCAAGCCTGTGGCCGACGCGGCTATGGATGCCGCGCAGTGCATCGGTTGCGGCGCGTGTGTCGCGGCGTGCCCGAATGGCGCAGCAAACCTGTTCACCTCGGCGAAGATCTCTCATCTCAATCTTCTCCCTCAAGGCCAAGCCGAGCGCTACCAGCGAGTGGAGAACATGGTGGAAACCATGGACGAGTACTTCGGTTCGTGCACCAACCACGGTGAGTGCGAGGCGGCCTGCCCGAAGGAGATCTCCATCGACATGATCGCGTTGATGAACTCCGACTATCGCAAGGCCAAGGTGAAGAACCGCAAGGCGCTGTCACGCACCTGATCGGGGTTCCCAGCTGAGACGGGCTGGGTTATAAGCCGACGTCAATCGCCGAGGTGTCGGTGAACACCGAAGTGTGCTGAGCGCCGTCACGATCGACCGCGGTCAGCGCGACACGCATCGTCACCGCCCCGAACACCTCGGGAATCGATACGTCGACGGTGGTAATTCGTTCGCATGTGTCGGCGCCAATCGAACCGCCGACGCGATGATGCCACACCCCCGATGGGGCGGTGACGGTGATGTCGGCGTGGGCGTCGGGAATGTCGATTCGCAGGTCGTTCACGACATGCACCGCAAGGCGCAGTTCCGCTCCTGGGCGAGATGCGATTGGTAGGCGATCAGCCACCACGATGACCGGTGCGCATGCCTCGCGCACGGCAGCGAGCACGGGTCGCGGCGCCCCCGTGTGGTCGGTCAGGCCCCAGCCGTGGTCGGCGACAGGGTCCCGCCATGAGGCCACGCAAAAGCCACCGTTTGGTCGGTAGCGGATGCGGCGAAGGTGCTCGATATAGCGGCGCGCCACGTCGGCTTGATGTTCGAGCGCGGCAGTTCGCCATGCCGCATGATCACGATGGCGCGCGACAGGTACGTGATCGTTGAAATGCAGGTGGGCGACACCGAGTAGCGCGGCCATATCGGCGTCATCGACCGGCTCGCGAGGTGGGACTGGGGCCCCGAGGTGCGACACGAAGCGGAACAGGCCGGGGAACGATGCCGACGCCCGTGCAAGGTCGTCGATGGGGCCCTCTGACCAACCGAGACCGAGGTGCGAGTCCGTGCCGCGCAGGTTGGGCCATGTGGGGAGAACTCCGGAATGGGGGGTGCAACGGCGTGTTGGGTCGGCAGATTCGATGGCGCGTCGTACGGTGCGGTCGAGAACGGTGCGGTTCCATGAGGGCATCTGCTGGCGAGCGAGCCGGCGGGCACGGGTGAGCAACGGGTAGCGGGTGAACGAGGGTGGGGTGCTGTCGTCCCAGGCTCCGTCAGGTTCGTCATGTGCCGACCATGCGATGACGCTCGGATGGTGAGCCAGTGCATCAACCATGTCGTGGGCGGCGGTGATTGCTCGTTGGCGCACCTGGCGGCTTTGGGGGCCGACCATCCAGAAGTCCTGCATGATGAGCAGTCCGTGTTGGTCGGCCGCTCGGTAGAGCCCCGGTGGCGCAAGGTG
>Ga0208785_1000014_pt1 | contig 70922 bp, 74 predicted proteins | sample DEB08_DNA_2_FD_185499 | JGI IMG/M metagenome (GOLD analysis project Ga0208785, IMG submission 185499) | Aqueous microbial communities from the Delaware River and Bay under freshwater to marine salinity gradient to study organic matter... | ecosystem: Environmental > Aquatic > Marine > Coastal ...
GTTCATGCATCTAAGATTTGAAAATAAAACTGTAAATAGATTTTTTACCGGTGGTATGATTTTAGCTTTAATTTTATTTGCAATAGTTATGTTCGAAAGAGCATCTGCTAATTATTTTTAATTTATAGATGCAATCTTTACCATGGCACCCTCACTTTGATGTCTGGGCACTAATAATTTCTTTAATAATTTTTTTTGAATTTAGTTCAAATAATAGTTTTTTAAAATCTCAAAAAAGAAAAACTTGGTATTCGGGTCTAATAATTTTATGGATATTTACTGATTATCCGCTTCATGATATAGGAGAAAAGTATTTGTTTTCTGTCCATTCTGTTGAGCATCTTGTTATAGCATTGGTTGCACCCCCGCTACTTCTATTAGGTATGCACACTGAAATGAAGAAGCTGATATCTATTCCAATTTTTATAAATATTTTAAAAATAACATCAAAGCCTGTTGTTGCATTCTTTTTATTTAATACAGTAATGGTGGGGATGCATTGGACAAGTGTTGTTAATTTAATGGTAACGAATAGTTTATTTCATTTTTTTGTTCATTCCATAATGCTATTAATCTCGCTTAATATGTGGGTTCCTGTTATAGGGTTTAATGAAGAAATTAAATCACTGAGCCAAGCTGGAAAAATTGGTTATATGTTTTTACAGTCTTTACTTCCCACAATTCCAGCAAGTTTTTTGACTTTTGGAACAGAACCAATCTACTCAGCATATTTATTAAGAGAAAATATATTTAATATTTCAATAGTTAATGATCAAACTTTAGCGGGTCTTGTCTTAAAACTCGGAGGAGGGGTGATTATATGGGTAACTATCTTAATTATTTGGCTAAATTGGTCTAAAGAAGAAAAAACATTTGACGATGTCGTTAGAAAAAATTCTGTAGATTACAATTGAATTAAAATATGGACGAAAAATTATTAGAACAACTTAGCAATTCCTCTGGAATACCTCAATTATTACTTTCACGTTCGATTCAAGCGAGAGCTGAAGCTTCTGGCACTAATCCTACTGAAGTTCTTAATAGCTGGTTAGGTGGAGAACCTATTCTAAACTTAGTTTCTGTAGTAAACGAAAATGTAACTGTACCAGAAATTATTCCTGAAAAAGAAAATCCAATAATAGAAGATTCAGTAGCTGAAGAAGTAGCTACCAATGAAGAAGAGACGATAGAATCTGAAATAGTAAAATCTATGGTTTTAACTGAGGAAAAAGTAGAACCACCGATTGAGCTCGGTAAAAAAATTCAAAAATCTCTAAAATATGGTTCATTATTTGGTTTAATTGTAGGTTTTTTAGAAGCTATTTTTATTAGTTCATTTTTATTTGAAGGTTTAATACTAGAAGCTGAGACGCAAAATATAATTTCTCAGTACAATTCAATTTCATTTTTATTAGTAATAACATTAGGTTTTTCGATATTCGGCATGTTAAATTCAATAAATATCAAAAAGTATTTTGAGACTAATTTTAGTGGGTACTCAATACATTCTTCTGATAGAGAATCACTAGTTACTGGTGCTGGATTGGGTTTGATTTTTGGGGCTATCAGTGCTTTTTATATTATGAACTCTGTTGGTCAGACAATCGAAGCTATTTTACCTGAAGATCCTATAGTCAATTTAATAGATGTTAGGGGTGCATTTTGGAGAGTAGTTATACTTTCTTCAATGGTTCAAGCTATAATTTCAAGCCTATCCATGATTCTCGGGGTTCCTAAAGGTCTTGAAAATGGGGAATTTCTTGAAGCTGAAAAAGTAAGAAAAAGAATCATTGGATCAGTTTTAATACCTCTAGCATCCATAATATTCGGTGGAATAATTGCATTTGGAATATCTCAAGTTTTTTTAAATTTTCATGAGCTTGCACCACTCTTTGCACTTATAATTTCTGCTGCAATTTTAATTTTTGCAAGTGTTATTAGTTCAGCACCAAAAATTAAAGTTACGAAAACAGAGTTTATAATTGCATTTTCAGGGATTTTAATTTTAATCATTATCATAGGCAGCATTGCTGCAAGTCAACACTAAATTATGTCAGAAGATTTTGATAGCTTAGAGTTAATCAAAAAATATTTAGAGTCAAAAAGATTTGAAGACATAAAAAGAGACTACTCACCCGATAAAGTACAAGCTTTAAGAAGTAAAATAAAGATTTCATATGACTTATCTAACTTAGGCGCTATGAATTTATGGGAACTTCTTAACCAACCATCAAATTGGGTTTCTGGACTTGGTTCTGCGACAGTTCAACAAGCAATGCAATTAGAAAAATTAAACTATCAAATCTTATATATTAGCGGTTGGCAAATAGCTGCTGAGAGTAATTTTGGTACCAATACTTATCCTGATCTTTCTCTTTATCCCTCAAACAGCACTCCTGAATTTGTTAGGAAAATTAACAATACTCTACTAAGAAAATCAGCTGAAAATAAAAAAACTTCTCTTCCTCCAATTATTGCAGATGGTGAATCTGGATTTGGTGGTATTTATAATGTTTTTGATTTAACATCACAATTTATTAGTTCTGGAGCAGCTGGAGTTCATTTTGAAGACCAACTAGCAACAGAAAAAAAATGCGGACACGTTGGTGGTAAAGTCGTTATTCCAACATTTGAATTTATAAAAAAACTTAATGCATCAAGATTGGCTTCTGATGTAACTGGAGTCCCAATTGTCATAATTGCTAGAACTGATTCCCTACATGCAAAATTAACTACTTCAGATTTTGACGAAAGAGATAAAGAATTCTTGAGTAAAAATAGAACATCAGATGGTTATTACGAAATTAATGACAATAAAGGCCTAGCAATCACTAAATCTCTAGCTTATGCAAAATACTCAGATGTTATTTGGTGTGAAACAAATAATCCAGATTTAGGATTTGCAAAAGAATTTGCTCAAGAAATAAAAGGTAAATTTCCAAATAAATTTTTAGCTTACAATTGCTCTCCTTCACTAAATTGGATGGACAAATTTAACAAAAATGAGTTGAATAATTTTCAGGAATCTCTTTTTGACTTTGGATATAATCTACAATTTGTATCACTAGCAGGATTTCATTCGATGATTAGTTCATTTTATGAGCTTGGTGCAAATTTTAAAGAAATTAACATGGAAGCAATTGCAAATTTACAATTGAAAGAAACCCAAATGTCAAAAATTGGTTATACAGGTCTAAAACACCAACAAGAAGTAGGTTCAAACTATTATGAACTAGTTGGTGAAGCATTGCTTGGAGATGAATCAGAACTACTTTCAAAAAATGACTCTACAGAAAATACGCAATTTTAATAAAATACAGAAATGACATATTTTAAAGATAAAACAGTAATTATGAGCGGTGGATCAAGAGGTGTTGGCCTTGAAATAGCAAAAGCACTTGGTAAAGATGGTGCTAACATTGCGATTTTAGCAAAAACTACAGAGCCACATCCTTTACTCCCAGGTACAATATTTTCTGCAGCTGAGGAAATAGAGTCTGTTGGTGGGACAGCTCTTCCAATAGTTTGCGACATTCGTTTTGAAGATCAAGTTAAAGATGCCGTTGATGAAGTTGTAGATAAATTTGGAGGAATAGACATATGCATTAATAATGCAAGTGCTATCCACCTTTCTAATACTGAAAATACACCAATGAAAAGATATGATTTGATGCACAATATTAATGTAAGAGGAACTTTTCTGCTCAGTCAAAAATGCATCCCTCATTTAAAAAATGGTAAAAACCCACATATTTTAACTCTATCTCCACCATTAAACATAGATAGAAAATGGTTTGGAATGACTTTAGCATACACAACTGCAAAGTACGGAATGTCTCTAGTAGCTCATGGTTTGGCAGAAGAATTAGGTCAATATGGTATTGCTTCAAACTGTTTGTGGCCAAGAACTTCTTTGGACACTGCTGCAGTAAGAAATGTTATCGGGGCAGAGTTAGTTAAAGGTTCTAGAAAACCTACTATTTATGCTGATGCAGCTTATGCAGTTTTGCAAAGAGACTCTAAATCATGCACAGGGAACTTCTTTCTAGATCAAGATGTATTGGAAGAAGAAGGTGTTAAAGACTTTGATCAGTACGCAATAGAAAAAGGAGCAACATTAGTTTCTGATTTTTTTGTTGATGATAATCCTGAAGATTGGATACAAGCTTAAAGTTAACTTATCTTGCTTAGAGAAATAGTGTGAATGGAATAATTATTTTTTTAAAGGTAAGATTTATTATGCCAAAAATTTTTAAAATAATTTTTTATTTACTACTTGTTTCACTTGCTGCTTGTGGTTCTCAAGAAGCTGCTGGCACAGAACCTCAAATTATCAGAGTTGTCGATGATGAATTTTCTCCAAAAATATTAAGAGTTGAACCAGGAACTACAGTTATATGGGAATCTGGGGGTTCAAATAATCATAATGTAATTGCTAACGATGGTTCGTGGCAAGCAATTTCATCGGATTATTTTGAATACGGAATAATTACAAAAGGTGATCAATATGAACATACCTTTACTGAACCGGGTATTTATGAGTACTATTGTCCATTCCATGGAACCAATGATAAAGGTATGGTTGGAACAGTTATTGTCGGAGATGTTGAATATTCAGTTGAAGTAACTGAAAAAAATAACAAACTAAGCAACAATGTATTAAAAGTAGGTAAAGATCAAGAATTTAATAAAATTCAGGATGCTGTTGATTCATCAAGCCAAGGTGATTTAGTTTTAATTTATCCTGGTGTTTATAACGAAAGTGTAACTGTAACTACTGATTTTATAACTATAAGGGGTACCGATAGAAACAATGTAATTTTGGATGGAGAATTCATGTTTGAAAACGGTATTCAAGTTTATGATACCGATGGGGTTACTGTAGAAAACCTATCAGTAAGGAATTTTTCTCTAAATGGAGTTTATTGGAATTCTTCATTAGGTTACAGAGGTTCATATTTAACTGTTTATAACAATGGTGATTATGGTGTTTATGCATTTAATTCAACAGATGGAATCTTTAATAATATATATGCCTCTGGACATCCAGATAGTGGAATCTATATAGGACAATGCTTTCCATGTAATGCATTAATTTATGACAGTGTAGTAGAAGGTAATGCACTGGGCTATTCAGGTACCAACGCTGGTGGACATCTTTATATTTATAACAATGTTTGGTATGACAATATGTCTGGAATTGTACCTAATACTCTAGACTCAGAATTAAATCCACCAGGACGTGAAACAACAATAATTGGAAACTTAGTTCTTGATAATAATAATTACAATGCACCAACTAATCGATTTGGTTTGGTAGCAAAAGGAAATGGAATTGTTGTACCTGGTCGTGTTGGTGATGTCATTCAAAAAAACTTAGTTATCAACCATGACAAGTATGGAATAGTAGCTAGCCCGATGTTGGATGCAAATCTCTACTTTTCGCAACATGTCACAATTACTGATAACGTTGTACTTGATTCAGGTTATACGGATCTAGCTTTAGCAGGACCTTGGGGTCCGGGTAATTGTTTTGAAAACAATGTTTACCAAACATCAACTCCTCCATTATTAGAACAGTTGCATAACTGTAGTAATATAAATTCAAGTTTTCTCTTGTCACGTTTTCCATTGCAAGGTGATTCTTCTGGATTAATGCTCTTGGCTGGTTTTTTTGCTGACGCACAGAATCAAGAAGTTGATAAAAACAGATATAAAGAATATCCATGGCCAGCAGATCAAAATAATATGAATTTTTCAGACATTCTTAAACCAGCACCTGCAATAGATATATTTTTTATTCCAGATTTAGCAAATATACAAGTTCCTTATGACTTATTAAATAACAAAAATTTAGAAGAAAATTTTGGATCAAAAAAGGAGATAATAATGAGTGGAGTTCCGATTTCAAGCCCAAGTATTTGGCAATTGTTGTTTCAATTGTATGGATACTTAATGCCATTTGTGCTTTATGCAGCCTGGACTGCATTAGCGTTAAGTGACTTGAATTCAAAAGAAATGAGTAGTTCAAAAAAATATCTATGGCTAGGAATTGTGTTTCTTGTGCCATTTTTTGGAGTGCTAGCTTATCATCTAATTGGACCAAGCTCTGTAACAAAATCTATGAAAATAGCAGCTATTGGTGGAGGGCTTTTAAGCTATATAGTAATTTTGATAGTCACAGCTGTGGTGAGCGGTTTAGTTTAATTTTTTATCTATGCTCGTTGAATTCATGGATTAGCCATGGAATCATGAGTAGTGCTGCAATTGGATCAAAATACCAAACATTAAATAAATAATTAAGTCCAATACCTAAAATAACCAAAATTGATAAATTTAGGCAGAATAATGTTTCCTTTGCTTCTGCTATTAAAACTTGGTTATTTAGTTTTTTTCCAAGTTTTAATTTTTTGTATGATAAAGGTCCCTCTACCAAAATTGAAACTGTGGCAAGTATAACTCCAAGTAATGTAGCTTCTGGTTTTGTTGTGTTAAATAAATCATAAGCAGATTTAATAAAAATAAAAATTGCTAAAGCTAAAAATGAATAAGAAATTATTTTCTCAGATTTTCTTGCAACATTCTTATTTGCAGATGAGACTCCCCAAATTGCAACTAAAGAAGCTGTTATCTCGATAACGCTATCAAAACCAAAAGCTAGCAGGGATATGCTGTTATTTTTAATACCTAGGTATAACGCAACTATTCCTTCAACAAAGTTATAAATTATTGTTAGGACTATTAATTTTTTTGATTGGTTTAAAGCCTCATTCACAGATACTATTATAAGAACTATGTCTTTTAATCATGTACTTTGTTATGGTACTTTGAACCCAGATCTAATTTATTATATTAACTCACTTCCAAATTCAGGTGGTGATATAAGAAGCAACAGGTACAAAATTAGACCAGGCGGAACAGCAATAAATTGTGCTGAAAATATTAACAATTGGTCTATTAAAGTATCTGTTGCGGGTAATAGCTTAGCTGATGATGCTCTAGGTAGCTATTTAATAAAATATTTAGATGATTTAAATATTAATCATGATTTGGTAGATAAGAATTCAAAAATTACACCTTCGTGTTCAATATTTGTTGAAGAAAGTGGAGAAAGAACTATTGTTTCTTCTGGTTATAAAGATTCTTTCTGGAGTAATTTAAATAATTTAAAAGGATTTGATTCACTACTTATAGATCGATACTCAGTGACTTTTATTCGTGAATACTTAAAAGAGTTAAAAATAAAAAATAATTTATTTTTGGTACAAGCTGGTTATGAAGAAGAAATTGACTATAAAATAGATTTTCTAGTTGTAAGCAAAAATGAAATTGATGTTAGTGAAGCAAATAAAATTTTAGAAAATGATTTGGCAAAATATATTCTTTTAACTTCCTCTAATTTGCCTGCCAGGTTACTTGGGAAAGAAGGGGCAGTCGAAATTGTTCCTCCAGATTTTAAATCTGTTGACTCAACAGGTGCTGGAGATTGTACAGCAGCATACATCGCTGCTTTTGGTAATGAAGAGATTACAGAAGTAGTTAAAAAAGCTTGTGCTGCTGGAGCTATTTTAGCTGGCACTAACGAACTTCCTTCAATCTCAAAAATTAATGAAATATCGAAATTAGTTGAAGTTAACCCACGGTAGTAATTTCTAATAAACTCAAGCTAACACTATAGTTATTGCATGGCTGTTGATTACAAAGCTCCAATAAAAGATATTGTTTTCGGCTATGAAGTTATTGATTCTTATAAAATTTTAAATAAAATTTCAATGTTCAAAGATTTTTCTGAAGATATCGTAGTTCCCACCATGGAAGAATGCGCAAAATTTGCAGAAGGTGTTCTAGCTCCAATTAATAGCATAGGTGATCAAGTTGGTGCTGTTATTAATAATGGTATAGTTACCATGCCTAAAGGCTATAAAGAGGCTTATAACAAATTTAAAGAAGCTGGTTGGGCATCTATTTCCCTGCCTGAGGAAATTGGCGGAGGTGGAATGCCAATTGCTTTGTCTGGAGGGACACTAGAAATTTTAAGTTCTGCAAATTTAGCTTTTGGGCTCGCACCAGGATTAAGTGCTGGAGCAATTTCTGCAATCAATTTTCACGGAAGTGAAGAGCAAAAATTAAAATTCTTACCAAAACTGGTTTCAGGTGATTGGACTGGAACTATGAATTTAAGCGAACCTCAAGCTGGTTCAGATCTTGGGAATATAAAAACAAAAGCAGAACTTTCAGATGATGGTACTTACAAAATTACAGGTACAAAAGTTTGGATAACATTCGGTGATCATGATATGACAGAAAATATTATTCATCTAGTATTAGCGAAGCTACCAGGTTCTCCAGAAGGCACAAAAGGAATCTCTATGTTTATTGTTCCAAAAATTCTAATTAATGACGATGGAACTCTAGGAGAGAAAAATAGTGTTCAGTGCCTATCAATTGAAGAAAAGTTAGGCATACACGCAAGCCCAACTTGTGTAATGGAATATGATAATGCGACTGGTTACCTTGTAGGTGAAGAAAATAGAGGTCTTCACTATATGTTTACAATGATGAACGAAGCCAGAATATGGGTTGGCGGTCAAGGTTTAGCTTGTGCATCAGCTGCAGTACAAGGAGCATCTCAATATGCTCGTGACAGAATTCAGGGTAGACCAGTTGGGATGAGTAAAGAAGAAGCAAAAAATGCTTCCATTATTGAACATGCAGATGTAAGAAGAATGTTATTAACAATCAAATCTTATGTTGATGCAATGAGATATTTAATGTTCGACAATCAGTTAATGCTAGATTTGGAATACTTTGGTGAGGACGAAGCCACTAAATCATTTGGTGAAGAAAGGTGTGCAATTTTAACCCCAATTACTAAAGCTTGGTTATCAGACCTAGGAGTTGAACTTTCATCTCTTGCAATTCAAGTTTATGGTGGAATGGGTTACGTTGAAGAAACCGGTATTGCACAATACTTAAGAGATGCAAGGATTGCACCAATTTATGAAGGTACAAATGGTATTCAAGCTTTAGATTTAATGTTTAGAAAACTTCCACTGGATAACGGACAGGCAATGCAAAGGTTGCTTGGTGAAGTAACTCAACAAATTCAAATCATGAAAAGTGGATCTGACCTAATGGTTTCCCTTGCTAATGAATTAGAACTACATGTAAACAAATTATCAGAAGTTACTATGTGGCTTGCAACTAAAATGCTTGATGGTCAAATAGTTGATGCAAGTGCTGCAGCAACTCCCTATTTAAAAATGTTTGGTCAGGTGCTAGGCGGATATTATATGGGCAAAGCTGCCGTTTTAGCTGAATCAAAACTAAAGGAAGGTGACAGTGAGTTCTATTCAGATAAATTGACAATAAGTAAATTTTATATAGAACAACTTCTACCACTTGCATCTGGATATGCTTCTGCAATAACTGCAGGAAAAGACGATCTTTATAAAATTAAAGCAGAAAATTTTTAGTGCTAGAGAAACTAAATTCAAAAGATACAAAAATCGCAATTATTGGATCAAGTAATAATCCTGAAAAATTTGGAAATAAAATTTTATTAAACTTATTGTCTAAAGGGCATCTAGTTTTTCCAATAAGTAAAAAAGAAAAAGAAATAGCTAATCAAAAATGTTTTTCGGAAATAAAAGACTTAAATTTTATTCCTGACATTATCAATTTTGTAGTGCCTCCAAATATAGGTTATGACTTGACTGTTGAGCTGGTTAACCAAGGATATGATAACTTTTGGTACCAGCCAGGTGCAGAAAGCAAAGAGATATCAAATTTTTTAACTATAAATAAAAAAAATTATATTGATGACAAGTGCATTATGGTCGAGGCTAAAAACTTAAATAATTAATTATTTTTATTTTTGTTTGCTTCATTTAGATCATTAAATGATTTTTCTAATTTATTTACCCTAGTTGTTTTTAAAGCTTCAAAAGATTGTACTGTTTGATCTAATTTTTTTGTTACATCATCAAAAGATTCTAAGAATTTTTGTATTTCATTTTTAACTTTCTCGTGTGCAATTAATATATTTTTTGTATCGTTTTGAAGATTAAACAATTTAATAGACTGTCTAATAGTTTCTAAATATGCCATTAAGGTTTGTGGGCTAACTAAAATAACTTTTTTTGAAAAAGCATATTGAATAACAGGAATTTTTTGTGCCCCTATTTCAGCTGTAAGTAAATAATGATAAAGATTTTCAAGTGGGATATACATTAAGACAAAATCAACTGTTCCTTCTTCTTGGGAAATATATCCTTCACGCGATGATGTATCATCAATTTTTAATTTTATAGATTTATCAATAAACTCTCTATTTTTTATTTTTATTGCTTCAGTTAACTGTTTTCTTTTGAGCTCGTCATTACTGGCATCTTCTAATTCAGCATTTAGTTGTGAAATTTCTAAATAACTATTAAGTGGAAACTTAGAGTCCATATTGATTGTTTTATCATCAGGCAAGAAAAAGGTAAAGTCAGGTTTGGTTCCACTTTTCATTTGTTTCTGAGTTATGTAATGTATCCCAGATTTATATTCCATAATTCCTAATAAATCTTCTACCTGAAACTCTGCCCACTGACCACGACTTTGATTATTGTTTAATACTGATATTAAATTTTTAGTTTGCCGGTCAACGCCTGTGAGTGAAGATTTTATTTCACCTGTTTTTTCAATAAAATCCTTTACAGTCTGATCAGATTTACTGAGTAATTTATAAATTTGCGACTCTTCATTTTCAATTAGTTCGCTAACTATACCTTTAATTAGGTACTCATCTTCAACTTTATTTTTTGTATTAGTTTTTTTCAAAGAAATATATACATTTAGTAAAAGTAAAACAAGGATAAGAATACTAATAATTTCCATGAAATTAATTGTAATACTTTAGATAGACAAAAAATCTTTAGTAAGTAATTAAACTAAGTCAATTAACTTTTTAAAGCTGAATTTAAAGTTCTCTGCTGAGTAATTGTTTAAAATAAAATCTTTAGCATTAAGTCCTATTTGGCTTGCTTGATGATAGTTTTCATAAATACTGACAATCTTGCTTTTCATATCTTTTACGTTATTACTTTCAAAAATAAATCCTGTTTGTTGGTCTATAACAATATCTTGCATACCAGGAGCATCAGTAACCAGTACTGGGCAAGCAGTTGCTTGTGATTCAAAAATTACCCTTGCTAAACCTTCTGAAACTGATGGTAAAATCATTAAATTACTTTTAGTATAATGTTCAAGTACTTGCTCTAAATTTTGTTGACCAAATATGTTTACTTTATTTTCTAAATTCAATTTTTTTATTTGTTTGTTTAACTGGTTTAAGTATTTTAGATTGGGGGTGGGACCAACAATATTAAGCTCACAATCAAATTCATTTATATGAGATATTGCTTCAACAATTTGATGTGGTTTTTTTCTATCAGTTACACTCCCAATGAATAGAATTTTAAATTTTTCATGTATTTCTCTTTTATTTGAAATAGACTCAAAAATTTCAAAATCAACCCAAGCAGGAAATCTAACTATCAATTTATCACCACTGAACATGCGTGCTTGTGCCTCAGTAGAAGAAGAGACTGCTCTAATTACGTCTGCATTGTTGATTGTGTATTTTGCAATTTTCATAAACAATTGTTTGTAAATTTTTGGAAAAATTAAACTTTTTTCTAGTTCTAAAGTATTTATAAAATCACCATGTGTTTCCAATACAATTTTTATATTTTTATTTTGTTTCTTTAATTTACGTATTCCAAAATAGCTAGTTATCGGGTCTTGAAAAGCAACTACATCAATATTAAATTGTTCTACTAATTTTGGAAGCTGAAAATAGGAAATGAAATAAATTTTAAAATAATTAAGAAGTCTAAATTTATTTTTTTTATATAACTTGAAACTTGTTTCATCGATTTCAGCTTCAAAGCTTGAATCACTAAACGCAACTACGTAAACTTTTGCAATCTCACTTAAATATCTATACTTTTTCCTGAGATTATCATTTAAAGGTTGATTGTAAAATGTTGGTCCAAAAAAAAGTAGCTTTTTCATATTCCAAGAAAATTGATTAACTCTTCTATAAGCTCTTTGTCATGGGTCCATGGTATAGAATGTCCAGCATTACTAAAATTTATAACTTTAACATTATTGAGTCTTGAGACTACTTCATTGGAAGTTTCTTCAGGCACTAATTTATCTTTTCCTCCAATAATCACTAAAGATTCATTTTGAATTTGATTAATCCATTCTCTTGCATCGTATGGAACAACAAATCTCCCACCATCTGCATAGATAAAGTTATCTTTAGATTTATGTAAATTATTCCATGCCCACTCAGAAAACTCATCTTTAATCGCTTGAGACTTCTTCAAATATGAAAATTTCGATTGAGGATTTAGATTTGGAAATAGTCTTTCTCTGATTCTTACAAAACTTACAAACAATTTGAAAGGTGTTTTGTCTTTATATACCGCTCCACCTAACCAACTAAATGGTGTAATTAACACAAGCTTATCAACAATCGTATTTTCTTTTTTAGCAATTGCCATAGAAACTGCGCTACCCATTGACCATCCGACCAAATGGCATTTACTGATATTTAGTTCTTTTAAAATGCTTATAACAATATCAGCATTTTCTTCAACATCCCAACGTTTCCAACTTGAATCTGACTTTCCATGGTTTCTTAAGTCAATTGCTACAAATGAAGTTTTTTTCCTTAAAGTAGGTAAAATTTTAAACCAACTACCCAGTGAATCTGAACCCCAACTATGTAAAAAAATTATTGGGGTTGTACCGTCAATATAGTTTTCTCTAATTAAATACTCTTTTTCACGAATGAAAATAGTTCTTCCAGTAATTTTAACTGGATGAAGCTGGGTCACACCTTCAGACTTACTCTCTTTTGTTTCAACTAATTTTTTTATGAGTGCTGTAACGGCAAATAATTTTGTTAAGTTTTTAATCATTAAATATTAATAATATTGATTTTATGGTTATATCTTTTTGTAATCTTTCCTATTTCCCATATCTCTATTCCAAAATTTTCTGATACATATTTTGAATCAACTTTAATTTCATCAGCAATAGACAACAGTAAGCCTCCGCTTGTTTGAGCATCAGTAAATAATTTAACTTTTTCTTCAGTACCTTCTTCGAAATCTAGTTCATCTTTAATTGCATCTAAATTTCTTTTACTACCTGAAGAGAAAATTCCTTCATTTAAAAACTCTTCTGCATCTCTAACTACTGGAACCTTGTTAGCATAAATTTCTGCAGCCAAGTTTTTATCTATTAACATTTCACTTAAATGACCAAGCAAACCAAATCCAGTGATGTCAGTTATAGCATTAGCATTGTAAAAATCTGCTACTTTTAGCCCACCAAAATTTAATGTTGTCATAACTTTAGTTATAGTTTCAACTTGAGATTTAGTTGCTATGCCTTTTTTGATTGCTGTAGCAACTATTCCAGAACCTAGCGGTTTGGTTAAATATAATTTATCATTAAATTGAACATCAGTTTTTTTATAGATTTTTTTATCAACTAATCCTGTTACTGCAAAACCATATTTTGGTTCTCTATCATCTATACTGTGACCTCCAATTATAGTGCAACCAGCTTCTTGCATAATTTCTGATCCACCTTTTATAACTTCGGATAGTATCTGGAAACTAAGATCATCTCTTGGCCAACTAACTAATTGCAAAGCGGTTAAAGGTTTTCCACCCATTGCATAAATATCTGATAATGCATTTGCAGCCGCAATCCTTCCCCAGTCAAAAGGGCTGTCTACTATAGGAGTAAAATAATCAACCGTTTGAATGAGTTGTAATCCATTTTCAAGTTGGACTACTCCTCCATCATCTGGAGTTTCTAATCCAACTAAAACATTTGGGTTATTTGTATGTGTTATATGCTTCAGTACCTGAGCAAGCTCTCCTTGAGAGAGTTTACATGCTCAACCAGAACCATGAGAGTATTCTGTTAATCTCATTAATCATCCCCCAATCTTATGCATTGTTTCTTTCGAATTTGACTCTTTCTTGAAAAGCTTGATTAATTTGATTTATTAAGTCATGTTTAGGTAATTCGATTTCGTCAATACGAGAAACTGGATGTCCATGTTTTGCTGTTGATAAAACAAAACCTCCTTGGATAGAATTTAAATTTTCTTTATAAATAGTTCCTTCTTTTACTGGTAATTTTCCTTCAGATCCGAAATCCAACAAATATTTCCTAGTTATAGAATCTAAAATTCCTAATTCAAGCTTAGGTACAATGATTTGGTCGTCTAATATCCATCCAAAAGTAAAAGTTGGTCCTTCTAGAACTTCATTTTCCTTTCCTATTAGAAGTGCATCAGTAAACCCATTCATTTCTGCTTTTCTGGTGTGACTAATATTCATTCCATATGAAGTAGACTTTGTTCCAAGATTAAATGCTTCTTCTTGGTTGTAATCACCAGAACTCTGCCAGAATGCTTTTTGAGTTTGTAAAGTAAAATAGTCTGGAATATCAACTAGTGGTTGGTGGAAACAAAATACATTGTAACCATCTTTACTATCTCTTAAAATAAGTGTTCTAACGTAACCTGTTTCAAAAGAATTAGCAACTTTAATGATGTTATTTTTAATTTCATCAAAATCAATATTCTTAAAAAATACTTTTTCAGCTGATTTTTTAAATCTCTTTATGTGTCGTTCGACTCCGAAGGGGTACCCTTGATGTATCTTAATAGCCTCAAATACTCCGTCACCTCTCCACACAGCCAAGTCTTCAATGGAAATATTGAACTCAGATTTTGAAACTTCGTTTCCATTTTTTAAATACAAATTAACTCCTGTCTCTTATATATGTATTGGTAATTGGCATTCTTCTATCTTTTCCAAAAGCTTTTTCAGTTAATTTTACTCCCGGTGCAACTTGTTTTCTTTTATACTCGTTCCTATCTACTTTTTCTAAAACTTCATATACTATTTCTTCGTTTATTCCACTAGATATGATTTTTTCAGAAGAGCTATCTTCCTCAATATACAAATATAAAATTTTATCTAATAATTCATAATCTGGAAGCGAGTCTTTGTCTAACTGATTTGGTCTTAACTCTGCACTTGGCTCTTTTGTAATAATATTTTCTGGAATTACTTTAGAAATAGAATTTCGGTAATTTGAGAGTTTATAAACCTCAGTCTTATAAACATCTTTTAATAATGCAAAACCACCAGCTAAATCTCCATAAAGTGTTGAATATCCAACAGCCATTTCTGATTTATTACCAGTAGAAACCACCATTGCACCGGTTTGATTTGATAGTGCCATAAGTAGATTTCCTCTAATTCGAGATTGAATATTTTCATCAGTGACTGAATTAATTTTATCTTCAAATTGATTTTTAAGGATACCTCTGTAGCTATCAGTTAAATTTTCTATTTCAATAATTTTCATTTCTATTCCTAAATTAGTTGCTAAATTCTTAGCATCTCTTAAGGAGTCTGGTGAATTAAATTTTGTTGGCATAGCAACACCTATAACATTTTCTGAACCTAAAGCATCAGCTGCTATTGTTGCAGTTAGTGCAGAATCAATTCCTCCTGAAAGCCCAATTAATACTTTTTTAAAATTATTTTTTTTAACATAATCAAGTAGACCCAACTCAAGAGCTCTATATACTTCTTCATTTTTGGATAATTCTTTGTAAGTTGTTGTAGTTTCAATGCTTAAAGTTTTCTCTCTAATTTTTAAATTTGTTTGTGTTGTTTCATTTTTTACTTCTAATTCAAGATCAATATGAAATAACTCTTCTTCAAATTGATTACTTTGGTGTATAACTTCACCATTTTTGTCTACAACAAATGAACCTCCATCAAATACAAGTTCATCCTGACCTCCTACTGTGTTTAAATAGACTATTGGAACTTTTAGTAGCTTTGCTTGTTCAATAACTAGATTTTTTCTATTAGTTGATTTGTTTATATCAAATGGAGAAGCATTAATGTTGATAATTAGAGATGCTCCATTCTTTACTTGAGATAAAGACGGTCCATCATTTATCCAAATATCTTCGCAAATATTTATTCCAACTCCTATGTTTTCATACCAAAATAACTTTCCTGGATCACTACCTTTTGAAAAATATCTTGCTTCATCAAAAACTGAATAATTAGGTAAAAAACATTTATGATAAATACCTTTTACATCACCATTTTGAACTATTGCTGCAGCGTTTGCTATTTCTCTATTTTTTTTATCAGTTTTATTAATGTCAATATTTCTGTCAACAAACCCGATTATTGCACTTGATTCACTAGAAAACTCTGCAATCTCCTCAAGTACTGAATAATTTTTTCCGAGAAAGCTATCTCTAAGCAATAAATCTTCTGGAGGATAACCAGTTAAACAAAGCTCAGGAAATATTACTATGTCGGACTCAAAACTTTCAGCAATTTCAATAGTATTTAAAATAGTTTCTTTATTTTGCTGAATCGCACCGACAGGAAAAGATAATTGCGCTCCGGTAATTCGAATTTTTTTTTGTTCCACTCTTTAATTGTATCGTCTAAAGGTGTTTAAGAAGTAACGTTAATTTCTATATCTTTAGAGTCTTCAACCCAATTGGTAATTCTTTTAAGTGATGGCATTCTATCGACAATTTTTTTCTTATTATTAATTCTTTGCATAAGCTCATGTAAGGATTCAGGATTTCTTCTGCGTAATTCAGCAACAGTTTCAACTCCTGCAGCTTCTAAAAGATCAGCGTAATCACGTCCTAAGTTTTTAATTTTCATTAGTTCAGCTCTTCTAGCCCAATGAAGTAATTTAGGGGAGCTAATGCCGGTCTCTCGTGTCAATAACGCTCTGCCTGAACGAGTTGAAGCAATCTGTAAAAAAGTTTTTGTAGTTCTGACTCTAGCTCTCCTGAGCTTGGTTGCCTCTGTGTGGGTCATCCCATTTATAGAATCAATTGAATGCATGTTTAAAATTCTACAAAAATAAATTTATAAACAAACAATTTTTTTGGAGAGTTTTTCCCACTCTAAAAATCTTTTTCTTCGTTGTAATCTGTAGGTCCTAAAAAATTAAAATTTACTTTTTTAAATTTTACTTCAGATGAAACAAAATAATGAATCAAATCAAAATCATCATCAGTTGTTATATTCTCAGTTTCGTCATCGTTCGTTAAAAGTTCTAACTTTCCCCAATATTTTCTTGGAATTGAAATCGGATAACTTAATTTATATCTGTACTGTGAAATTAGAACTTCTTCAGATGAATCTTGAAATTTTTTTATTACTTTTTCCTTTACCTCTGGTTGATCACCTAAAAAAATTATTAAATTTTCTATTTTCTTATTTCCTTGAAAAAAATAAAGAGCGGTTCTTAGCGATGAAATAACTCCTTCTTCCCAGTTCTCGTTAATAAGTATTGTTGAATTGTGAAAATCTATGGTTTCACTGAGAACTTCATTATCTGACCCAAGAACAACCGCTAACTCTTCATAATAAGGATGGACTTTATCAATTATAAATTGGAGTAATGGTTTGTCTTTTACTTCTGCTAGAAGCTTTGGGAAACCCATTCTGGATGATTCACCTGCTGCTAGAATTACTGCCGCATTCATACAAATATAGATGAGGCTATTGATGATCCAAAAAATACAGTCACCAATAGAAGTAGAACCTCAATACCTCTTAAGCTATAAATTTGCTTTAATCCAGAACCAAGGGTTGCTAATCCATAAATACCTATGACTAGAAGAAGAATTATCTGAACTAAGAAAGAACTTGAAAATAAGGAAATTCCAAATAGAAAACTGGGCACTGAGGAAAAACAAAAAACAATAATTAAGTCTGAATATTTAGGAAATTTTCTAAAAAGGTATTTTAATAAAAAAAACATAATTCCGGTAACTATGACTCCTGAAACTATTGAATTGAATAGGGTTGTTAACAATGTTCCAGTGTCATTATATTGGGAGTTTAAAAGTTCAAATTCAACAATTAGTTGTCTAATTAATGATAATTCTTCACTTGGTATGTCTTGAGACACTAGTGAGATATTGGTATTTAAAAATTCAACAGTACTCTGAAAAAGTTTACCAACTCCTAATGTACTTAAGATTGTTGTTGCCAAGTAAATAGCTATACCTTTCTGGATATTTGTTTGATTTCCAATTAATTCAAAATAAATATTCTTGTCTAATTTAAGAATTTTTATAAATATATTTTTTTCATTCATTTTTTCTTTTATTATTTAGAATCTATTTTATGACTATAACAAAACTATTTTCGTATCTTGTAGTGATTGCAATGACTTTTATAATTTTTTGGGCACAAAATCAAATATCAATTACAGATTCTTCAATACCTGAACTACCGTGGGGAATTGTCTCATTAATTGACTTATATTCTGGATTTATTTTTATAAGCATTTGGATATTCTTTAAAGAAAAATTTTCAGCAGCTTTCGTTTGGACAATTTTTATGATGATACTTGGAAATTTAACAACAGCAATTTATGTACTATACAGTTTTAAAAAAGCTGAAGGAAGTATGGAAAAATTTTTTCTAGGTAAAAATATTTAATTTAATCTTTTTTTAAATTATCTAAAAGAATTAACGAAACATCTCGAACTTTAACCTGGTCACCATATCCAAGTTCTTTTACACCATCGTCCATCATGATAAAACAAAATGGGCAAGCTACTGCAACTTCGTCTGCACCAGTATCAATTGCTTCTTGAGATCTTTCAATATTAACTTTTTTTCCAACTGACTCTTCCATCCACATTCTTCCACCGCCTGCACCGCAGCAAAAACTTTTTGTTCCTTGTCTTTTCATTTCTCTTATTTCAATCCCTCCAATTGACCCAACAATCTCTCTTGGAGCAGTGTAGATATCATTGTGTCGACCTAAGTAACATGAGTCATGGTAAGTTATTTTATGTGGTTTATCGCTGGTACCAACTTCAATTCGACCAGATTGAACTAATTCTGTTAGTAATTGACTGTGATGTATAACCTCAAACTCTCCCCCAAGCTGAGGATATTCATTTGCAATAGTATTAAAGCAATGTGGGCATTGAGTGATTATCTTTTCAACTTTTAAAATTTTCATATTCTCAATATTTTGAATTGCAAGTTGTTGAAAGACGTACTCGTTTCCAGTTCTTCGAGCTGAATCTCCAGTACATACTTCTTTAGGTCCTAAAACAGCAAATGATACACCTGCGCGTTTTAATAGAGTCGCAACAGCTTTTGTAACAGGAATATTTCTATCATCGAAAGCTCCAGCGCAACCAACCCAGTATAAATAATCATACTCTTCGCAGTTATTTTCATTAATAACAGGAACTTCGAAATCTAAATCATCTGACCATTTTAATCTATCGTTTTGTGATGCTCCCCATGGATTTGCTGAGTTTTCCATTGCAACATATGCTTTTCCAAGTTCATTAGGAAAATCAGAAGCCATGAGCGCTAGGTGCCTTCTCATGTCTAATATTTTGTCTAAGATTTCAATATTTACTGGACAAATTTCATCACATGCTTTACAAGAAGTACAGGCCCAAACTTCTTCACTTGTAATTCTTTCAAAAACGTTAGAAGAATTTACCTTAAGAACAGGCGGTGTCATTACAGTAGAGGTTACTTGAGGAGTGCCTGAATCTGCCATCACTTGACCTAGTTTTAAAATTATTTCTCTTGGGTCTAATGCTTTTCCTGTTTGGTTAGCAGGACACACAGATGTACATCTTCCACAAACTGTGCAAGCATCTAAATCCATTAATTGTTTCCATGAAAAATGTTCAATAGTTTCCACACCAACTGTATCGATATCTTCCATTTCTAGTAAATTTCCAATATATTTCATTGCACCTTTTGGTCTTTCTCTAGGTGCAAAAAACATATTTGCTGGAGATGTGAAAATATGTCTTAATTTAGATAAAGGAATTGAAATTAAAAACGCTAAGAATAATACAACATGAATTATCCAAGAAAGCCTATGAAAAATTTCAGGATTTTGTAAAGGAATCAGCTTCGCAAAGAAATATCCTACAAATGACCATTTTTCATATTCGGGAAAGTTTTCTAAAGCTATTCTTCCAGCTTCAGTAGTAATACCGGTTACTCCAAGTAAAATTAGTAATGATAAGGTCAAATAATCATCTAAATTTGTTTTTGTTTTAATTCTAAATTCTGTACCAAATATTCTTCTGAATAATGCCCAGAATAAACCTAATAAAAAAGCCAAAGTGGCTAGCTCTAATAAAAATGAGTAAACAATATAAGTTTGCCCTTTTAAAAATTTTAAACTTGGTGGCATTAAGTGATGAATCTCTAATGTAACTGTTCCAGCAAACAATCCAAGAAATCCAACATAAATTAAAGAATGCATTAAACCAGCGGCTTTAAATCGCAACAAAGTTTTCATAGTTAAACCATTTAAGAGGTTTGAAAGTCTTTTTGATGTTTTTGCAGTTCTATTTTCAGGTTTTCCGCGATTCCAGTTTTTTACTCTTAGTGAAAATAAATATCCTGAAATAAAAATTGTTGCTGAGCTTAGAATGTAAAAAATGTACTGTAAAACTTTAGGAATATTAACAAATACTTGCCTACCTGTAGTTATATCGCCTTCAGGAAAAAAATAACTAGCTATCCATAAAAAAATTGTTCCAAGAGATGCTCCGGCAGAAAAAAGTAAAACTAAATCATTTGATTTATATTTTGAAAAAAATTTATTCACTTTCTAACTCTTTTGATATCTCTATAGATCTGTTTGTTGCTTTCTTAATAGCATTATGAACTATATTATCAAAAGAATCATTCTCAAGCGAATTAAGACCGGCTTCTGTTGTGCCATTCGGTGATTTAACTTTCTCAACTAAACTCGAAAAACTATCATCATCGTTAACTAAATCTGGAATTGATTTTATTAGCTGCTTAACAATCAATTCAGAATCCTCTAAACTTAAACCAAGTTCTGAACCAGCTTTGACCAGTTGGGATGAAAGTTGGTAATACCATGCTGGACCACTTCCGGACATTGCAGTAATCAACGGAAAAAGATTTTCATCAAACTCTTTCACGGTTCCTAATGCAGCTAAGGTTTCAGAAACAAAATTTAAATAGTCTCCATCATAATTTTTAGAAAATGGAATAAATCCATTATTATTTTCAATTAATAAATTCGGCATAATTCTGATTATTTTATTTGAAAATTGTTTGCCAATATGTTCAATTCTTAATCCTGCAACTGGTGAACAAATTAAAACATTATTATCTAATTTTGATTTTATATTTTGTAAAAATTCATTTACGAATTGAGGTTTTATGCACATAATCAAAATTCCAGAATCGACTAATTGAATCTTATTGCTTACTTCTATTTTGAAATTATTTTCAATTTCTTTTGATAATTCAGTGTTAATTTCATAACATTTGATCTTATCAAAATCTAATAAATTTGATTTAATTAAGCCGTTTAGAAATGCTTTGCCTAAATTGCCTAAACCAACAATATGGATATTTTGATTTTTCATTACTACATATTATCAGCTTAAAAACTGAATTTATTTTAGAAAAAATAAAAAATATTTAACATAAAAAACTATATATGTTATATTTATATTAAATCTAAGTTAATTTACTTAGATTTTATTAATATATAGATATAGAAAAGGAAATAAATGAGTAGCACATTAACAGCTTCACAAGTTAAACCTGGTGTGCGTAGATCAAAAAAATACACTTCAGGTCGAATTTGTGCTTTTGAATCATGCGAGACAGTAATCAGCATGTACAACAAGAAAAAATATTGTTTTCTTCATGCCCCAGTCTCCTACCCAAGGGTAAGAGGGCATTTACCAAGAGAACAAGAATTAAACTAGACAAATTTTAAATAGAAAGGAATAAAAAATGGGAAAAGCAGTAGGAATAGATCTCGGTACAACAAATAGTGTTGTTGCTGTTTTAGAAGGTGGCGAACCAACAGTTATAGCAAATGCAGAAGGTAATAGAACTACACCTTCAATAGTTGCTTTCAAAGGTCAAGAAGTACTAGTAGGTGAGCTCGCAAAAAGACAAGCAATAACTAACCCTACAAATACTGTTAGATCTATTAAGAGAGAAATAGGTACTAATTGGAAAGAAACATTTGAAGGAAAAGAATATACACCTCAAGAAATATCAGCACGTATATTACAAAAATTAAAAAGAGATGCTGAATCCTATATTGGCGAAGATGTTACTGAAGCAGTTATAACTGTTCCAGCTTATTTTAATGATGCTGAAAGACAAGCTACAAAAGAAGCTGGGCAAATAGCGGGTTTAAACGTTTTAAGAATAATAAATGAACCTACAGCAGCTTCATTGGCTTATGGATTAGAAAATAACGAAGACCAGAAAATCTTAGTGTTCGACCTTGGAGGTGGAACCTTTGATGTATCTGTTCTTGAAATTTCTGAAGGTGTTTTTGAAGTAAAGTCAACTTCTGGAGATTCTAAACTGGGTGGAGATGATTGGGACCAAAGAATCATGGATTGGTTAATTGAAAAATTCAAGTCTTCAACAGGCATTGACTTGGCTAATGATAAGATGGCAATTCAGAGAATCAAAGAAGGTTCTGAAAAAGCAAAAATAGAACTTTCTTCAACAAGTGAAACTGAAATCAATTTACCGTTCATAACTGCAAATGATGCAGGTCCACAACATTTGTTAGAAAAACTAACTAGATCTGAATTTGAAAAAATTACTGCTGATTTAGTTGAGAGAACAAAAGAACCTGTTCAAAAAGCATTATCAGATGCTGGTTTGAAATATTCAGAGATTGATCACATTATATTAGTTGGCGGTTCTACAAGAATGCCAGCAGTTCAATCACTTGTTAAAACTCTAACTGGTAAAGATCCCCACAAAGGAGTTAATCCAGATGAAGTAGTTGCAGCTGGCGCAGCTATTCAAGCTGGTGTCTTAAAGGGCGATGTTAAGGATGTTTTGTTACTTGATGTTACACCTTTAACATTAGGTGTTGAGACAAAAGGTGGAATAATGACAAAAATGATAGAAAGAAATACCACTATTCCAACAAAACGTTCTGAAACATTTACCACTGCTGAAGATAATCAGACTCAGGTAGAAATACACGTTCTACAGGGTGAACGAGAAATGGCTTCCGGTAATAAATCATTAGGTAAATTTACATTAACCGATATACCTGCAGCAAGACAAGGGACACCTCAAATCGAGGTCACTTTTGATATAGATGCAAACGGAATTGTGAATGTTAACGCAAAAGACCTAGGTACTGGTAAAGAACAAGCTATAACCATTACAGGTGGAACAGCTTTAGAAAAAGATGAAATTGATCGTATGATTAAAGATGCTGAAACACATGCAAACGAAGATGCAAAGAAAAAAGAGCTTGTAGAAACCAGAAACCTAGCTGAAGGAATGATAACTTCAACTGAAAAAATGTTGGATGAAAATTCTGAAAAAGCATCTGAGGAAGAAAAAACTGCAATTAACTCAGCAAAAGATGAGCTTAAGAAAGTACTTGAAAATGAAGATTCAGATATTGAATCAATTAGAAAATCAATAGAAGAACTTACTAAGGCAAGTCAAAGTTTTGCAGAAAAACTCTATGCAGAATCACAAAAATCTGAACAAAACGAAGAATCCTCAACTGAAGATGATGTAGTTGAAGGTGAAGTTATAGAAGATGAGTAAAAAAAAGAAGTCTGATAACTCCGAAGTAGAAAACATTACTTCGGAGCATTCAGAAACTGAAATATTTGATGAAACTGAATCAGTTGAGGAAACCCAACAAGAATCAACTATTCCTTTGTCTCAATATGAAAAAATTAAAGATGATTATCTTCGACTTGCAGCAGATTTTGATAACTTTCGCAAAAGAACAGAAAAAGAAAAAGAATCGATTACTAAAACTTCGATTAGTTTGTTTATTAATAAGCTATTTCCTTTAATCGACAACTTCGAAATTGCAACATCGCAAGAAAATGTAAGCGACGAGACTAAGACTTTGCAACTCCTACTCGAAACAGTTTTAAAAGATTTAAATGTAACTGAAGTTGGTGTTGTAGGGGAAGAATTCGATCCAACAATACATGAAGCTGTTGAACATACCGGAGAAGGCGAAAAACAAATAGTTGATGCGGTTTTGAGAAAAGGTTATCTCTATCAAACATTTTTAATTAGACCAGCTATGGTGAAGGTTTTAAGTGAGTAGAGACTGGTTAGATAAAGACTTTTATGCAGTTTTAGGTGTGTCTAAAGATGCATCAACCGAAGAAATTAAAAAAGCTTACAAGAAATTAGCAAGAGAAAATCACCCTGATTTAAACCCTGGAGATCCAGAAGCCGAAAGAAGATTCAAAGAAATTTCTAAGGCAAGCTCTGTGCTTTCTGATTCAAATAAAAGACAAGAGTATGACCAAATTAGAGCAATGGGGGCATCTGGGTTTGGTGGTTTTGGTGGACAAGGTTTCAATGTTGAAGACTTAGGTGATATATTTGGCAACCTTGGTGATATATTTGGTTTTGGAGGCAGTGGTGGTAGAAGAAAAGGTCAAACCTACCAGACAAATATCAACATTTCTTTTGAGGAAGCAGCTGCAGGGGCAGAAACAGTAGTCCCACTTCGAAAAGAAGTGATGTGTAGAGACTGTAAGGGAACAGGAGCAGAAAATGGCACAGCATTTCATAGATGTAATATTTGTGGTGGTTCAGGTCAAACAGCATCTAATCAAGGTTTTTTTTCCTTTGCTCAAACTTGTTCAGCATGTAAAGGACAAGGTAATGTTATCGACAAACAGTGTAAATCATGTAGAGGTGCTGGTTCTGTTATTGAAAATGAATCAATTAAAGTAAAAATTCCAGCAGGTGTCGATAATGGTACAGTAATACGTTTAAGAGGAAGAGGTGGCTCAGGTGGTCCAGGAGCTCCAGATGGCGATCTATTAGTACAAGTTGGAGTATCTCCCCATAAATTCTTTAAAAGAAAGAACAGTGATCTAATTTTAGAAGTTCCTCTACTCTTTACTGAAGCTGCACTTGGTGCAAGTATTAAAATTCCAACATTATCCAAAGTTGTAACACTTAAAATCCCTCCCGGTACACCAAGTGGAAAAACTTTTAAAATTAAAGGTGAGGGTATTTCACCACAAGGAAGACGAGCGGGAGATTTGTACGTAAAAGTATTCATAAGTCCTCCTAGTAACTTATCTCGGTCTGCAAAAAAACATCTTGAGAAATATCGAGATCAATTTGAATCAGGTGAATCACCTAGAGAATATCTATATGAATAAAGAAAATACTAAAGCAATTTATTTTATTTCTGTTGCATCAGATTTATCAGGAATACATCCTCAAACTATTAGAACATATGAAGAAAAGGGGTTAATCAAACCTTTTAGAACCGGTGGAGGTACTAGAAGATACTCTCAAACAGATATTGATAAGTTAATTCAAATTCAAAACTTATCCCAGAGGGGAATAAATCTTGATGGTGTAAAAATAATTTACGAAATGAAAGATAAAATAGAACAACTTCAGAGTCAAATTATTTCCCTTGAAAATGAAATTTCTAATCAAGGTATCCAATCTAAAAAGAAAGAAAAAGAAATACATCAGAGTTATAAAAACGAAATAGTAAAAAAATCTGATAAATCAATTCGAAGATAAATTACTTAAACTCTGCTTATTCTAATTACAGAGTTTAAAATTAACTGATAATGAATTATTTGATATTAATAATTCAATTAACAGACATAGCTTTACATGTTATCTCTGATCAAGCAGAGCTTTTAAGAATACTTGCTAATTTAATGATTATTGCCTGGGTTCTTAAATTTTACAAAAGTAACAATAACCAATTTAATTGGACAATTATTGGAATTTATTTAATTTTTAATTTTTCATTTCTGTACTTAAGAGGTTTATCAAATGATGGTGACCCCCGCATATTCTTCTGGGCAGCTGTACTTTTAACTTCTTTGTTTAGTTCTTTAATAATTAATAAAAAAGTTTAATTTTGATACTTTTCAATAAAGCTTTCTATTTTATTTTCTAATATAGGGAGAGTTATTCCCCCATCACAGAGAACTTCATCATGAAATAATCTTATATCGAAATTATCTCCTAAAGTATCTTCAGCTTTCTTTCTTAATTCTTGAATCTTTAGTTGACCCATTTTATAAGAACAAGCTTGTCCTGGCCAAGCAATATATCTATCAGTTTCAATATTTGCATTGATCTCTTCAATTGGTGAGTTAGATCTAAAGAAATCTATTGCTTGATCTCTTGACCAACCCATACCATGTATTCCTGTATCAAGTACTAATCTACATGCTCTCCAAGCATCGTTTCCAAGTCTACCTAGCTGTTGAACATCGCTTGAATAAAGCCCCATTTCATTTGCTAGCTGTTCAGCGTATAATCCCCATCCTTCTACAAAAGCGGTAGATGCTGTATATTTTTGAAATTCTGGAACATCTTTTAATTCAACTGCAATTGTTCTATCTAAATGGTGACCTGGTATTGCTTCATGGAATGCAACCGACTCAGCTTCAAATACACTTTTGGTCTCAGCTTTATATGTATTTAAAAAATATGTACCATCTCTTGAACCATCTGGTAACGGTGGGAAATAATAAGCTGGAGGTGCATGTTTTTCAGACTCTGCTGGTACAGGCACTACTTTACATGGTGATTTTGGAAATACTGTAAACCATTCTGCGAGTGGCTTATAAGCTCTTTTAATTGTATCTTCAGCTAATTTAATCATTTCTTCTTTACTTTGATATCTCATTGATGGTTCTGTTTGCATTTTTATCAAAACTTCTTCAGGAGTTTGAACACCATCAAATACTTTTTGACCTATTTCAAAAAATTCTTTTTTTAATCTTGCTATTTCATTCATTCCAATTTCATGAACTTCTTTAACTGTTATATTTTTATGTCCTGTAAATTTTCTTAAACTTCTTAAATAAATTTCATCACCACCCTCAATCCACATAATTCCAGGTTTTGAATCTGGTCTTCCTTTAGGTAAATGCTCAGTTTTTAATAAATCTAAGTAATTCAATACACTAGGTCTCACAGAATTATCTATTACTCTTTTTACCTTATCTTTCCAAGTAGAAATAAAATTAATATCAATTTGCGGAGAAAAGTTAACTAATAGTAATGGGTCTGTATCAAGACTTGTATTTAGATAACTTTCAAGCTGATCAATGGTTCTCAAGAGATTTCTTTCGGTTGCAACTTTATTGTTATTTAAACCAATTTTTTGAACTTCTGATATCTGATTAAATAACTGTTTGTAAAGTTCTATTCTTTTTATTAGTAAGTCAGCAGATTCTTCATCTTGAATAAAAATCTGTTGATTGATATCTATCAACAAACTTTGAAAACCCATTACACCAGCAGAATACTCCCAACCTTTATCGGCTAAAGAGTCAAAACTTGAGGAAAGCGAGAACTCTAACATGCCTGCTGTAACTTTTTCTCTACTATTTAATTTGGAAATTTCTATAACATCCAATCTAGATTTAAAACTTTCTAAGCTTTTTTGTTCACTCTCAATGCTTTCCTGTGTAAGCACTTCTATTTTGTCAAAATATTCTTTATAACCTCGCATAACACCTGATGTTGGTGAATTTTCTAAAGTAGCTTGAAAATAATCTTTGGCTAAAGTTTCTAATTCTTTATTTATCATTTATTTCCTTTTTTAATATATTGAGTTCTTTTTCAATTTTATCTAACTTTTCCCCTAAGTCATTTATCGTGACTTCATTATCGTTAAAGCTTGAAATAAAATATGAAGAAACAGCAGCAGTGATTGTTGCTATAAAACCAATTCCCATAACCATTAGTGCACCAGCAATTATTCGACCCAAAGTTGAAATAGGAGTTATATCACCATAACCAACTGTTGTAATGGTAACCAGTGCCCACCAAAGTCCGTCACTATATTTTTCAACATGGGGTTCAGAAATATAAAATAGGAATCCAAAAAACAAAACTAATCCAATTGTTGTATAAACAATAAAGCGTAATCCTTTTGAATTAAAAATTGATTTAACTGTCGTACCAAATCTTCCAAGTAATGCTGCAAGTCTAAAAAACCTTAAACTATTTAATAACCTTGGTAGTCGTGCAAATCTCAAAAATCCTGATGAAGCCAATCCTTCTGGAACTATTGGAAAAGAGAAAATTATTATAAACAATTCAAGCTTATGGGTTTTAATGAAATCAATTTTGTCTTCTACAAAATACAACAAAACGGTGTACTCAAGTAGAAATACTAGCCATATACCCCAATTTAAATAGATAGCTAAAGAATTCAAATTTTGTTGCGTATACTCAATTACTAATACTGGAATCAACATTAAAACTGATACCATAACTGGTACTTGAAAAAATTGTTCTGCTTTTTGATAGCTTGATTTCTCCATAAGACATTATAAAACTAGGCTTCTTAGTTTAAAGAAAATAATATAAAATAAGTATGTGAACAGGGTAATTTTTACAGTTTTATTTATTGCTATTATTGTTATTCCAATATCAAGCAACATGCATTTAGACGATATCATTTCAGATAGTGAATTCATAAAAAAGATTGAGTCTAAGTTTTTACCTACAACAACTGTTGTTGAAGCATTTGAAATTAAATTGACAGAACAAGAAAAAACAGATTTAAAAGTAGTTAATGAAAAGATAAATAATTTAGAAAAAAATGTTTACTCTTCAACTGCTAACATTCTCGATGCTGAACTAGTTAACATTAATAAAAAAGTTAATGAATTTGTAGCTTTTTATAACTATGAACAATTCACTCTTAAAAATAATGGCATAAAGGGTTTATATCTAAACGGGTATCACTATCTTGTTAAAGACAAAATTGAACCAATCTTTCAAATTCTAGAATCAACTGATGTTAATACTGTTGTTATAGATGTAAAAACTGATAATGGGCACTTACTTTATGAGAGTGAAATAGAAGAAGTTTTAACTTTAAATAATATAAGAAAAAAATTTAGTGCTGAAGATTTAATTAATTTTAAAAATAGTTATGAAATTTACCTTATTGGTCGTGTTGTAGCGTTTCAAGATCCGATCTATGCACAAAAGTACCCAACTTCAGCTATTTTAGATTTATCAAATGGACAGCCTTACTCTCAAGACGGGCAATTTTTTCTTGATCCGAGTGATGACTTGGCAAGAAAATATATTCTAAATGTTGCAATTGAAGCTTGCGAACTTGGATTTGATGAGATTCAACTTGACTATATACGTTACCCAGACACTAATAATACAAATTTACAATTTGATGAAGAAAGCACTTTAGAAACAAGAACAAAAAATATTAATTCTTTTCTATTTGAAGTGCGAGAAGAACTTCATGCAAGAGGTTGTTTACTATCAGCTGATATATTTGGATATGTTCTAATAGCAAAAAATGATAACGGGATTGGTCAACTTCTCGAATCACTTTTAGAAAATGTTGATTTTATTTCACCTATGGTTTACCCTTCACATTACTCAAAAGGTTCATATGGTTTTAGTAATCCGAATAGTTATCCATACGAAATTATTACTGCTTCATTAAACGATGGACTTAAGAGAGGTGTTGATAAAGTTAAATTACGACCATTTTTACAAGGTTTTTGGCACACAGATGAACAAGTAAGACTCAATATTAAAGCCGCTGAAGATTTAGGAGTTGGATGGTTACTTTGGAATAATGTTAGTAACTATAATCTAGAATACTTTGCTAAACTCGACTCATGAGTGTTAAAAGCAACTTTAAAAAATCCCTTGATGAAATTTTCAATGAACTATGTGATGTCAGTTCGTGGATGTACGAGAATCCAGAATTAGGGTTTGAAGAATTTAAGACTTCTAAATACTTAGTTGAATATATAAATAAATATGCATCAAATACTATCTTCCCAACACACAAACTTGAGACTGCATTTGAAGTTACTTTTGGTGATAAAGGACCCTTAACAGTTATATGTGTTGAATATGATGCTTTGCCCGTAATAGGACATGCTTGTGGACACAACATAATTGCAACCGCAGCTATTGGAGCTGGATTAGCCCTTCGAAATTATGTAAACGAACTAGGTATAAGAGTGAAGCTACTTGGAACACCTGCTGAAGAAGGAGGTGGAGGAAAAATTGTATTACTTGATAGTGGAGCTTTCGAAGATGCAGCTTGTTCAATGATGATACATCCTGGTATTGAAAACGTAGTTAATCCAACTTTTACAACTATTCAACAATATACAGTTGAATATTTTGGGAAAGATGCCCATGCTGCAGGTGCGCCTGAAGAAGGTATAAATGCACTAGACGCACAAATTCAATTATTTGTTAATGCTTCTACTTACAGACAACAAATGCTTCAAACAAATCGAATGCATGGTGTTATAAGAGAAGGTGGATTCAAACCTAATATTATTCCTTCCTATACAAAATCAGAATGGTATTTAAGGTCACTAAATAAAGAAGGTTTGGAGAAAATTGAAAGTGACTTTTATAATTTTGTTAATGCTGCAGCTCTGGCAACAAAGTGTGATGTAAAAATATCTTCACCTGACTATATTTATCAAGAAATTAAAAACAATCAGACAATGTATGAGTTATACCAAGAAAACTCTAAAGATATTGGCCGTGATATGATTCTTCAAAAAGATGCAGTTCGTCCTGGACTAGGTTCTACAGATATGGGTAATATTTCTCAAGCTTTTCCATCAATACATCCTATGTTGGGAATTGATGGAAATGGAGCAGTTAACCATCAACCAGAATATGCTGCTGCTACACTATCCGATTCTGGTAAAAAAGCAATCTATGATGGTGCTTATGCAATGGGTGCAACCATTATCGATTTAGCTGAAAAGAATTTATGGGATAAACTTTAAAGTATCTGACTTAAGAAAAGTTTTGTTCTATCACTCTTAGGATTATTAAAGAACTCTTCAGGAGTATTCTCTTCAACAAGTTGTCCATCGTCAAAAAGCATAACTCTATCAGCTACTTCTTTTGCAAAACCCATTTCATGAGTAACAACTATCATTGTCATTCCTGATTTTGCAAGTTCTTTCATAACATCTAATACTTCTTTGATCATTTCAGGATCCAATGCTGATGTCGGTTCATCGAATAGCATTATTTTTGGTTCCATTGCTAAAGCTCTAGCTATGGCCACTCTTTGCTGTTGTCCACCAGAAAGCTGGCCAGGAAATTTATCTGCTTGCTCAGGAATACCAACTCTATTTAACAACTCTCTTGCTTTTTCATCAGCTTCGGCTTTGCTTTTTCTTCTAACCCAGATTGGTGCTAATGTAATATTTTGTAATACAGTCAAGTGTGGAAACAAATTAAAACTTTGGAACACCATACCAACTTCAGATCTTATGGCTTCAATATTTTTAATGTCATTTGTTAACTCAATGCCATCCACAACAATTTGCCCATCTTGATGTTGCTCTAATCTGTTAATACATCTAATAAAAGTAGATTTTCCTGATCCAGAAGGTCCTGCAATTACTAATACTTCACCTTCTTGAACTTCCATAGAAATTCCTTTTAAGGCTTGGAAATCCCCGTACCATTTTTTTACATCTTTTGCTGATATTATGCTCATAGTATTTATCTTTCTCCTAATCCTAATCGTTTTTCAATTTTCATGCTTCTTCGAGAAAAGCTGTAAGTAAAGACCCAGTAAAGTAAGGCACAGAAAACTATATTTTCTAGAACAGTACCTAAAAAGTTTGCACCTTGAGATTGATTAGGTATTACTTTTATACCTACAAAAAGTAAATCAAACAATCCAACAATTGCAACTAAGCTTGTATCTTTAAACAAACTTATAACCTGACTAACCAATGTTGGGATTACTGCTCTCAATGCTTGGGGTAAAACAATTAAACTAGTTCTTTGAATAGTATTTAAACCTACTGCATCTGCAGCTTCAAATTGACCTTTATTAATGGACTGTAATCCTCCCCTAACATTTTCAGCCAAATATGCGGAACTAAAAATAGCGCTAACTGCAATAGCTCTAACAACTTCATCAAACTCTACTCCCCTTGGAAGAAATAAAGCCAACATAACACTTCCAAAGAATAACCATGTGATGAATGGAACTGATCTTACTAATTCAATTATTAAAGTACAAATTATTCTAATAATTGGTAGCTTTGAAGTTCTGCCAAGTGCTAACAAAACTCCAAATGGGGAAGAGAGTAAAACGCCAAAAAAGGCAAGAATCCAAGTTAAAGCAAAACCTCCATATATTGAAGAACCAGGAACCTCGATTAAAGTCTCGGAACTACCTCCTCGCATTAAAAAAAGTATTATTGCAATTGAAATTGACCAAACAATTAATAAATTTTTTGAGTTTTCTTTAGAGCTAGATATATATGGTGATACGGTGACTAATAAAAAGTAGAGAAATAAGATTATTTTTAATTGTCTTAAAACTGGTAAAAAGAATGTCAAAAGAAAAAGTAAAAGTGAAAAGTAAAAATAATATCTTTGATAATCTCTAAATCTAACTTTGCTTAATACAAAAATTGATACATAACCTAAAACAATTGCAAGAACCAACATTGGTAAATCTATAGAATATATTGAAATTAAACTAAAATCTGGCTTTCTATATATCCAGGTAACTACTAACAAAGGTAGTAGTAACCAAGAGGTTGGAATTACTTTTTTCATAATTAATTTATTCTTTGAACTGAAATACTTTCCAATGATATAAGAAACAATTAATAAAAAATATAATACTGTCCAAGGAACTGTGGTTGTACTTGCAATTGGCAAAAACTGATCTTCTATTCTTGTATTAGAATTATCAAAAACAACAGTCGGAAGTTTAATAAACCAAATAGAAACAACTATTAGACCAAGGTAAACCATCGATACAATATCTTTTATGACAATACGAGATGAAAATTTAAAGCGTACAATGAGAAACACAACAAGCAAACTAATTACATAACTTAGTAAATAGATTCTAGAGCTAAAATTAAACACTTCTTCCTGCGTGCCAAGAACATTATCAGTCGTTACATTTGTTGGAGTTATCAAAATTAAAAGACTTACAACTAGTAGTACTTTAATTATTTTTTCTGACAATTTTCCTAAGTCTGTTTTAAGTGTTGTGGTATTGAATCCCCAAGTAAGTCCTGCCATAAAAATAACAAGTCCTACAGTAAACCAAATTCTAAAAAAGTCTTGTTCTGGATATGCTTGAACCATATAAAGTTGCAGATTATAAGTAATTGCTGTCCATTGACGTTCTGGAGAAATTATAAAACTAATAATTCCTCTAAACAGACTATATAGCGCTAGTAGAGTAACAATAGTTAGCAAAATAGAGCTAACTGAAGAAAATAAGTTTTCTCTCATCCATCTATTTAATGAAGATATATTTACTAGTTTTGAATTTTTTTCAGCCATCATCTCTCTACAATCTTTAATTTTCTATTGTAATAATTTACAATTGTTGATAGCGACAAGCTAATAAAAGAATAAAAACCCATCCAAATCAAAAACACTGCTATTGTCTGTCCTTCTTGGTTATAAATTGTTTGACCCACCGCAACTATTTCTGGAAATGCAACAGCAATACCTAGTGAGGTGTTTTTGGCTAAATTTAAATATTGGTTACCCATAGGAGGTAACATTATCCTTAAAGCTTGAGGTAAAACTATTAGACGAAGAAGTGTGCTTCTTCTCAATCCCAGTGAAAGTCCAGCTTCACTTTGACCTTTTGCAACAGCCATAATTCCTGACCTTACAACTTCAGATATAAACACTGATGTGTAAAGAACTACACCAACCCAAGTAGCAAAATATCCAACTGTCATAACCTTTCCAACTTCTTGTGAATAATTAGTAAATGTTGAAGTACCTGCTTGAATTGCTTCAGGGTAACTTAAAGAAAATGGGGAACCAGAATAATTCCAGTCTAGTTTATTTTGTATTCCATTAAAAAATTGTGGTAATCCCCAATCAGCTTTATAGAATAATTCATTTCCTAATAAAAAATCTGTTATTGCAATTCCAAAAGGCATGAACATGCCAACAATTAAAATTAATAACAACAAGCCAGCAATGAGTATTCTGAATATATCGTCATCAGTTAAAACTCCTCTGTTTTCAGCACTTCTTGTTCTTTTAATTTCACTTACTATAAATCTTATTGCGAAAAATGATCCAGCCAGAATAAAAAGAGTTTGAATACCGATTCTAGGAAATACATCTAATAATTTTGAAATTAATGAAGCTATAAATCCAACTACACCTACAAGCTTATAGCCTCCGAACCAACCAATAACATTCCAAATCACGAAAAATAAGACTGAATAGAAAGCAGGATGGCTATCCTTTCCTTCTTTTTCTAATATTGAAACTCTCCAGTTAAATATTTTCTTCATTAAATAAAAAGAAATAACAAACCATGCTCCAAATAACCAACTTGACTCACCAGGATCCAACCAAGGGAAAGCTATCCCTTTCGCACTAATATGAAAAACATGTTGACCACGATCTGTTTCTTCAAGCCTAGGAAAAGAAATTAGAACAGCTTGCCAAAAAAATATTTGAACAAGTAGTGGTACATTTCTTACTAACTCAACTAATCCAGTTGTTGCTTTTTCAACAATCCAATTCTTAGAAAGTCTGGCAATACCCAATATAGTTCCAAAAAATGTTGCAAAGAAAATACCAGATATTGTGATTCTTAACATATTTGCCATACCAATCTGAATAGCCTGTAACCCTGACTCAGGGTAGGTTTCAAATCCTTCTGATAATTGAATACCTGGTGTTGTACCTAAAAATCTTAATGAAAATGGTAAGTTTGTTGCACTTAAATTTGTTAACGCTTGGCTAACAAAACCTCTTATTAGATTGACTACAAACAATAGAACAATAATTTGAAAAGCCCACTTTAGAAAGCGTACATCTCTCCAAAATGCAAAATTAATTTTACGTTTATTCATTTTTATTAATTGATATTACCATTTGAAAACTTTGATAGCTAATAGAGTTTGAATTTAAAAAAGAAAGGGGCATAAAGCCCCTTTCTTTAAAATGATAATTTCTAAATTATCTTGCTGGAGGTGAGTATATTAATCCACCGTCTACCCAGCTAGCATTTGCAGATCCTTCTCTATAAAGTCCTACTGGATTTAAGTTTTTAGAATAAATCTCATCGTAGTTACCTACTTGTTTTAGAACATTATAGAATGCGTCTGCTGACAAGCCCATAACAGTTTGTAACTCGCCATCGTTCTTGCCTGTGAGACGACCCATTTCTGGATTTGCTTCATAGTCAAATGAATCTACATTTGATCTACCAACGCCATACTCATCAGCGATAAAGGTAGCATAAACTACCCAGTTAACGATGTCTCCCCATTGGCTATCGTTTGAACGATAAACTGGGCCTAATGGCTCTTTAGAAATTGGTGTTGCTGGGAAAATAGCCCAGTCATTTAATGCACCTTCTGCTGCTCTGTTACCTACAAGAGCTGAACCATCAGTTGTAACAATGTCACATGCGCCTGATTTAAATTTTTCCATAGCTTCAGTAAATGCTTCAACTGTTTCAAGAGTAATGTTTGCTCCTGCAAGTCTCGCACCTTCAGTTATGTTTTTCTCTGTTGTTGTACCAGCATTTGTACATACTTTTAGACCATCGATGTCTTTAAGTGTTGATGATGCAGATAATCCATCAGAAATTCTACCCATTAACTGTTGTCCGTCAAAATAGGTAGTTGGTCCAAAGTCAAGACCTAATTCAGTATCTCGGCTTTGAGTCCAAGTTGTATTTCTAATTAATACATCTACTTCTCCAGCTGATAAAGCTGTGAATCTTTCTGCTGCTGTAAGAGCAGTAAATTCAACTTTGCTGTAATCACCAAAAACTGCTGCTGCTATTGCATAACAATAATCAGCATCAATTCCTGTTACAGAACCATCAGCTTGTGTTTCAGAGAAAGCAACTGCAGTTCCAGAAACTCCACACTTTAGGAATCCTCTTTCTTTTACAGTATCAAGTGTTGTTTTTTCAACAACAGCTTCAACAGCTGCTTCTTCTGTTGCAGTATCAGTAGCACAAGCTACTGCTACTAATGCAAGTACAAGTAGAGAAACGATTGCTTTTTTATTCAATGTTTATCTCCTTTTAATTAAAAGTAGACAGCTCCAAAAGAAGCTGGCATGTTTTAACTTTAATATAGATAACAAATCTATCAAAGTAAATTATTTGAATTTGAAAAATTCAATTGCAAAAAAATAACTTTTAGCTAGTAAAGATCAATTAGAAAGTTCTTCAGATTAATAAAAACTTACATTATCATCATATGTTGTATCTAAGGAGTTAAATTGTCCACTACCGTTGTTCTTGGTGCCCAGTGGGGTGATGAAGGTAAGGGGAAAGTCACAGATTTTTTTGCATCCTCAGCAGATATGGTTGTTCGATTTCAAGGAGGCAACAATGCAGGACACACAATAGTAGTTGGTGAAAACAAAATAGCCTTATCACTAACGCCTTCTGGTGTTTTATATACAAATTGTGTTCCAGTAATTGGTTCTGGATGTGTTATCGATTTAAGTTTCTTAAAAAAAGAGATAGAAATGTTAAATTCTAAAAATATAGCTACTGACAAACTTGCTATTTCTTCTAATGCGCACTTGGTTATGCCTTATCACAAGCTTCTTGATGAACTAATCGAAGAAAGCTTGGGAGAGAATAAAATTGGAACAACAAAAAAGGGTATTGGTCCCTGTTATGCAGACAAAATTCAAAGACGAGGAATTAGGGTTCAAGATTTATTAGACGATGAAATTTTTTCAACTAAAGTATTAGCAAATCTTGATGAAAAAAATCAACTGCTAACAAAAATTTATAACCATGAACCTCTGGATGCTAATCAAATAATTGAAGAATATAAAACTTATAAAAATCTTGTTGAAAAACATATTCAAGATACATCATTGATTATAAGTAACGCAATTAACGAAAATAAAAATGTCTTATTTGAAGGAGCTCAAGGCACTCTGCTTGATATTGATCATGGAACTTATCCGTTTGTTACAAGTTCAAATACATCTTCAGGTAATGCTGCAATTGGCTCAGGTGTTGGTCCTCTAAATATAAATCGAGTAGTTGGAGTTACAAAAGCCTACATATCTCGAGTGGGTAGTGGACCGTTTATAACTGAACAAAAAAATGAAATTGGTGATTATTTAATTGAAAAAGGACAAGAATTTGGTGTTGTAACTGGTAGGAGAAGGAGATGCGGCTGGCTGGACTTAGTCTCTCTCAAATACTCTGTAAGAATTAACTCTCTCAGCGAGCTTTTTATTACTAAATTAGATATTCTGTCTGGTCTTGATGAAATTAAACTTGCGACTAGCTATAAACATGGGGGGGAAATTTTCAATGAATATCCTTATGAACAAAAAATACAATATGAGGGAGAACCCGTATATATCACTCTCCCTGGTTGGAATGAAGATATTTCAAATATTAAGGAATTCATTGATTTACCTTTAAACGCTCAAAACTATTTAAAAAAAATAGAAGAGTTTATCGGAATACCTATAACTTTTATTTCTGTTGGTCCAGAAAGAAATCAAAATATAGTTTTGACAAATGATAGATAGATATTTAAATAAAGACCTTGAAAAAATTTGGTCAGACCAAAATAAGATTGATACTTGGAAAAATATCCAATTTTACTATGTGCAAACACTAGAAGAAGAAAGCATTGCCCCAAATGGCCTGTCTGAAAAAATTAAATCTGCCAATGTTTTAGTGAAGGAAGTAGAAGAACGTGAAGCTATAACAAATCATGATTTAGCTTCTTTTGTTGACGTATTACAAGAAAAAGTTGGAGAAGGATCTAATTGGATTCATTATGGATTAACGAGTTCAGATATTGTTGATACTGCAAATAGTTTACTCATCACTGAATCAATAATTGTTGTTGAAACTTTAGTAAATGATCTTTTATCAATATTAGAATCACGTGCAAAGGACGAAAAAGACACAAAAATCATTGGAAGAACCCACGGTGTTTTTGCTGAAGAAACATTTCTAGGAAATATTTTTGGCAACTGGTATCTAGAAATTAAACGAGGTTTAGAGAGACTAGCTAGAGCTAAAGAAAATATTAGTGTTGGAAAACTTAGTGGTCCCGTTGGAAATCACACAGTTGTTTCAGAAGAAGTTGAACAAAAAACTTTAAAAAAATTAGGTTTACAACAAGAAGTTTTTGCAAGCCAAATAGTGAGTCGAGATAGATACGCTGAAGTTCTTAGCTCAATAGCTATCCTCGGAAGTACTTTTGATAGAGTGGCAACTAATATAAGGTCTTACCAGAGATCTGAAATATCTGAAATGTTTGAGTCTTTTAAAGAGGGTCAAAAAGGTTCTTCTGCTATGCCTCATAAAAAAAATCCAATCGCTAGTGAAAGAATTTCTGGCTTAGCAAGAATTTTACGGGGAAATATCATTTCTGGTCTTGAAAATATGGTTCTATGGAATGAACGAGATATATCTAATTCATCTGTAGAAAGAATTATCTTTCCTGATAGTTTCAATATTATTGCTTTTATTTCAAAAGAACTTAAAGATGTAATTGAACATCTACACATTAATTATGAAAAAATTAATTCAAATTTAGAAATAGCCAATAATAAATTAATGAGTCAAAAGGTTTTATCATTTTTAGTATCAAAAGGAATAGATAGAGATACTGCATATAGGGAAATACAAAAAGCACTATTTGAAGATGTAAGTTTTGAAGAACTAAAAAATTTAATAAAACAAAAATTTGATACTGAAATACACGATTTAAAAATAGAAGCCACAAAAAACATTGATGAGAATAGTTTTTCAAAAAAACTTAAATAAATATTGAAACTAAGTCAAAAAATTAAAGAAATTAGAGAAGAGCTGAAAGCTTTATCTCCAAATAATGAAAATATTTTGGACACAGTTGTTGCACCAGTTTTGTTTGTATTAATTTCAAATCTTTTTACTTTGAATATCGCGATACTTTTAACAGGGTTAGTTATTTTTGGATTTTTAATTTTAAGAATTTTACAAAAACAAAATACTAAGTATGTATTTTATGGAGCACTTGGATCCTTAGTGGCATTAGCATTTGCAAAGTTTCAAGGTTCTGCATCAGGGTTTTTCATTCCAGGAATAATTAGAGATGGTATTTTCTCAATAATTGGAATTTCTTCCATTCTAATTGGTAAACCATTTACAATTTACACATCAAAAGCTCTTAGAAAATGGCCAAATAATTGGTACTTTCACCCACAGGTCAAGCCTGCATATGTTTTGGTTGCCTATATTTGGACAATATATCTATTTCTGAAAGCAACTTTACAATTATATTTCTTCGAAAATACAGAAATATTAGTTTTAATAAAATTAGCTTCTTCTAATCAAACCACTCTATTGTTATTAGTTATAACATATCTAATCGGTCAAAAAAAACTGTTAAAACTTGCTGGACCAAGCATAGAAGAATTTAACAACAATACTCCACCACCATGGACAAGCCAACAACAAGGTTTTTAGGTAAAATAGTTAAATGGTTGAATTAAACAATAACGAACTTACTAATCTCGCAATTCTGTGCGTAATACTAATTTCCTTCTACCTAGCAATGAAATGGTTTGTCTTTCCTATATTAAAAAAACTTGCAAAAAAAACTTCAACAATTGTTGATGACTTATTACTAGATAAAAAATTTGTCCATCGATTTTCGTTTGTGTTTGTATTTATCCTTTTCAAAGTAATTAGCGTCTCTTCCGAATATCAAATGAATTTTTTCTCAAACTTAATCTTTCAGAGAATTTTTAATGCTCTTTTCACCTTAACTATTGGTTTAACTATTTTAGAAATGTTAACAGTTGTTAATAAGTTATCTGAAAAATTAGAACTGCTAAGAGATAAACCTATTAAGGGATATATTCAAATAATTAAAATAATTATTACATCCTTTGTCTTAATAATTATATTTGCAATTTTAACTGGTCAATCAGTAGGTTATTACATTAGTGGTTTAGGTGCACTAACTGCTGTACTGCTATTAATTTTTCAAGATACAATTCTATCTTTTGTTGCCTCAGTACAGATTGGACAAAATGACATAATTAAAATTGGTGACTGGATTGAGGTTAAAGAGTATGGAGCTGATGGTGATGTTGTTGATATAGCATTGCATACTGTAAAAGTTCAGAATTGGGATAAAACAATAACAACCATACCGACTTCTAAAATTGTAAATACTTCTGTAAAAAACTGGCGTGCAATGTCAGAGTATGGTGGAAGAAGAATTAAAAGAGCAATAAATATAGACATATCAAGTATTAAGTTTTTGAGTGATAACGAGCTAGCAAATCTTGAATTACTTCCCCCGCTTAAAAACTATTTACATTCTAAAAAAGAAGAATTAAAAGAATATAATAAAAAAATTGCGGAGATAGATTCAAATCTTGAAAAAAGAAAGCTCACAAATATAGGAACTTATCGTGCATATATTGAAAACCTTTTAAAACAAAATAACAATTTAAATACTGAAACTATGACATTCTTAGTAAGACAACTGCCTTCAAGTCCTGAAGGTGTTCCAATTGAGATTTATACATTCACCAATACAACAGAATGGGTAGCATATGAAAAAATTCAATCAGATATTTTTGATCAATTATTTGCTGTTCTTCCAAAATTTGGTTTAAGAGCTTATCAAAATGGTTTATTAGAAGCTGTCGCTATGAAAAACTTACCTTTTCATCAGCTTGAAGATTAATTCTTTTTTTAAACCATAAAATTAATGATATTAATACAGTTAGAAGATTTAAATAATTTCCAAACTTTGAAAATAAAGTTGTACCTGTTGTTCCAGTAACCTTTTCAATAGTTGTTATAGTTTCAAACAATTGAGTTTCACTTAAAACTGCACCATCATTTGAAATAAAAGCAGATTTTCCAGTTATAGCTGCATGAACTATTGGTCGATTATTTGAAATAGCATTTGCGCGTGACATCATTATAAACTGATCAGACATTGCACTTTCTCCATAACTTGCTTGATTCGTTAAAATGACAACAATCTCAGCTCCATTTTTAACACTATTTCTTATATATCTTTGAAAAGAACCTTCAAATGAAATTACTGTTGCGATTTTAGTATTATTGAGATCAAATATTTTTTCTCCAGTTCCCCTAATCATGTCTCTTGGTACAAGTGCAAGTGGAGGTATCCAGTCTAAGTATTTTCTAAATGGTATATATTCTCCAAAAGGAACTGGATGCTGTTTTAAATACTGATCAACAATGAGACCTTTGTTATCAATAAACAAACCATAATTTTCAAAGTAATTATTATCTATTGGTCTATCTCCGCCAATAAGAAAATATGAATTCAACCTATTTGCTTCGTTACTAATTTCTAATAATACATCCGAATGCAAAAAAGGATCATTGTTAAAACCTGTTGAGCTTTCTGGCCAAACAACTAAGTCAACATTTTTGTTAATTTCCATAGTTTGAAGCAAATGACTTTCATAAATAAGCTGTCTCTCGTTTTGACAGAAATTTTTCGCACCAGGACATGGGCTATTGCCTTGAACTATTGCGATAGTTGTTTGGGTACCATTATTTAAAGTTGGTAGTTGGTACTGAGCAAGTACAGAAATTATTAATAAAGATGTAAAAACAAAAATATAGTTTTTCCAAAAGGTCTTATCTGAAATTAAGACAATAGCTAAGCAAATTGAGCTTATTAAAAGAGACACACCAAGAGTTCCAAAAGCTTGAAATAATGGCTTAAGAATTTTAATATTAACTAAAACTGTCCCAGGTAAACCCCATGGAAATCCATTGAAAGGAAAATATAATCTAACTAGCTCAAACATACTAATGATGGCAAGAGAATTTAAAAATTTACCAGTACTAATTGTCGAAACTTTATTAAATATATAACCAAATGTTCCATAAATAAGTCCCATCAATATCAGAAGCGGTATCCAAGCTTCATATCCAATAGATTGAATTCCAAATAATATTACGCTGTATGAGGTTACAGCAAAGACAAAACCTGAATAAAAAGGCTTGCTATTAATAGATAAAGTCCAATAAAAGAGAGTTAGGCTTGGAAAAATTAAATATTCTAAATTAAAAGGTGGAAAACTTAAAAAATATAGGATTCCTGCTGTTAGTGAGTAAAGAAGAATCATATGTTCATATAGTAGTTAGTGATAGCTTGATTTAAAATTAAATAATATTTTTCAAAATTACAAACAAACCTGAAATTATTGAAAAATATGTTACAGCTAACGAAATAAAACTATCAGAGACTCTTGAAAATAACTTGTTTGATGTAACAAAACCAATAAGCACAAACGGAATAAAGATAAGAAAAAGATAAAAATGTTCAATGCTTAATTTTCCTGTGAATAATAGCAAAGTTAGAGTGATCATTATTCCAAATGAAAAAACACTATTTAAAGATGGTCGAAACTCTTCAGATTTTGTATTTCTGTAGAGTAGAGCAACGGGTGGACCTCCAACAGCAGCAGTCATACCAAAAATTCCAGAAAAGGTACCTGCTAAAAATGAATTAGTTTTATTTCTTTTTATCACCCATCCAAAATATGATGCTACACCTCCAATCAAAACTATGAACCCAACAGAAAGAGATAAATATTTGGTACTCAAATTTAGTAATAACAAAGTACCAATTGGTCCTCCAACCAATCTTCCAAGCAGTAGAGGTCTTACAAGTTTTAGATTTACTTTTTCTTTTTCTCTAATAAAGACTCGAATTGCTAACGGTAAAGCAAGTAAAGATAGTAACTGAGGAACCAATTCTGCATTAATTTGAACGACAATTGGAGAAGATATTACTGCAAATCCAAAACCTAAAACACCTTGTATAGCTGAACTTAAATAAAATAAAATAGCAAGAAAAAAAATCTGTGTATAACTTAAATCAAATGGAAGATTCAACTAAGTGCTTCTTGCATCAAACTTAATATCTCACCATCTTCGGCATGTCTTCCAAGAGATTTTTTCGAGAATATGAGATTTCCATCTAAGTAAAATTCAAATACACCGCCACCACTCGGTATTAATGTAATTGGATTAGCTTCCTTTCCATATTTTTCTAGAATGTCTTCAATCGTGCTAACTGCACGAGGTGTGTAGTTTCAAACTACACAAAATTCAAGTTTGATTTCCATAATTAAATAGTATCATAAAAAAATTGAAGGAGATGTATGTTCGATTACTCAAATATTACAAAAAATGAACTTGAGATTGACCTGGAGTCAACTCTAAAAAAGTGCTCAGAATTAATAAATGATATCAAAAATGATTCTGATCCTAAATTAGAAAATTTTAACCATCTAGAAAGAGAAATTAACTACTTATTTGGAAGAGTACCATTTATGGCTGATGTTCATCCTAATGAAGAAATAAGAGAATTTGGTCACCAAGCAGAATCTAAAGTCAGAAATTTTATTTTAGATTCAATGAAAGATCCTGATCTTTATCAAAAATTTAAAGAAATAAAAACGATTGATTTTGATGATGAGGAAAAAGAATTTTATAAAGATTTACAAAATGACTTTATTGATGTTGGTCATAATTTAAGTGAAAATGACAAAGTGCTGTTATCAGAAATTGATAAAAAATTAATTGAACTAGAAATTAAATTTTCTGAAAATATTGCTAATGATAAAACAAAATTAAAATTTCAAATTCATCAGCTTGAAGGCTTAAGCGAAGGTGAACTAAGTAACTTAAACCAAGAGGGTGAAGAATATACAGTTACTATGGCTTATCCAGATGTAAATGCAGTTATAGAAAATTGTACTATTAGAGAAACTAGAGAAGCAGTTTGGAAGGCCTTCAATAATAGGGCTTCAAAAGAAAACTCTCCTGTTTTGGAAGAAGCTGTTAAGTTAAGAAATAATAAAGCCAAGCTTTTTGGTTTTTCAACTTGGGCTCAGTATCGTTTGCAGCATCGAATGGCTCAGAATCCAGAAAACGTTGAGAAAATGTATAAAAACTTAATTCCAAAATTGCAAAAAGCAGCTGAGAAAGAAAAGGAGGAAATTGTTTTAGATGATATTGAGATTTCAGAAATTGCTCCTTGGGATATTAGATATTTTATTTCTAAAAAAAGAAGCCTATTAAGCAACATTGACAGTAGCGAACTAAAAAAATTCTTTTTTATACATGATGTTAAAAAAGAAATGTTTTCAATTTGTGAAGAAGTATTTGATATTGAAATTATAAAAGAGAATGCTTCAACTGCTTGGCATCCTGATGTTGAGCTTTGGTCAATCAGCCAAAAAGGAGAAAAAATTGCTTTATTTTATCTAGATTTATATCCAAGAGAAGGAAAGTACACACATGCTGCAGTATTTGATTTATCTTCAGGTGGCTTAGATTCTCAACAATTACCTGTCTCATCAATGGTTGCTAATTTTCCAAACCCTAAAACTGGAGATGGATTAATGACTTTTGATGAGGTGGAAACATTATTTCATGAATTTGGACATATTCTACATAATGGAATTGGTAAATCAAAAATTTCAAGATATGTTGGTGCAAGTGTTGAGTGGGATTTTGTAGAAGCACCAAGCCAAATTATGGAGCACTGGGTTTGGAAAATTGAGTGTTTATCAAGGTTTGCAAAAAATGTTGAAACTGGTGAAATGCTTTCTGAAGAAATCTGTACAAAGTTAAAAAATTCAAAAAATATAGGAGTAAGTTTATTAACACTTAGACAAGTATCCTTTGGTTTAGCTGATCAACATCTTCATGGAAGCGACTTCATGGATTCACTTGAAGCTATTGAAAGTAAATCTCAAAAAGTAACTACGATTGAATACCCTGATGATGTCATGCACCTTAGCTCATTTGGACACCTTCTTGGAGGTTATGATGCTGCTTATTATGGATATTTGTGGGCTGATATCATTGGTGATGATTTATTTAGTAGATTTGAAAACGAAGGAGTTCTGTCAAATATTGTTGGGGTGGACTATAAAAACAAAATTTTAAAGCCTGGAGGAACAAAACCGGCTGAAGAATTGGTAAGAGATTTTCTTGGTAGAGATTGGACTGATGAGGCATTTTTAATGCAAAAAAACTTGTTATTTTAAATTTGACCTTTATAATTGTAGTGTTAAGCTTGTGAATATATTCACAAAGTATATATAAGGAAATTATTAAATGACAGACGGATTAAAAGCAAGTCAAATTAAAGGCGGTATAAGACCATCTAAAAGTTTTGACCAAGGTAGAGTTTGCAAAGATGAATCATGTAAGACTCAACTAAGCATATATAACAAAAGAGATTATTGCTTCAACCACGCTCCAGTAAAATACCCTAGAGTTAGAGGCAGAATTCTACAAGAAACTGCTTAAATATTAAAATCTCCCCCAAGAGATTTCAAAAAGCCCCTTTAAAACAGGGGCTTTTTTTATAAACTGTTCAGTATTAAACTAGTTTTATGGAAATTAAATTTAAGGTGCCTGAAATATCTTGTGGGCATTGTAAACAAACTATAGAGTCCGCTATCGGTTCATTAGATTATATTCAAAAAGTAAATGTTGATATTGAAAGCAAATTAGTATCAATTGATTCAGACCAAGTAGTTGATCTTTCTGATATTGAGCAATTATTAGATGATCAAGGATACTCAGTTGTCTCAACAGAATAATCATTTAATACTAGATATAGACGGAATGACTTGTGCTGCTTGTGCAGCAAGAATTGAACGTGTACTACAAAAATCAGAAGATATTGAAAACGTAACCGTTAGTTTTCCTCTTAAAACTGCACAAGTTGATATTAAAAACAAAGAAATTTTCGATTTAGATCAAATAATTAAGAGAATAAATTCAATTGGTTATAAAGCAAAAATTTCATCTGAAGTAGATGAAACAAATAATTCAAAATTTTCCTTTATTAAACCAATAGTCTCGCTGTTGCTTACGTTTATCATGCGGTACTTTATTAGTTCCAATTTTGAGGACATAGCATATTTTATTGGCTTTCTAATAGTGTTATATTTTGGTAAAGAATTTCATATTTCAGCATTTAAAAAAATTAAATTTTTCGACTTCAATATGGACACCTTAGTTTCGATTGGAAGTTTGAGTGCTTTAATAATTTCTCTCTTTCCAAATAATATAATGTTTCTTGATACAGGAGCATTTATAATTTCATTTATTTTAATTGGAAAATCTGTAGAAGAGAAAGTTATTGGAGATGCAGTTCAATCATCAAAAAATCTTAAAAATAAACTTCCTTCTTCTCTTATTGTTGAAAGAGATAAAGAAAAAATTGAGGTTCCTACTTCTGAAACGGCTGAGGGTGATGTATTTGAAGTTTTAGCAGGAGAAATCATTCCACTAGATGGTATTTTATTTGAAGGATCTGCTTCTGTTGATGAGAGTTTAATAACAGGAGAGTCAATTCCGGTTACTCGATTTGTTGGAGATAAATTGTTAGGTGGAAGCATTAACTTAAACAGTGTAATAAAAATAAAAGTTGATAATTCTTTTAATGAGTCTGCATATAACATTATTGAGCAACTAATTAACGCTGCACAGTTGACGAAACCAAAGATCCAAAAAACCTTAGACAAAATAACACAATTTTTTGTCCCTTTTGTTTTAATACTTAGTGCTTTAACTTTTATATTTAGGTATATAGTTACAGATCTTGGATTAATTCAATCACTTGAAAATGCTATCTCCGTTGTAGTTATTGCTTGCCCATGTGCATTAGGATTAGCTACTCCTATAGTGCTGTATCGTACAGCTGCTGAAAGTAAGAGGAAAGGATTTGTTTTTAAAGATTTTGACGCACTTCAGAAACTAACAAAAATTAACACACTTATATTTGATAAAACAGGAACTCTCTCCTCTGGTATTTTTGTGATAGAAAAAATCGTTTCATTGGACTCTCAATTAAGCTCTGATGATGTTTTGCAATTTGTAGCAAGTTTAGAAAAAAATTCTCAACATCCAATTGCTAGAAGTCTTGTATACTCCGCAGAATTAAAAAATTTAAATTTCTTAGAATCTAAGAATGTTACAGAACAATCAGGAGTAGGTATTGAAGGTACTGTTGCAAATAAAAAAGTTGTAATCACAAAAAATGAAGAAACGGAAAGTAACTCACTAAAAGTTGCTATAGACGATAATAATTTTGTAATTTATCTAAAAGAAGAATCCTCAATTTCCAATGGAGTTATTCAAGAAATAGCTAAATCTAAAAAAATTATAATTCTTTCAGGTGATAAAAAAATTAATGTTGAGAACTTTGCTAAAGAGGTAAGTATTGATGAATTTTATTTTGAAAAATCTCCTTCAGAAAAACTTGAATTTATCAAAGCAAAGCAAGAAACCTCACCTGTCATATTTATAGGTGATGGAATTAATGATTCACCTTCATTGAAACAAGCAGATATTGGAATTTCAACTACAACTAGTTCTCAGATTGCACAAGTTTCTGGAGATATCTTAATTCATAACGGTGGATTAAATACACTATCTACTGTTTTTAAAATTTCTAATTCCTCTAATAAAAAAATTCAACAAAATTTATTTCTTGCATTCATATATAACATATTGATGATTCCAGTTGCTGTTGTTGGATTAATCTCACCAAGTTTGGCTGCATTAGCTATGGCACTTTCTAGTGTTTCAGTTGTTTTAAATTCATCAAGAAAACTTCAATAATAAATATTAAATAAATTTTTTAAAATATTACTCTTTCACTATGGAAGATGTAGTTTGGTATAGAAAACCCCTTCTCTCAGAGCCTGTTGCAATTCTTGCTTTTGAAGGTTGGAGTGATGCTGGCAATACTGCTACGGGTTGTATTGAGAATATTAGCTGCACTTATGATGTTGAACCATTTGCTGAATTAAATTCAGATTCTTTCTATAACTACCAAATGAGAAGACCTATTGTCGAAGTTAAAGATTTTGGTGAAAGAGAGTTCCACTGGCCACAAACTTCTTTCTATTCAATAGAAGACTTCAAACTAAAGAAAGATCTAATATTGGTTTTTGGAGAAGAACCTTCAATGCGTTGGAAAGAATATGCAAAGAACATAAAAGATGTACTAGTTGAACTTGGAGTCAAAAGAGCTATCACTTTAGGTGCTTTCTTTGGTCAAGTTGCACATACATTACCAGTCCCAATATTTGGTGTAAGCACTGATCCAACTTTTCATTCAAGATATAACATTCTTAATCCAAATTATTCTGGCCCAACTGGAATTACTAGTGTTGTTGGCCAGACTTTAAGTGAAAGTGAAATAGAGACTACTGGTCTTTGGGCTGCTGTTCCACATTATCTAAGCAGCGGAGGTTACCCAAAAGGTATGAGCGCTTTAATGAATAAAACTTCTGAAATACTAAAAATTGATATTGATGATTCAGGTATTCAAACTGAAGGTCAGCAATTTGAAGTAAAGATAAATAAAGCTATGGAAAATTCAGAAGACTTGGCTGAATATGTTTCTAGATTGGAAGAATCAGAAATTAGTCTTGAAAATAATTTTTCAGAAGATACTCTTGTTCAACAAATTGAAGATTTTTTAAATGAAGAAAGAGAAAATTAATTAAACGTTTTTCTTCTTATGTCTATTTGATTTACGACGCTTGCGGTATTTATGTTTAGACATTTTTTTGCGTCTTTTTTTAATCAAAGATCCCATATTTAAAGTTTTTTCTTCCTTTTTTCCTAACTGCGAAATTCTAACTGAATTTCACTATTAAATGGAAATTTCTTTTATAAAATTATTTTTCAAATAGATTTAAAGCATTGATTAATGCTTCTTCACCCCTATTACTTTCAGGTGACTTACGTTTAGCCCAAAAACCCCAAGTTATCATTGATAGAATTTCAAATAGAATAAATTTTTCTTTTTGATATAAATTTGTCAACCCTAATTCAGATAGTGCTAAATTTTTAAGTCCGTTTTTTTTCTCAAACTCATTCTGCCAAAATAAATCAGCTAAATCGAAATACGGGTCTCCCTGAGAAGAGTACTCCCAATCAATTAAATATGTTTTATCTTCATAAATTACAAAATTTCCAGAATATAGATCCTGGTGACATGGTTTTTGTTCTAATCCTATATTGTTTAATTTCTCAATTATTTCTTTACCTGCATTTAAGGCATTTTCTTCAATACCATTTGATAGATCAGCAAGATTTTCAAATACTCTATATGGTGAAAAATTATCTAAAAATATAATTTCTGAACTATGCAGTTTATTCAATATTTCAAAAGCATTTTTTCTCAACTCGGTACTTTCAAAATCTTTTTCATTGTATGTATAAATATCAAAATATTCTGAAATCTTTATACCGCTTTCAACATCAAATATAATATGTGGCAACGTGAGACCATTTTCCAAAGCTAATAAAGTATTTTGTTCTTCTGAATATCTATTAATCTCATCGGGATTTTTCCCAGGAAGTCTCAATACAAATTCTTTGGTGTTAATTTTTACAATATAGCTTGTATTTGTAATTCCATCCAAAGGCAATATTTCATATTCATTTAAATTTTTATTCGATGTTATTCCATATTTGAGAAATATTTCAACTATGTGTTCTGTTGTCTCCATGTTCATTATCATAATATAAGTTATGAATGATCTTTTCGCACTAGATTTAACTATAAATCTTTTGTTGCTCGGTGTTGGCGCTGCAATGGTAGCAGGAAATTTGGCAGCTTTATTTAAAAATAATTCAGAAGATCACAAACTCTATTTTTCTAGAACAGTTTTCTTAACAATTATTGGAACAATTATTACAATATGGTCGATTGCTTCAATAATTAAAAGATAATTTTTAAAAATAGGTTATTATATTCAAAGAACACGAGGTTAAAAATGCTTTCAGATATAGATATTAAAAAAGCTCTTAAAGATGGTGATATTAAAATTTCGCCTATGGAAGAATCTTTTATACAGCCGTCGAGTATTGATTTAAGAGTAGGTGAAGATTTTAGAGTTTTTGAGAATCATAAATATTCACATATTGATCCAAAAGCTGAGCAAAATGATCTGACAAAGTTAGTAACTGCAACATCTGAAGAACCTTTTGTACTGCATCCTGGTGAATTTGTTTTAGGAACAACATTTGAAAAAGTTTCACTTTCAAACAAAATTGTTGCCAGACTTGAAGGAAAAAGTTCATTAGGAAGAATTGGACTACTAATTCATTCAACAGCAGGATTCGTAGATCCTGGTTTTACTGGATATTTAACATTAGAGCTATCTAATGTTGCTAACTTACCAATAAAAATTTATCCGGAAATGAAAATTGGACAAATTTCTTTTTATTATCTCAATACACCTTCTGAATCAGAATATGGTTCTAGTTTTTACGGAAGCAAATATCAAGGACAAGAAGGCCCTACTCCAAGTAGAAGTCACAACGATTTTAAATAATTATGTTCCCTGGAGTAGGTACTGTAATTAATGCTGGTTCTGTACTGTTAATAGGTTTTCTTTCAAGACTATTTATTAAAAAAGAAATAAAAAATTTCGAGAATAATTTATTACCTTTAGGATTATTAGTTTTAACTTTGGGTATTAGAGAAACCTTAAAAGGTAATGATTTTATGATTATTTTATTTTCTGTTCTAATTGGTGCTCTTATTGGTAGCTATTTGAAGATTGAGGAAAAAATTGAACAATTCGGTAATTATCTTCATACTAAATTTGAAAGTGCAGATGTAGATAAAAGTAAATTTATTGATAGTTATCTAACTGCAACATTAATTGTAATAACAGGACCGTTAGCTATAGTTGGTCCATTTTTTGACGTTATTGAAAATAATGTTGAACTCTTATTAATTAAATCAGCTCTTGATTGCTTTTTAGTATTATTTTTAACTTCCAGTGGAGGAAAAGGTGCTGTGTATTGTGGTTTATCTATATTAATTTATCAAGGTTTTTTTACTTTATGTGCATTTGGAATAGGTGAAGTAATAAATGAGACAATTTCGAATTCAATTGCTGGTGTTGGTGGTGTTTTATTAGTTGGTGTTGGTATTAACTTACTAGGGATAAAGAAAATTCCTGTTGGAAATTACATATTAAGTTTGTTTATTCCGATCTTTCTAACATTGTAAAAGTTCTAGTAGCACCTTTAACACCATCAAATATCTCTATAATCTTTTTTGACTCATCTTCAAAAGAACCTGAAACAATTTGCGACTCTTTAATATTGAAACATCTGTTACCAAAATCAATATCTACCGGAACGTAGGGTATATCTAAACCCTTTGCTAAATAATAAAAACCACTCCTAAATTGTTCTACAGCTTCTACTCCGCCTTCTGGGGCAATTACTAAGATATAGTTCTCTTTGTTTTTAAACTCTTCAACTGCTGCATGTATCAAGCCTTTAGAATTTACCCTATATACAGGAATTCCACCAAGTTTTTGTAAAATATATTTTTGCAACCACCAAAGTGGCCATGGAATTCCTTGCCTATCTAAATTTTTTGATAAAGTAAATAAACTTGGCAAACGTGTGAATATCCAGGCTGCACCAAAAAAACTAATTTTTAAATCCAAAGCAAGCACAGCAAGAAGTCCGTACCAAGCATCTCTCATAGCTGTATGTGGCACACCAATTAATATTATTTTTTTTAAGTTCGGTATTTCGCCTTTAATTTCCCATTTGCATAATTTGATTAAAAATCTTCCAATTGGACCAAAGACTCTTCTCTTTTTCTGAGCAATATTTTCTGGAATTGTAATCATAGTTCTGAAATGTGTCTGGCTATCTGAACAGCATTTAAAGCGGCTCCTTTTAATAGGTTATCTGATACAACCCAGAAATTTATGATCTTATCACTTGAAAGCCCTTCTCTTAAACGTGATACTAAAACTTCATGTCTACCTTCTACATCCAAGGGCGTTGGAAGCTTATCATCCCAATATTCAACTCCATCAAATTTTTTTAAAACACTTATTGCTTCTTCTACATTTATAGTGTTTTCAAATAACGCAGAACAAAAAGTTCCGTGCCCAGTTCTTACTCCAACTCTTGCATTCGAAGGCTCTACAATTAAATTTTCAATATTCAATATTTTTCTAGATTCATTGCAAAACTTCATTTCTTCATCTGAATACCCATTGTCTAGAAGGTTTCCAGCTAAGGGAATAACATTTCTTGCAATAGGATTCGAATAATATCCATCTGTGAAATCAGGTTTCAAATTTTCACCCATTTCAATTTCTTTTGCTAGAGAATTAATACCAGCAGTTCCAGATCCTGATACGGCTTGAAATGCAGTCGGCGTTATTGCTTTAAGATTAAATTGGTCATGAAGTGGCTTAAGAGCCATTACTAATCCCATTGTTGTGCAATTTGGATTAGATATTAATTTTGTTTCATTAGAAATAATATTTTGATTTATACCGTAAACAACAAGTGGAACATTTGAATCCATCCTAAAGGCTGAAGAATTATCAACCACAAAAGATCCTTTTTCAACAAATTCCTTAGCAAACTGTTTAGATCTATCTCCACCTGCAGAAAAAAGTGCAATATCATAACTTTGAATATTTTCTTTTTTAAGCTCTAGTACTTTTACATCAGTATCATTTATATTTATTATTTTTCCAGCTGAATTCGCTGAAGCAAAAAAAGTATATTCAACATCGTTATTAAAAAATTGTTGACATAGGTTAACAATTTTTTGTCCAACTAATCCAGTTGCACCAACAATTGCAATTTTCATGTCAGGTTATAAATTCTTTGTGCAGAGACTCTAGTGCTTTTTTAGTGTCTTTTCTATTTATCACACAAGAAACCCTAATAGGCGATGTGGAGATCATTGAAATATTAATTGAGTGGTTACCTAAAGTATTAAACATTCTTGAAGCAACACCGGACTCTGTTTTCATTCCTGCTCCAATGATTGAAACTCTGGCAACATTTTCATCTATGTCATAGCCTTCAGCATTAAGATCTTTTGAAGCTTTGATTAAAATTTCCTCCACATCAGCTTTTTGATCTACTGGTGCAGTAAAAGATATATCTGTTATTGATTTCTTTGAAACATTTTGAACAATCATATCAACATTTATTCCGCTTTCAGAGAGTGCTCCAAAAAATTTACCTGCTATACCTGGTTGATCAGGTACTCCATATAAAGTAAATTTAATTTCTTTATCATTGTGTGTCACGCCGCTTACAATTGCTTCTTCCATTGTTTTCTCTTTAACTAAAGTACCTTTATTATTCGTAAAAGTAGATTTTACGATAATTGGTATATTATACCTTCTACCAAATTCTACAGACCTAGCCATCAACACACCAGCTCCAGATGATGCCATTTCTAACATCTCCTCATAATTAATTTCATCAATTAACTTTGCATCATTTACCACTCTTGGATCAGCTGTAAAAACACCATCAACGTCTGTAAAAATCTCGCACCTTTCAGCACCTAAAGCAGCTGCTAATGCTACAGCAGTCGCGTCTGAGCCACCTCTTCCTAAAGTTGTAATTTCTCTTGTATCTCTGTTAAATCCTTGAAATCCAGCTACGATAACAATATTTCCTAAACTTAAACCTTCTCTTACTCTCTCACCTGTAATTTCTTCAATTTCAGCTTTACCATGTCTAGAGCTTGTAATTATTCCTGCTTGAGAACCTGTTAGAGAAATTGATTTATACCCTAGACTGTTTAAATGTATTGAGAGTAGGGACATTGTAATTCTCTCTCCTGCCGAAAGTAACATATCCATTTCTCTTGGTAATGGCTTTGATGAAAGCTCATGGGCTAGCGATATTAATTCATCTGTACTAGAGCCCATAGCAGATGGAACAACGACAACATCGTTCCCCTTATTTTTACATTCAATAATTCTTTGTGCAACAATCTGCAATGACTCAGTATTTGCAACACTAGTTCCGCCGAATTTTTGTACAATTAAACTCATTGGAAACATTCTAATTAATTAATTACAGAAGAAAAGAGGCTAGTACTCTAGATTTAGTGAGTATTGATTTACACATTCATTCAGAAAACTCGGACGGTACAGAGTCAATTAGAAGTATTTTAGAACAAAGTAAAAACTTACAATTAGAAGCAATCTCGATTACTGATCATGAGTACCTATCAAAAGTTCCTAAAGACTCTGGAATTAAAATTATTTCAGGTGTGGAAGTAAGTGCTAGTTGGAAAAAACTAGAAACTGAAAATAAATTTGCTGGCATTCATATACTTATTTACTTTTTAGATGAACTTTCTGAAATTAATTTGGAATTAAAGGAGATTAGAGAACAGAAAATTTTAAGAAATTTAGAAATTATTGAACTACTTGAAAAACAAAATATTTTTATTGATAAATCAAAATTTAAAAATCTAAAAACTAAAGTCCCTGGTAGACCTCACATTGCTAAAGCTATGGTTGAAAAAGGATATGTTGATAGTGTAAATGAAGCTTTTGTAAACTATTTAGGTAATGGTAAATCTTCATACGTAAGCTCTCATCAGATTTCAATAAATAAGCTCTTTGAGCTTTGTAAAAGCTCTAAAGTTTTAACATTTTTAGCTCACCCACACACTCTTATGAGCAATGAATCTTTTAGCAAGAATGAAAATTGGATAAATCATAAGTTTAAAGATTTATTATTAGATTTAAAAAAACTTGGACTCAATGGAATTGAGGCATATTATCCAGGATATAATCATGCAACTATTGATAAGTTATTAAATATTGCGAATGAAAACAATTTTCTAGTTTCTGGTGGAAGTGATTTTCATGGTTCAATAAAACCTAATAACTACCTTGGTATAGGATATGAAAATAATCCATTAAAGATACCTAAAGAAGTACTATCAAAATTGGAAGATCAGTATGCAAAATTATAAAAAAATAGTTGGATCCATATCTATTGTTACTGTTTCATACTTAATGAGCAGAATTCTCGGTTTTTATAGAGAAATTATGCTTGCAAATTGGACTGGTTTATCAGAAGCAACAGATATTTTAGATTTAGCATTTGTCATTCCTGACTTTCTTTTTTATTTATCTGCCGGAGGATATTTAGCAATTACGTTAATTCCACTTTTGAATAAACAGTCAGAAGATAAGCTTAATGAGTATTTCCTGTCCTTGCTTTATGGGCTTACTTTTATTTTCATATTGTTAACATATGTCACATACTTTTTAAGGTATGAGATAGCAAATTTTCTAAATGTTAAAAATCTAGATTTGTTTATAGAAATTCTTACTCCAATAATTTTCAGCCAGCTTTTCTTTTTTATTGGGGCTATTTTGATGGCATTTCAATATTATAAAGAAAGTTTTATATTTCCGGCATTTGCACCAATTATTTATAATTGCTCAATAATATTTTTTGGTTGGATTAACTCAACTTCTCCAGAAGAAACTGTTAAAGGTTTTGCAGTAGGTACCCTTATTGGTTCAATTTTAGGTCATTTAATTGTTCAGATATTTGGTGTTTACAAATCAGGTTTATTGTTTAAATTGCTTTTTCCAAATTTTAAGTATTTGAAAGAATACTTATTTATTTCTTTACCTCTAATTGTTGGACAGTCTATAGCAGTTATGGATGAGCAGTTGTTTAGGTATTTTGGTTCATTGTTAGAAACTGGAAGTATTGCATCCTTTAGGTATGCAAGAAGAATAGCATTACTACCTGTTGGAATTGTTGCGCAAGCAATTGGGGTTGCCAGCTATCCATTTTTATCAAAATTGTTTAATCATAAAAAATTTGAAGAGTTAAAAGTTTTAGTCAGAAAACAAATTAGTTATCTTGTAATCCTAAACGGTGTACTAATGATATTTGGATTAGTTAATTCAAGTTCAATCATAAAACTTGTTTATCAAAGAGGTAGTTTTACTTCGATAGAATCTGGAATTGTAAGTTCAATATTCTTTATTATTTGTTTTGCAATTTTACCTTGGTCAATTAATCAAATACTTTCAAGAACTTTTTATGTTCAAGAAAATTTCTGGTTTCCAGTTGTAAGTGGAACTTTAGTTACTTTAATTACTATTCTGTACATGAACCAAATAAAGAATCCAACAAGTTTAGATTTTGCCTTAGTGATTGTCCTTTCTCTTTATACATATTCAATTATTCTTCTATTGAAATTAAATATTGATGGTGAAAAATTATTAGATAAAGGATTGGTAGTTGATTTTATTAAGTCAGTATTAATATTATCAGTTTCATATTTTGCTGCCCAAACGATAAATATAAGCAATAGTATTTTTTCTCTTTTAGTTTCTCTAATAGCAATTAGCTTTGTAGTTTTTGTCTTACTTAAGTTACTAAAATTTAAATATATTAATCTTACAGTTAGAGAATAATGCAAAAATTTCCAGTTAAAAAAGGTCTGTCAAGCGCTGAAGAACTTCATATAGAATTTAGTGAATATATTGATGTTTTAATGGGTCATATTAATCCACCAATTGCAGATGGTGTGGACACGCTGTTTGAAGTAAGTAGTACTTACTTAGCTAGGGCAAAGGAAATTGAAATTAAATTATTAGAAAGAGAAAGAGCCTCAAAAATTGACACTTCTGATGAATTAAAAAAATTTAGAACTGGGGAATTGAGAAGCTTTATTGAGTTGTGTAAAAGTGCACAAAATCAAGGTTCTAGAAGAATTACAGTTGCATTAAGTGAGCTAAACCTTAAAGACGCTTAATCTATATTTTCAACACCAAATATATCTTCTAAATTTTCTTGAAAGTTACTACTTTCCTTGATCTCCTTAATTAAACCTTCTTGAGCTTTAATTTGAATTTTTACATTTAAACCAAGATGCTTTTCTATTTCAACTTCTACAAACTCTTTAATGTCTTGAGATTTGTTAAGTTCTGCAATTAAAAAATCGTTACTTTCATCTATTAGAAATATAAGATCTTTATTTTCAATCTCCGGTTTGACCAATGTTAGGTAAGAATATTTTCTTGGAGTTAAATGATTTTTTGCTTCTTTTAAAATGATTGGCCAAATCACATCAAAATTTTCAATACTATTTTTACTTTTAACTTCCTTTTTATCAGATTTTTTTTCTTTAATTTTAGGTTTTATATCTTCTTCATTTTTTGTTTTTTCCGTTAATGGTTTATATATTTCTACAATTGGTTGCCCGTCTTCAAGCGCGTCAACTCTTCTTGAGAGAGACTTAATATCAAATGCAAACTCAGGCTTGATAAGTTTGACTAAAAATAATTCTAGTTTTAATTCTTGCGATGGCGCATTTTTTATATTTTGATTGATATCGTCTAACAGGTCAAGTATTCTTGCCAATTGCTTAGCAGTTATGCTTTCACTTAATTGATTTACTAACTTCAATTCATTTTGGGTTAAATTAAAAATATTTTCGTCATTAGGAAGATACTTTACGTAAAAAATGTTTCTGAATAAGTTTGTAATTGATGCAAGTATATCTTTTGGTTGTAAGCCTTTTTTATAATTTTCCCTTAAAACATTTAAAGCTTTTGAAGTGTCTTGTTCAAACATAGAATTTACTATATCTAGTAAATTTTCTGTGGAAACTTTTCCAAGAATGCTGTAAACATCCTCTGTTGTTGCTTTTGACCCAAACGTAGAAAAAGTTTGTTCAAATAAATTTATTGCATCACGAAGAGAACCATCACTATTATTTGAAATTAATTCAATTACTTCGTTTTGTAAGGTTATGCTTTCTTTTTTAGCAATATTTGAAAGTGTATTGGTAATCTCTTTGTTTTCTATTTTTTTAAAGACGATGTGTGTCGTTCTACTTTTGATCGTATCAATAACTCTTTCAGGCTCTGTTGTTGCAAGAATAAAAATCACATGCTCAGGTGGTTCTTCAAGGGTTTTTAGAAAAGCATTGGATGCAGCATTAGAAAGCATATGAACTTCATCTAATATAATTACTCGTTTTTTTCCAGGACTACTTGCAATAAAATTTATATTTTCATTCAGTTCACGAATATCATCAACTTTGTTATGAGATGCAGCATCTATTTCAGAAATATCAAAAGTAGGATCACAACCTAGCTCAATAGCAATAATTCTTGCTAATGAAGTTTTTCCAACACCCCGTGGACCTGAAAATAAATAAGCATGACTCAAATTATTTTTCTCAATTTGTTGTTTTACTAACTTTACAGCTTCATCTTGACCGATAAGGCCATCAAGTTTAGTTGGTCTATATTTTCTGTATAAAGCTTCTTGCATAGTAGTAATTGTTAATATGTTACCTTTCTATATTGCACTATACAATTAAACTAAGTCAAGTGAGAATAGGTGTTGACTTAGATGGAGTTGTTGCTGACTTTACAACAGGTTGGACAACGCAATATTTTAAAGATTTTGGAAAAAAAATTGAAGAATCTGATATTACAGAATGGGGATTAGCGAGCCCACTTACACACTTCAAGAAAGAAATTGACTTTTGGAATTGGGCTAAAGACATAAATGGTAATTCTATTTTTAGAAATCTACCGATATATGAAGATGCTGTCTCAACACTTTTAGAACAGGTGCATCTTGGTCACGAAGTGATAATTATTTCATCTAAGCCTTGGTGGTCTATAAATGACACATTGATTTGGTTAGGTGAAAATAAAATTCCAACTAAAGAAATTCACTTTACTGAAGAAAAATGGAAGGTTGATTGTGATGTCTATATTGATGATGCACCACATCAACTTAAAAATTTTACAAAAAAAACACGTGATAAATTAATTATTAGATTTGTTAGACATTACAACCGTCCACTTGAAGGAGTTGTAGATTTACATAAATGGAAAGATTTAACCTCTTTATTAGAATCTCAATAACTGTAAAGTTAGTCTATGAATGATTCCTTCGTGTTGAGAGACAGGATATGGAGAGAGCAAAACGAAAGAGTTACACTCTCTTCCTTAGCAACTTTTGCTGATTCTTCAAAAGGTAGATTAAATCTTGAGGAAAAAGATATATTTAGAACTGAATTTGAACGAGATAGAGATAGAATTCTTCACTCTAAAGCTTTCAGAAGGCTTAAACATAAGACGCAGGTATTTATAAATCCAGATGGTGATCATTTTATTACTAGAATGACTCATACTCTACAAGTAACTCAAATTGGTAGATCAATTGCAAAAGCACTTGGATTAAATCCAGACTTAACAGAAGCAATTTGCCTTGGACACGATGTTGGCCACTCGCCGTTTGGACATACCGGTGAAGATGTTTTAAATGAAATGTTAGACAATGGATGGAGTCACTCGGAAAACTCTGTAAAAATTTTTAAACATATAGAACCTAAAAATTTAACTATAGAAACTCTAAATGGTATTGAGAAACATCCTTGGAAATATACTGAACCTCCTATAACACCAGAGGGTATGGTATGTAGATTTTCTGACAGAATTGCTTATCTTTCTCATGATGTTGAAGATGCAGTTAGAGCTGGTGTTTTAAAAGAATCAGACATTCCAAAAGATATTACTAATGTTCTAGGTGAGCCAGGTAAAAATTGGATTAATTCACTCATTTCAGGTGTATTTAAAGGTTCAAATAATTCTGAAATCGCAATGGACACTGAAATTTTAGATACTATGAATCGATTAAGAGAGTTCATGTTCAACAATGTTTACCTAAGAGAAGAAACAATGGAACAAAGAACAGATGCAAAAAAAATTGTTGAATTTTTAGTAAATTACTTTACAAAACGACCTCAGGATTTACCTGATTTTTATATTCAAGATCAAACTGATATACAGAATGCTGTAGATTATGTTGCGGGCATGACAGATCGTTATGCAATTGCAACATACGAAAAACTTAGTTAAATTTAGGATCTCTTTTTTCTAAAAACGCTAAAACGCCTTCTTTCAAATCATCAGAGATTAAAAAACTTGTATTCCATAACCTGACGTACTCTAATGCCTGTTCGGTTGTTAAGTCCTCACCTTTATCTAGTACTTGTTTTACACCTTTAGTAACACTTGTCGAGTTTTGAGAAATTTCTTCAGCTAAAAGTTGTCCTGCTTTAAAAAGATCTTCTTTGCTCTCGTAAGTTGAATTAACAAATCTAATCTTTTCAGCATGTATACCATCAAATATTTTTCCAGTAAATGCTAACTCTCTAACATCACCTTTAGACACTATCTTTGGCATTCGTTGTAGTATTCCAACATCTGCAACAAGACCTAGTTTGGACTCTCCTATTGAAAATTTTGCATCTTTTGTGGAGAGTCGAATATCACATGCTGAAATGAGATTTGTTGCCCCACCTAAACAATACCCATGTGCTAACGCAATAACAGGAACATCACTTTTAGAAAATTCTGTAAACGCATCTTGCATCTTTTTAATAGAGTCCATTAGTTTTTTTCTCTCTTTAGTGTTGGATGTTAAATCTTCATTTATCTCAAAATTTGTCATAAAGGTTGTTATATCTATACCAGAAGAAAAAGAATCTCCTTTTCCAGCTATAACTATACAATTTACTTCTTCTGATTCATTAAATTCTTTAATAGCCATTGGGAGACCAAACCAAATATCAAGATCTAAGGCGTTTTTTTTATCAGGTCTATTAATCCAAATATAACCGACTCGATTTTTAATTTCTTTAATTAATTTCTCATCCATCTTATCTATATTAGTAAGATTGTTAGATGGATGTATTTGAAGCTTTATACACTACTCGAGCGATGAGACGAGTTAGTGAAGAAAAAATACCAGAAGAAATAATACAACAAATGGTCGATGCAGCAATTCGTGCTCCAAGTGGTTCAAATAGACAAGGTTGGAAATTTATAGTTGTTACAGATGAAACAGTTAAAAATCAATTAGGTGATGCATACAGAGACGCATGGAGTTATTACATTAAAGAGTTCTACGGCAATAATGCTGATATGGGAGCTTCTCAAGTTGTAGATTCTGAAAAGCAAGATCAAGTTGTTAGGATAAGTAACTCAGCTACTTGGTTAGCAGAAAATTATCATAAAGTACCAGCTTTGTTTGTTGTGTTATCAAGAAATGACCCTACGGGTTCATCGATTTATCCAGCTATTTGGAATTTAATGTTAGCGGGAAGAGCACACAAAGTTGGAACATGTTTAACAACTGTTCTTGGAATGTTTAATTCAGAAAAAGCATTTGAAATTCTTAATATACCTTCGGATAAAGGTTGGCAAATCAATGCGATAATTACAGCAGGTTACCCACTTGGTAAATGGGATGTTGCAAAAAGAACTCCTGTAAATGAAGTTACTTATCTAAATTCTTGGGGTAATGAAACAAATTGGAATTTTGATGAGCCTTTATGGAGTTACTAAAAAATTTTATATAAATTAATTAGGATCCAAAGTTAAAAACAGAACCACCATTACTTATAGACTTCTTGACTTGGTTTTTATTTATGATTTTTACTCCTTCATAAATATCGATATCACTCTTCTGTTCATCCTCAAAAATATTTCCATGAAACCCATCTTTGTTGTGCACTAGGTAATCTGCACCACAATTAAAGAAGATGATAATAAAAAATATTATCCATTTTTTCATATTTTTATTTTAACAAACAACATTGGTTTTAGAGCACGCCCGGAGGGAGTCGAACCCCCAACCTTCTGATCCGTAGTCAGATGCTCTATCCAATTAAGCTACGGGCGCATGGCGGAGAGGGAGGGATTCGAACCCTCGAGGGAATTACTTCCCCACTCGCTTAGCAGGCGAGCACTTTAGGCCACTCAGTCACCTCTCCAAGCTGGCGGAGGGAGTGGGATTCGAACCCACGGTATGGAATACATACATTAGTTTTCAAGACTAACGCCTTCGTCCGCTCGGCCATCCCTCCAGATGGTCTTGTGCGGAGGGAGAGGGATTCGAACCCTCGAAGGGGATGAACCCTTACACGCTTTCCAAGCGTGCGCACTAGGCCAGACTATGCGATCCCTCCGTATAAGTCTGAGATTCTATTGTAGCTATCTCTTACTATCAAAGAAAGAGGATAATATAGCTTCAGATTCATGGGTAAGAATATTATCTTTTATCTCAACAAAATGATTTAAGCGTGGGTCCTGTGGAATATTATATAATGAATATGCTGCGCCAGCTTTTAGATTTGGAGCTGCATAAATTAATGTTTTGATTCTTGATAAAACTATTGCTCCTGCACACATTGAGTCTGGTTCAAGTGTTACAGCAAGAGTTGTTCCCTCTAACCTCCATGTTCCTAATTTCTTTGCAGCTTCTTGTAAAACTAAAATTTCTGCATGAGCCACTGGATCCTGGTCAACTTCTCTTCTGTTGTGATTAGAACAAATAAGTTCGTCATGTTTGTCAAAAATTGCAGCACCGACTGGTATCTCATTTAGAAGGAGAGCTTTTTTAGATTCCTCTAACGCAACTTCCATCTTTTCTTCATCAGATTTATACTTCATAATATTCATATTACTCGGAGAGGTCGCATAGTCCGGTCTAGTGCGCGACACTCGAAATGTCGTGAGTCTTTTTGGCTCCGTGGGTTCGAATCCCACCCTCTCCGCTACTTATTTTTATAAACTACTAGACTTGCCGAATGTTTGAGTTTTTTATCTTTGCTTTTGTTACTGCTATTACACCCGGACCAAATAACTCTATGTTGATGGCTTCTTCACTCAAATTTGGAAGAAAAGCTTCTATCCCTCATTTTTTGGGTATATGGTTGGGATTTACATTTTTATTTTTTGTCGGTGGCTTTGCTTTGTCCTTATTTCCTGTAAAAATTTTTGATTACTTACAATATGTTGGATATGCAGTAATAACTTATATTGCGTTTAAAGTTGCTACTTCATCAACAACAATCACTAATGAATCTGTTGAAAAACCATTTACTTTCATCCAAGCTTGTTTATTTCAATGGATAAACCCTAAGGGAGTAGTAATGGCAGTCTCAGGATTAACTGCATTTAATATTACAAGTAACCAGGGGGCTCTAATTTATTTTGCTGTATTACCATTTTGTGTAGGAGCTTGGCTTTTTTTAGGCGAGAGCTTACAGAATACACTTAAAAAAAGTGCACTTTTAGCAAGAGTAATCTATGTTTCTTTAGGTCTAAGTATGGTTGCTAGCTTGCTTTTAGCTTAATTTTTCAACACCTAAAATTTTTGAAAGTTCATCAGAAAACTTAACTGTTCCATCTTCTTGTTGGTTGTTTTCAATTAATGCAATAAGAATTCTGCCAACAGCAATAGCAGTGCCATTTAGTGTATGAATGATTTGTGTATTTCCGTCTTTTTTAGAACGGATATTTAATCTCCTTGCTTGATAATCTGTTGTGTTTGAACATGAAGTAACTTCTCTATAAGTATTTTGACTTGGTATCCAAGCTTCAATGTCATATTTTTTAGCTGCAGAAGCACCAAGGTCTCCAGAACATACATCTACAACTCTGTAGGGTATTTCTAATTCTTGTAATATTTCTTCTTCGACAGATAAAATGTACTCGTGTTCTTCTTTTGATTTTTCTGGATCACAAAAAGAAAACATTTCAACTTTATCAAATTGATGCACTCTAAAAATACCTGTTGTATCTTTACCATAAGTACCTGCTTCTCTTCTAAAGCATGTTGAAAATCCGGCATATCGTATTGGCAGGTTTTCAATAGATAATATTTCATCACTTTTTAAAGCTGCTAGTGGAACCTCTGAAGTGCCAACCAAATATAAATCATCATTTGGAATCTCATATACCTGTTCAGCATCATCAGGGAAAAACCCTGTACCGTATAATGCTTTTTCTCTAACTAAAACTGGAGGTACAGTTGGAGTAAATCCTTTTTCAGATAATTTGTTTAATGCCCAACTAACTAAGTTAAATTCAATCTTTACTAAATCTCCAAATAAATATGAAAATCTTGAACCAGAGACTTCAGCAGCTTTCTGAACATCAATCAATCCAAAACTTTCAGCTATTTGTAAATGATCTTTTGGGTTGACTATATTTTTAATTTCGCCAACTTTTTTTATTTCTAAATTGTCTTCATCTGTCGCACCAACTGGAGAGGTATCAGATATAATATTTGGAAGTTTTATCCACTCATCAAAAAAATTTTTATCTTTTTCTTCAACTTGGTCAAATAGTGACTTAACTTTTTCACTTAATACTGCTGCTCTTTCTAACAAATTTTCTTTTTCTTCAGAAGAGGCAGCTGCTATTAGTTTACCAATATCTTTTTGCTCAGCTCTTTTTTGCTCAGCTTCAAATCTAATTGACTTCCTTTCTTCATTAAGTTTCTCCAAGTGAGTTAAGTCAATTACTTTATTTCGCTTTGATAAACTAAGCTCTAAAAGTTCTTTATTTTCTTTTAGTAAATTAGGGTCTAACATATTTAACTTTCAGGTGGAATAAAACCAAATACTTGAAATAAGTTGTCATTTAGGTTTTCTTCCTTTTCCAATTCTTCTAACTTTATAAACCACTCATGTACAACACCGGGTTCAATGTCAATTGCGTCACTATAAAAAATTCTACTCTCTTGTGGTCCAATTGAGTTTATTTTTGCTTGTTGCTCATGTACAGTATCGCCAAATTCATCTGTTACAAGCACTAAAATAACTACGTCATATGCATCTACGTTACCTTCATTGGTCAGTACAATTTGCAGTTCGACTTTATCATTTTGTAAAACTGAATAACCTTCTTCTGTTTGTGCTAGTTGGTTTGGCTTAAACTCAGCACCAGAAATAGCTATGTTTTGTCTTAAAAATAATCCACCTGAACCTGACTGTGCTTTATCAACAAGTAAGTCAGCAAACCTATATGAATTATCTTCTATTCCTACATACTCGATTGTGTATAAAACTGGTAAAAAAGTTCCTTCATTAGAAGAGTTTTGCTTTATTAGAAATAGAAATTCGTCGTATGCCCTATCTCCAATAGAAAAGTCTGCAATACTCTGTGCTATAGATTCTTGAATTTTTTCGGAGTTTGGATTATCAATTAATGAAATTATTGAGACATCGAACAACTCGATGCCTTTAAGCCAGTGGGTTGTTGCTATATCTAAAAGCTCTTGTTCTCTTGAGGTAGTTTTTGAGTCAATATTATTTATAATATTATAAGCTTCTTTAGAACTTGTAATTATTTGATCTAATGTTGATTCAAAATCTTCTCTGCTAACTTCAGAAAAATCTAAAACTGTTTTGAATTTATCTGCAGCTTCGTAATGAAGTGCAGAAACCAATCCAGCTTTTTCAAGAAAGTTATTATATTCTTGTTGTTTTGTAAAATTTTGATAATAACTAAATATAAAAACAGATCCTATACCTGCTAGAGCTGCAATCAAAAAGTAACTTAAAGTTTTTCTCATATTTCTACCGTGGGCGAGGAGGGATTCGAACCCTCACGAGCAATGCTCACAGAAACCTGAATCCTGCGTGTCTGCCAGTTTCACCACCCGCCCAATATTTTAGTTCTTTATATAGTCTAAGAAAACAAATACATTTCACAACTAAGATTATTGTTGAATGAATAACTTTAAATTAGTTTGGTCAGTAAAGAGTGAGTGTGGACCAAAACGTAAAAAAAATGAAGACTCTGTTTATCCAAATAAATCAGGAAGTGGAAAAACCCCATTTAAAGCCGGAGTGTTTGATGGTATGGGAGGACATAAAAAAGGTGAAGTAGCTAGTTCAATAGCAGCTAGTGTAATGAAACTAGAGTTAGAAAATATTGAAGATTATGTTACCAAAGCTAATGAAGAAATTATTTTTTCTCAAAATAATAACCCTGATTCTGAAGGCATGGGCACAACGATGACAGCTGTTGAAATTGATAATGATGGTGTTTTAAATATTGCACATGTTGGAGACTCTAGGTGTTATGTACTCTCAAACCGGCAGCTAATTCAATTAACTGATGATGAAAATGTTCCAGGTTTTCAAAATGTACTACTTCAAGCTCTAGGTACTACCAAGAAATTAGATATACAAAGAAAAGACTTTAAATTAAGTAAAGGATGTGTAGTGCTTTTATGCACCGATGGTTTATACAATGAGTTTGGAGAAGAGTATTTAAAAAAGAAACTTTTAGAAGGAATAAGTGCTGATACTTTAATTAGTGAAGTATTGTTACAACAACCAAAAGATAATGTATCAGCAATTATCATTAATGTGGTTTAACAATGAAAATTGGACAAATAGTTAAAGAAAGATACGAGATACTTGAAATCCTTGGTGAAGGTGGGATGGCGTTTGTTTACAAAGCCAGAGATACACAACTTGAACGCTTTGTTGCAATAAAAACTCTTAAACCTAATTATGTAAATCAAAACACATTTGTTGAGCGTTTTAGAAGAGAAGCACAAACAGCAGCTAATTTAAATCATCCAAATATTGTTCAAATATTTGATTGGGGTATTGATGAGGAACCATATTTTGTAATGGAATATATTGAAGGCAATACTTTAACTTCAATTATTTCAAAGAATAGAACTATTAGTTTGAGTGATATTTTGTTTATAGGCTCACAAGTCTCTAGTGGTCTTCACGCAGCACATATGAAAGGTCTGGTACATAGAGATATAAAACCTGGAAATATAATGATTACTCCTGATGGGAAAGTTAAAGTTACAGATTTCGGAATTGTCTCGCTCCAAAATGAAGAAAGCGATATAACTAAGACTGGTTCAATTCTTGGAACTGCAAGTTATATTTCTCCCGAACAAGCTCAAGGTAAACCTGTATCAATTGAGTCAGATCTATATTCACTTGGAACTGTCTTATATGAATTAATTGCTGGTAGACCGCCATTTTCTGGAGACTCTCCGATTGCTACAGCCACAAAACATTTAACCGACAAACCTGAAAAACTTTCTACTTTTCGAAGAGATCTCCCTAAAGGAGTTGAAAATGCTGTAATGAAACTTCTTGAAAAAGCAACATATGATAGATATAGATCTGCTGAAGATTTAAGAGCAACATTGCTTCAACAAAGAAAAAATCTTCAAGCTGAGCAAACAAGAGAAAACCTAGTAGATTTAACAAACCCAAAGATAAAACTTAGATTTACTTTACCTGCATTATTAATCTCAATCGCACTTGTTGCAGGAACAATTTGGACTTTAGGAAGAGTGTTCGATGGTTTGCCAGCTGATGGTGGAGCTCCAACTGTAGTAGAGATACCTGACTTAACTGGTAGTGAGCAGGCTCAAGCATTATTAGATCTTCAAAATTTAGGATTTAGAGTTGGAATTGAAAATGCAGCAGACCCAGTTGTACCTGCTGGAGCAGTAATTAGAACACAACCAACCGCAAACACTGTCACTAATCCGGACACGCTTGTAACAATAATTGTTTCTGTTGGCCCAGAGGCATTCCCAATACCATATGTTTTAGATTTAGAAACCGAAAGAGCTATTTATGTTATTGAAGAAAGTGGTTTTACAATAGGACAAACACTTGAAGTAAATGATGATACCGTACCTAGAGGGTTCGTTATATCACAAAACCCTGTTGCTGGAACAAAAATGGGTCCTGACTCAACAGTTGATTTAGTTATCTCTGCAGGTCCAAGCTTAATTGTTATTAGTGACTTATCTAGAAAATCACCTGAAGATGCAATACAAATTCTGGAAACACTCGGCTTTGAATATGAAATAATTGAAGAGTACTCAGAAAATGTAGATGTTGGTTTGGTTTCTCATACTTTGCCAGGTCAAGGTGAGATTGCAACTTTAGACCAAGTAATCCAAGTTATAGTTTCACTAGGATTGAAAGTTGAAGTTCCTAATGTTATTGGTTTCACATATCAAGAAGCATCTAATATATTACAAGAAGTTGGCTTACTGCCTTCAGCAAGTGGCGATACTGGTGGTCGCGTTAGTGATCAAAGCCCTAAAGAAGGAGAATTCTTAGATCCAGAAGGTTTCGTTGAGCTCTCATTTGGAGGATAAAACTAAGTTCTTTAAGAAATCAATTCTTACTTGGTATAAATCAAACAAGAGAGAATTTAGCTGGAGAAATACTAAAAACCCCTGGAAAATTCTTCTCATAGAAGTTATTGCTCAACAAACTCAAATAGAAAGAGCTGACACGTACTATAAAAAGTTTATAAAAACATATCCAACGCCAAAACATATGGCAACTTCAAAATATATTGAAGTACAAAGACTATGGTCTGGACTTGGGTACAACAATAGAGCAAAAAGATTGTTCGAAGCTTCAAAAATAATTAATGAGCTTGGTTTTAATAAACTTTATCCTAATTTTAATAAACTTCCTGGAGTTGGAGAATACACTAAAAATGCTTTGCTCTCATTTGCTTATGATGAAAAAGTATTAACAAGAGATACAAATATTAACCGTATACTCAAAAGATACTTTGGGTCTGATTTGGAACAATATTCACAACATCAATTAGAAGATATCTTATTTAAGAATGTCATCTCTAGAGACTTGAACCAATCATTGATGGATTTAGGATCAATCATTTGTTCAAGTAAAAATCCTAAATGTGATCTTTGCCCCCTTGAGAAACGTTGTAGTAAATATTTTATAAAGGAAAGAAGAGTAAAAGTTGAGAAATTCAGTGGATCAAATAGAGAACTTAGAGGTCAAATAATAAATCTGCTAATCGAGACACCAAAACTTAATAAAAACATAATTAAAAAAATTCTCAACATTGAAATAAACAATCTCGATAAAGCATTAATTGGACTTGAAAAAGATGGATTATTAAGTGTTAATAAAAATAATGTGGTTTCAATAAATTCTGAGTGATACTAACTTTAAAATATGCCTGAATCTAAAAAAAGAAAAAAAAATAATAGAGCTACCCAATCAAAAAAACTATCCCATCAAATGTCTGATGGAAAGGGTCCTTCACCAAAATGGTACGTAATCACTATGTCAGTTCTAATGATTGTAGGAGTTCTTATAATAGTTCTTAATTATCTAACTCTTTTACCAGGCTCTGTATCTAGATGGTATTTATGGAGTGGACTTGCCTTGATTGGTGGTGGTTTTTTAATGACCACTAACTATAACTAAACTACTTAGTTAATCAAGAGGTTCCATCTCTTCCTTACAGTGTTTTGGAGGTTCATTAGCAACAACAGACACTTTATTAATTGTTATTTCTGTTCCACACACATTGCATTTAAACTCCTGTGAAGTTTCAACAACATCTTCAGTATCTATTTCTGGAGGAATGCTTGCTAAAGATGAGATTGAATTTCTCAAAAATCGAAAAATAAACATACCGATGAATATTGCTATTAAGTATTCCATTACATTGCAAAATATCTATATAGCGAAATTAGAATTGCTAAAACTATCCAAGCAATAGCAACTCCTTTTGTGTTCATGTTTGAAGTTGATTTATTAAATCTTTTCTTCTCAATCGCATCCTGAATAGAGTCTTTGAGATCTTCTAATTCTTGTTCTGAAAAATTTTCAAAATCTTTTTTGTCCATAATTAAGATTACCTAATATATCAAATGAGACTATAAAACAGTATTATTTGTTTAAAAAAAGTCTTTTTTATTAATTTATCCAATTTGTCATAAGTAGCCCATTCGCCATATTGTTTACCTTTTAATAGGGTACCTGTTCTCATTAAAGAACCATCTAATCTATAAAACTCCCAATATCCGTCCATCTTAGAATCTTTGTAAAGTCCTTTAGATTTAATTCCTCCATTTTTATAATATTCAATGAATTCTCCACTTTTTTTTGGGTAAGTATTATTAATTTCATCTATACGCGCTAATAATATTTTTTTCAACAATACTTTAGGGAGTGGTACATGTTTATCAAACTGAATTGTGCCATTTGAGACTTTAAATTTATCGAGCTCAGATTCAAATAATTTTGTTATATTTCCAGATGATGGAAAGAAACTATTGTGGTTCTTAAATCCTTGAACATGACATAAATAATCTTTTCCAATTACCAATGTTGGCATTGCCCAAGCTATAGATCTTTTTGAGTGTGGAACTATTGTTTCTGCATTTTTTATAGTCTCAAGCAAAGCATTTTTTTGTTCAGTTGGGAAATTACTATAAATTTTTTCAAACTTTTGCTTTGGCATAAATTACTTAAATTTAAATGTTGTGGAGATGATGGGATTTGAACCCACGACCCCCTGCTTGCAAAGCAGGTGCTCTTCCAGCTGAGCTACATCCCCTCGCTTTTTACATTATGCCTTGATTTATGGAGTAAATGAAAAAAAAATTTAAATATTTCTATGAGTAGACTAGTGTTAATTAGACGTATGGGCCTATAGCTCAGCCTGGTTAGAGCGCATCCCTGATAAGGATGAGGTCGTTAGTTCAAATCTAACTAGGCCCACTCATTATTTTTTAAAACTTTTTAATTTAACATTAATAACATACAAATTATGAAAAAATTATTAAACAATTATCTAAATCTCGCCAAAAAATTTCCTAAATCCTCCCAAAATGCAATCGTAATGATACTTTTATGGCTACCAATTTTTTTTATTGCTTGGGTTTTTCAAATATTTTTTAATAAAAATTAAAGCTAAAAATATATTTATAACTCCAAATAAAAAAATATATCCCTCAGGATGATTATCTTCAACTCCTTGAAAATACTCTTTAATTGATGAATAAGCTAAATAAGAAAAACCTATTATTAGTAAAATTTGGATTTTCATTTTTATAAATTTTCTTATCTTAATGAATACTATTTAATTTGATAGACTATAAGAATGAATTTTGTCATCATAGGCTATCTTGCTGCATTTTTTACTGCAGTCTCTTTTTTACCACAGGCAATTAAAACTATTAAAACA